>ERZ791902.193-NODE-193-length-52206-cov-100.554505_pt1 | contig 52206 bp, 20 predicted proteins | sample MGYA00510149_ERZ791902 | MGnify/ENA primary metagenome ERZ791902 (study PRJEB30046, sample SAMN00792060) | human gut metagenome | study: EMG produced TPA metagenomics assembly of the A metagenome-wide association study of gut microbiota in type 2...
CAAACTGACCGGTGTTACGGGCATTGATGCGGAAGTAACTGCTCAACTCCATCGGACAGCGGACGCCCTTAGGAATATAAACGAATGAGCCATCACTGAATACGCAACTGTTCAAGGCTGCATAAAAGTTATCACGATAAGGAACTACGGTTCCCAGATACTCTCTTACCAAATCAGGATGCTCCTTCACAGCCTCACCGATACTGCAGAAGATGACGCCCTTCTCACGGAGTTTCTCCTTGAAGGTAGTCTTCACCGATACAGAGTCCATGATGGCATCCACGGCAGTACCGCTCAAAGCCAAGCGCTCCTCCAGAGGAATACCGAGCTTATCGAATGTCTTCTCCAACTCAGGATCAATTTCCCTGTTCTTCGGCTTCTTTGCCAAAGGGTCGGCATAGTATGAAATCTCCTGGTAGTCAATAGGTGGCACGTGAACATGTCCCCATTTTGGCTCCTTGAGCGTCTTCCAGTAATTGTAGGCTTTCAGACGAAATTCGAGCATCCAGTCTGGCTCTCCCTTCTTCTGCGAGATCAGGCGCACAACATCCTCGTTGAGACCCTTTTCTATGATTTCAGTATGTACATCAGTGGTAAAGCCGAATTCATATTTCTGCTCAGCCACCTGCTTGACAAACTGATTCTTTTCTTGTTCTTTCTCTGCCATTTTATTTAGAATAACCTTTCGTTATTTTAACCCTAAATAGGGATAAGCCGCTGAGGACTCATCCCTACCTTATTATATATAGGATAGAGCGAAAAGACAAATGAATTCTTCACTTTTCGTTCTTCACTCTTCACTTTATTAAAGCTTCTGCTCTACCTCGATCTCAGTGAAGGTCTCGATAACGTCGCCCTCCTGGATATCGTTGTAGTTGACGAGGCTCAAACCGCATTCCATACCGGTAACCACCTCCTTAACATCGTCCTTGTAACGCTTCAAGGCACCGATTTCAGCAGTACGGATCACGATACCGTCACGGATGACGCGAGCCTTATCCTTAGCGTGTACCTTACCCTCGGTAACGAGACCACCGGCAATAGTACCCACCTTAGAAATCTTGAAGGTCTGTTTCACCTCTACCTGACCGGTAATGATTTCCTTCTTCACCTTGTCGAGCATACCTACCATCGCACTCTTGATATCGTCGATAGCATCGTAGATGATAGAGTATGTGTTGATTTCAACACCCTCACGGTCGGCAGCCTTGCGAGCATCGGCAGATGGACGAACCTGGAAACCAACGATGACAGCATCTGAAGCAGATGCCAGCATCACGTCGTTCTCAGAAATCTGACCCACAGCCTTGTTGACAACGTTCACCTGAACCTTCTCGGTAGAAAGCTTGATGAATGAGTCGCTCAATGCCTCAACAGAACCATCGGTATCACCCTTCACGATAACGTTCAACTCATGGAACTCACCACGTGCGATACGGTGAGAGATATCACCCAAGGTCAAGCGCTTCTGAGTACGCAAGCCCTGTTCACGCTGCAGCTGCTCACGCTTGTTGGCGATTTCGCGAGCCTCCTGCTCTGTCTCGATTACGTGGAACTGGTCACCTGCAGTAGGCGCACCGTTCAAACCGAGGATGATAGCTGGCTCAGCAGGAGCAGCTGACTTGATGTTGGCATTACGCTCATTGAACATCGCCTTGACACGACCCCAAGAAGTACCGGCGAGTACGATGTCGCCTACCTTCAAGGTACCGTTGGCAACCAATACGGTAGAAACATATCCACGACCCTTGTCGAGAGAAGACTCGATGATGGTACCTGTAGCACGACGGTTAGGGTTAGCCTTCAAGTCGAGCATGTCAGCCTCGAGGAGCACCTTGTCGAGCAGATCGTGAACACCGATACCCTTCTTGGCACTGATTTCCTGGCACTGATACTTACCACCCCACTCCTCAACGAGCAGGTTCATGTTAGCCAAGTCCTCACGGATACGGTCTGGGTTAGCACCTGGCTTATCAATCTTGTTGATAGCGAATACCATTGGCACACCGGCAGCCTGAGCATGAGCGATAGCCTCCTTGGTAGTAGGCATCACAGAGTCATCGGCTGCGATGATGATGATGGCGATATCGGTGGCCTGAGCACCACGGGCACGCATGGCGGTAAACGCCTCGTGACCTGGAGTATCAAGGAATGTAACCTTGCGACCGCTGTTCAGAGTCACACTGTAGGCACCGATATGCTGGGTAATACCACCCGCCTCACCGGCAATCACATTGGTATTGCGGATATAGTCGAGCAAAGAGGTCTTACCATGGTCTACGTGACCCATCACGGTTACGATTGGAGCACGAGGAACCAAGTCGTTCTCATCATCCACTTCCTCGCTCACGGCCTCCTGAACCTCGGCACTCACGTATTCGGTCTTGAAACCGAACTCCTCAGCCACCATGTTGATGGTCTCTGCATCCAGACGCTGGTTGATAGATACCATGATACCAACACCCATCAAGGTAGAGATAACCTGAGTAACGCTGATGTCCATCATCGTAGCCAATTCGCTTACAGTAACGAACTCCGTGAGTTTCAGGATCTTACTTTCCTTCTGCTCCTGACGAGCCTGATCTTGCAATTTCTCCTGAACAGCCTCACGCTTCTCCTTACGGTATTTAGCGCCCTTCTTGTTCTGGCTCTTGCTGGTCAAACGAGCAAGAGTCTCCTTTACCTGGCGTGCAACAGCCTCGTCGTCAACCTCAATCTGACGCTGGTTGTTCTGATTGCCGCTCTTGTTGTTATTATTTCTATTCTTATTCTTTTTCTTCTTATTGCCACCATTCTGGTTGTTCTGGTTGCCACCATTATTCTTGTTGCCCCCATTATTACCCTGATTAGCCTCAGCGTTGATATCAACACGTTCCTTATTGATACGCACGCGTTTCTTTCTCTCACTGTGCTGCTGTGCAAGTTTTTCCTCACGTTCCTTGCGGCGTTCCTCCTTACTCTTCTTCTTAGGACGAGTACTCTGATTCAAGGAAGACAAATCGATCTTACCCAACACCTTAGGTTCATTGGCAGAGAATTTCTTCTCACTCTTGAGGGTGAACACGCTTCCAGAAGCATTCGTTTCAGCTGGCTTCTCGCCTTGTTGTGGCTGATTGTTGTTAGCCTGATTTTGCATTGACTTATGATTATTTTGCTTCTGTTGGCCATTATTTCTCTCACCATTCTGCTTATGCTGGTGAGACATCTGTCCGCCAGCATTACCTTTCTGATGTTCATGACTTGCTTTTACTTCAGCCTTAGAAGCATTAGTAACAGGCGCAGAGCTGACGGCAGCAGACTCCTTTCCAGACGCCTTACGATTCTCAGGAGCAGCAGACTTAGCAGTAGGTTTTCCGATGCTATCCAAGTCTATCTTGCCTAATGGTTTAAACTGTTGTTTACCATTAGACACCTCGGCATTTTCCTCACGGTCTTCCTTCTGCTCTGGAACACGTTTCTTATCTTTTGTTTTCTTGGTGAAAAGCTTTTCTGCCTGGTCACGGACCTTCTTGTCCTGACTGAAGGCATCGGTCAGAGCCTTATATTGCTGATCGCTAAGCTTGAAGCTTGGTTCTGCCTCGACCTCTCCCAGGTCACTTCTCTTAGATAGGAATTCAACTGCCGTCTGAAGTCCTATATTTAATTCACGTAGTGCTTTGTTTAATCTGATGCTCATATTTATTATTTATACTCCTTTTCTTTTGTCTCTTATTTGTAATGCGATTTTTAGAGAATTACTGTTCAAACTCTGCTCGTAAAACCTTCAATACGTTATCAACAGTCTCTTCCTCCAAGTCGGCCTTTTCTACGAGCATATCGCGAGGTGCATTGAGCACTTGCTTCGCTGTATCAAGTCCGATGCCCTTGATGGCGTCGATAACCCACTGGTCGATTTCATCAGAGAATTCATCCAGATAAATATCCTCGTCAGCCTGACTTTCGTCAATCTCACGGAACACATCAATGGTATATTCAGTCAACATAGAAGCCAACTTGATGTTCATACCACTGCGACCGATAGCCTTGCTCACCTCTTCTGGCTGCAAGAACACCTCAGCCTTCTTGTTTTCATCATCTATATTAACTGAAGAAATTCTTGCAGGTGCCAAAGCACGCTGAATGAACAACTTCACGTTGCTGCTATAGTTGATTACGTCTAAGTTTTCATTACACAACTCACGTACGATACCATGTACACGGCTACCCTTCACACCCACGCAGGCTCCTACAGGGTCGATACGCTCGTCGAAAGTCTCCACAGCAATCTTGGCACGCTCACCTGGCATACGGGCTATGCGACGGATAGCAATCAGTCCCTCTGCAATTTCAGGAACCTCAGCCTCCAACAGGCGCTGCAAGAAGATAGGTGCAGTACGGCTCAAGATAATCTTAGGATTATTGTTCTCATTATCCACGCGCAAGATCACGGCACGCACGGTTTCACCCTTGCGATACTGGTCAGCAGGAATCTGCTCTGCCTTTGGCAAAATCAACTCATTGTTCTCGTCGTCAACAATCAGGATTTCACGCTTCCAGATCTGGTAAACCTCACCGGAAATAATCTGACCCACACGATCCTTATACTTATTATAAAGAGAATCATGCTCAAGTTCCAAAATCTTAGAAGCCAAGGTCTGACGAAGAGTCAAGATGGCACGACGACCAAACTTATTGAAATCCACGTTCTCGCTCACATCCTCGCCTACCTCATAGTCAGCCTGGATCTTACGAGCCTCAGTCAAAGCGATTTCCTTATTTTCATCTTCCACCTCGCCATCAGCTACAACGACACGATTGCGGTAAATCTCAAAGTCACCCTTATCAGGATTAACAATCACATCGAAGTTTTCATCACTACCAAAAATCTTAGCAAGCACATTGCGGAAACTTTCCTCCAACACGCTCACCAAAGTTGTACGGTCGATATTCTTGGTTTCTTTGAACTCGCGAAATGTATCAATCATACTCGCAGTTAATTCTTGCTCTTTCTTAGCCATAGTTTATTTGAAACTTATTACGTATTTTGTATATTTTACCTTATCCATCTGGAAAGCATAATCTACTTCCTGTTTTACCGGACGCTTCTTGCCTTCCACTTTTACCTTTTCTTCAACACCTACTGTAAAATCATTGCCATCGACAGCCTTGAGGATGCCCTTTACTTTTTTGCCATCGGCATCAAGCACCTCGACTTCTTTGCCAACAAAGTTGATGTACTGCTGAGGCACCTTGAATGGCTGTCCCAATCCTGCAGAACCCACCTCCAGTTCAAAGTCTTCCTCATCACGATTCAAATGGTCCTCAATATATCTACTGAGTTCCACGCAATCCTCAATCCACACACCATCGGCGTGGTCGATTTCCACGACAATCTTGTTGTCTTGACTAATTTCGATGCCTACCAAGAAATATTCCTTATCTTGGAGCCACTCATCCACTAATGTTTTTACGACGTTTTTGTCAATCATATATACCTTATTAAAATAAAATGAGGAACTCTTTGCGAGCCCCTCATTCCACTGAACGTTTGCAAAATTACGAATAATTTCGATATTATCCAAAAAAAATGGAACTTTTTATTCCTAACATGCGCATTTTTAATGGATTGTGCATGGATTTCAGCTAAAATCATACTTATTTCCTTCTGATATAGGCAGGTATCGTATGCACTTTATTTTTTCTTAGGATGCAAAATCTTGGCATATTCTTCCGGAGAATTCAAGAGGCGGGACGCTTCCTTTACCACCTTGTCATATCTCAGGGAATTGCGGATGGCACCTGCCTGATAATAGTAAGCTGCCACGATCGCGTTTTCCAACAATCGCTTGATAGTAGCCTTATTATAATCCAGATCCTTTGCCACATTATGACTCAGTTTTTTCTTCAGTGCCTCAAACTCCGGTTTGGCATCCTCATAATATCCTTCAAACTTAGCAAGTTTCTCCAAATCCTTCAAGTATTTCTCCGTTTCACGGTCATACTTAAAGTTTGCCTTCAGCACTCTTGCCTTGAATTCCTCATAATCTGCATCCGTCAAAGCAAATTCCTCTGGTGATGCAATCGTTGGATGCTTGGCAATGTAATCTACCTCATAATTAAGCATCACCTCATTACTGTCACGTGCTCCTGCTAAATAGAAGGCAATATTTGGAAGTGAATCTGGCTTTACCTCTACATCTGGTTTGATACCGCCACCGTCACGCACTTCTCTACCGCCCACGGTATAGAAGACCTTGGTCAATGAATCTGGCACATGCTCCACATATCCACCCCTCGAATGTTTATAGTTCAAAGCCTGCACACATCTTCCGCTTGGAATATAATACTTGGCAGTGGTCAGTTTCATCTGTCCGTTGTAAGGCAAATCCATGGTTGCCTGAACCAAACCTTTACCATACGTGCGCGTACCTAATATAATAGCTCTATCATAGTCCTGCAGGCTACCACTTGTTATCTCACTGGCACTTGCCGTGTTTTCATTGACGAGCACAGCGATAGGCATCACCGTATCAATCGGTTCCACGGAAGTCTTATACTCATTGTTGGAACGTTTCAACTTTCCCTTCATCTGCAGTATCAGCTTATTTTTAGGCAAGAACATATTGACGATACTGATAGCTTCCTGCACAGAACCGCCTCCGTTATCTCTCAGGTCGAGAACCAAACTTTTAGCGCCCTGTTTTCTCAAGTCGATAAAAGCACGACGTACATCTCTTGCAGAATTTTCTGTAAAACTATTATAGTTGATATAGCCTACCTGATTCTGCAACATACCATAATAAGGAAGATATGGCATCTGAATGGTTCGGCGTGTAACCTTCATTTTCATCTCCTTGCCCGTGCTCGGTCTTTTGATCTTGATGATAAAGGACGTACCAGGTTCACCACGGAGGTGGTCACTGACGTATGACACTTCCTTGCCAACCATGGAAGTATCAGCAATGGAAAGGATGACATCACCCTTCTTGAGACCAGCCTCCGCAGCAGGCATATTCTCATAAGGTTCGTCAATAACCACAGTCTGCAACTGGTTGTTATATCGAATCAGGGCACCCACACCGGCATACTTGCCGGTAAGCATGCGTTTCAACTCTTTCTGATCTGACTCTGGATAATAGGTAGTATAAGGATCAAGACTACCGAGCATAGCCTTGATACCATAGCCGATAACCTCATCCGCATTGAGTGTATCGACATACATCATATCCAAGTTTTTATAGATGGCATTGAAAACATCCATGTTTTTAGCCACTTTGAAATCATGGTCTTTATCTTTCTGTGCAAAAGTTGGCAATGCCAAAAGCAGAGCCAGCATTGAGATCCATATTTTATTCATGCTTACCTTTTTATTAATATGTTTATTTGCCTACAAAATTACTCATTTCTTTGTGAAAACTGCCATTTTCTGTCTTAAAATATGCCTATAAACAAGAAAAAATGCACTTTTTGAAGAAAAACTCAAAAAAAACCGGCAAAAAATTTGGTAGAATCACGAAAAGTTAGTACTTTTGCAGTCGCAAATAAGGAACATCATGTTCTTATAGATGCAAAATGCTTCAATAGCTCAGTTGGTTAGAGCACCTGACTGTTAATCAGGGGGTCGTTGGTTCAAGCCCATCTTGAAGCGCAAATAGAGTATCAAGTAACTCTTATACTCTTCTTCTTTCATAAGCTAAAATGCTTCAATAGCTCAGTTGGTTAGAGCACCTGACTGTTAATCAGGGGGTCGTTGGTTCAAGCCCATCTTGAAGCGCAAAAGCCTTGCAGGTTCAACACTTGCAAGGCTTTTTGTTTTTATACAAAAGAGGCAGCCAGTCAGGATCGTAGATGACAAGCACAGATCTCTCTGCGCTCATCTTCCCCAACCAGTGGTCTATGACATATCCTTGTATGTCCATCTTCTTGAATTTTATTTGTATCCATTTAAACTTTCGCTCGTAATTTCGCTCGTAAGTCGCTCGTAATTTCGAGCAATTTAAGAGCGACGTAATTCTTGATTTTCAAGCACTTACAATCAAGAACAAAACTTTTTCGCTCGTAAGTCGCTCGTAATTCGCTCGTAATTCGCTCTTATTTTACGAGCGACCAATTTGAGACGTTACCTTTGGTTTCATTTTGTATGATTCCATCATTACGAAGCTTACGTAGAATATTTCCTATTCTTGTCTTTTTTTGGGTATCATCCAACTGGTCAGAAATGACATTCCACAGCAGTTTGTCTATTTCTCCTCTTGTCAATACACCATGGTCTTTCAATGAATCTACGAGTAATCTCTCACACGACTTCGAGTCAAGCCCCTTATGCATGGAATACTCCACCTTCTTGTCTGTACGCTGCGCAATGTGTTTTGACACAAACAAATGAGGCTTTCTGCCTTCTATAAGATGCTTCTTTCTTAATTCCTTGATTGCTTCGTCACCGATTGGCTTATCTCGCTGTACTTGGTCAAGAAGCACAGCTTCCGTAAGGTTTATATTCTGATTGGCAAACAGCAACAGGCTATAGTTTTCATCAATTACCGTGCCATACATGTGCATTACCACATGCGAATCGTCCGTTCCATTGTAGTCGGGCATAGGCAGGAAACGTTCCTTCTGGCGCACAAACAGGTTGTGTATGCCATAACCTTGCGAATCTATCATCTTCAAGTTTACCATAGCCCTCATAAGGAAAGGGTTGCGATACAACTTTGGCGTCTTTGTGCCAAAGATATATTGCGTGTAGTCACCTTCAAGAAAACCGCCTGCGTTCTCAAACGTCAGCTTGTCCTTGTCTTCAGTAACTATGATGCGCTCATTCTGCAAGTAATTCTGATGGGCTATGCAGTTATGCAGCCCCTCAAGTATGCTGCGCGTATCGTATTTCCAGACCTCGGCTGGTATAAGCGAATCCTGCGGATATATCTTGAAACGGTAGTTGCGTATGCGACTCATCAAGGCCGTTGTCGCCTTGATGTATGGAATGGTGTAGATGTCACCAAACACCTCACCGTCTTGAAAGCATTTCCAAACTATCTGCGAAATATGATGAAGCTTATGCACCTTTTCCGACTTACCCACAAGCAACAATGCCGTACGCGTAATCTGTCCATCCTGTGAAAGATGGGCTTTATCCAAGAATGTAACATCATCTCTATTCCTAATTCTACTTGTCAATCTTCTATCTTATTCTTAGTTCGTATTTACATACTTAGACTAAAAAAGGTGCATTCCGACTTTCTTCGGAACACACCTTATTATATATACTACAAAACGCTCATATTCTCAGCTTTATCGGCGAATAACCAATTTGGAGAACTTGCCGGAATTGGCCTTGATGACCAAGATACCTGCTGGCAAGGAAGCCAAATCGAAATGCGCCTCACCACCTTGGAAGTTGGCAGAAGCAACCTTTGCGCCAGAAGCAGTATAGACAGCCACAGCTGTAGCCTTGGCATCACGAACATTGACCATGCCGCCATTTACCTCTACTGAAAGATCAGCCGTTTCTCCGCCAGCAACATTCTGGATACCTGTACCTGCCGATTCGTCGTCACTGATAGCCATCCAGCCCACAGTCTCTCTGATTGGCTTTAACCTACTGATCGTTTTATTTGGATCAGAAGTATCTGCAAAGACTCTTAAATTAGCATAAGACTTTGTTTCATAAAGATCATCCAAACTTAACAATCGCAGCAATGACAAGAGCGGACGATTGAAAGACTGATATTGGAAAATCAGTCTCGGATTCTTCAACTCTTCGCCAAAGTTGAGCTTATAACGAGTATAGTTATTCAAAAATTCCATATCCTGGTTGCCTACAGAGAACTTCTTGCCAAATGCAGTCGTACTTCCCTTTTCGATGGCAAGGAAGGATACACGTTGACCGATTATCGTCTTGCCATATTTACTGGCTTCCACCTGACGAGTCAGCACCACCTTAAAACCATCTTTGGTAATTTCCCAAGCACGAGCTTTTACAGGATATTTCAAGGTAGAAATCGGAGTCACAAATACCACAGGAGCCTCAGCAAATGGTTGCTTAAACTTATACTCTATTGTATCTCCGCCCACTCTTACCATTTTACCTGCTTCATCCGTAATCAAACCCGTCTCATAATGGAGATTCCCCAAGGTACCGTTACCAGGTTTTGCTACAATAAACGAGGCATGCTCTGTTCCCTTAAAAACATTAGGATCCGAGTCGAGCGCATTCCAAGGAAAGAACTTCGATGTGAAATAACTCGTAGTGAAAGCATTGACAACCTCCTGGGCATGGGTAGTAGGAGTTACGCTGGTTGTACCACCAAAGACAACAACAGGATTGCTTTCGAATCCATGCTCATAGAAACTATAGACATCTTCATCATTTGCAGCAGACATGGTTCCCCATTGGAAATCAGCAGAACCTTCAGAACCATTCACCGTATTTGCCACCTCAGAAGAATAGCGATCTCTTCCCAAGAAGTCTATCACATGAATACGATAGGAATAGTTACCAGCTTCTTCCACCTTATCCAGATAAGAAAAAGCGTGAGTAGTATCCTCTACTGCTTCGAAATGACTGAGACACTCCCAACTTCCGTTCTTGCCTTTTTTACGCTCTACCATGATATCATCTACAAACTCTCCGCTATGGTTCTTGAATGTCATGGCACAAGTCTTCGTACGTGGCACAAAAGATACGGTCAGGTCTGAAGGATCATAGGTACGAGGATTCCGAGGAACATACTCATAGTCGGAGTTGTAAGCCAACTTAGGTGCTAAGGCAGCATACTTCTCACCTATCGGCGTCAACTTATCTCCAGCTATCGCATAACGGCATTCCTGTACATTATTATAGAAAGCATAACGCTCTATATAAGGAGCATCATTCAGATAGTCGAGAACCGGACCCATGTGCTGCAACTCAATTGCATAATTGGCATCAGTTCCTTTGGTATCACTTCCAGGCCATCCTGTCCAGTTGGCACCATAGTTCATCTCTGTAATCCAGATAGGGCGACCGCCGCATCGCTTACTGATACTTTCCAGCTGGCTCTTCCAGCCCGGCTGATCTTTATACCAATAAGCATGAACGGCAATAAAGTCACAGCGCCAGCCACGTGCATCTACAGAGTCGATGAATTCATAAAGCCAATTATAATCACCTGCTACGGCAGGAGAACCCAAGCGGCGACCGGTAGCCATCATCTGAGGCCAGTTAGCCAACACATTCTTGACATCAATATCCTGTTCCTTGTCATCAGCCTTATTATCCGGTTCGTTGTTACCTAAGATGTTGGCACTACCCGAGTTATTACCCACATCGGCAATACCAGGCCATCCCTCATGGTGATGCTGGGTCACATACTCACGATCTACCCAATCATCATGAATACTGGCATCCCAGTTGTAAGCCCATCCCGTTTTGAATTTTTCCTGCACATCATTGTTCCAGAATCCAGCCCATCCACGCTTGTGGACATCATTCCACTTACTGATGCGGATGTAAGAGACTCTGCCGTTGAGCGGCTTGGAAACACTTGGCAAATTGATTTTCTTATCAGCTTTATCGGCAATGAACACACGGCTATAGCCTGTACCATCTCCCTGGGTAGCTAAACAGACCATGTATCCGCGTTTCAGGATAAAACTTCTGATATTATTATTAAAAGTTTTATTACTTGTTGTCAAGTTATACTTAGTATTGACAACAAAATTATGAGAGGATTGCCCACCGAAATCTGCCTCTGTAAATATGGTCAAAGGTTGGTTTCCGGAATAAGGCAAAATCATAGCACCGGCATTATAGATACGCAACTGGCAGTTGGAGCCATTCTTCGCTGCTTCACCATTGATCTTCACGTTGCTCAGGAATTTTACAGCCTTGCTTGGCAACAAATTATCAAAGATGACGGTCGCATGATCCGTATTGGTGATGTTGATACTACCGGTTGTGGCGAAAGGCATGGTCGAAGAGATATGATAATCTACCTCTCCGTCCAGGGTAACCGAGCCCGTCACCTCTTTCACCGTCTGACTCGTGTTGTCGGCGAACATCGACAGGGAAGCCGCCAGCAAACAGGTTAAAAACAGTTTTCTTTTCTGCATGGTTTAAGTTTATGCTTATTTAAAAATTAGTTATTGTTATTTTCTACTTTACTACCATCTTCTTTCCATTGATGATATAGATGCCTTGAGGTAAGTCCTGCAAATCTTCAGCCTGGTCTTTCACTTTCTGTCCGCCTAAAGTATAGACACCCTGTTTTTCAACAGGTTTCTCTACCTTGATCTCCTGAATTCCAGAAGCGACAGGTTCTTTTTCACCATAATAGTAGAGGCGGAAATTATCGAAGATGACCCAATAATTTGACAGGACATTATCTCCCTTCAAACCAATGGTAATCGCCAATTTATACTTGGTAGTATATTTCAACGTATTCTCATAAAGCCCCTTTTCGAAAAAAGCATGAGCAGACTGCATATCATTCGGCACATACTTCGTTCCTGCAGCAGCTTCTTTACCTATATTCAACTTACGGGTCTGGGCATCCGCCATGATGTTACAGATGTTCTGCTTATTTTTTTCAGCTCCTATATACATATAGGTAGCCACCTTGTCAGTTCCTGCAGCATAGTCAGTATTCACTTGAGCAGTGGTTCCTGGGCGCTGGAAAGCCTGAACCTTCATCTCATAGACACCCTTAGGCATAGATTTCAACTTCTGGCAGATATCCACGTTCTTCTGGTAATATTCTGCACAGGAATAATGGAGTGTAGGTTCAGCAGGAGCGGTCCATCCTTCAAGAGCATCTATTCCTGCATTCTGAATCAGGAAGGAAATATCAAAAGGCTTGTCAGCTTCAGTTGCCTGTACACCTCCCAGGAATGTTTTCACAGAAGTCTGAAGGTCTGTCTTTGCTGTCTCCAGTTCATCCGCCAATCCCGTTTTCAACAGTTCTTTCTTCTCCGCCAGTTCACCTTTGAAAGTAGCATCTGCCCCTTTCACGGTTTCCTGATGAGGTACACCCAACAAGGCTTCTGATTTTTCTATCAGGGCATTCAATTCATCGGCAACACTATTTCTGTAATTCTGTGCCACCTCCTTCGCCTCATCAGCAGTAAGAATCAGCCAGCGCTGATTACCTGCCTCCTGAGAGAATTTCAAATTAGCAGAAGTTGTGGCATTCGTTTTCTGAGCAGTCAGACAATAAGCAGAATTATTCTGCACATGAGCTATCCAATAACCCGTGCGCATCTCGCCACCCACCTTTTCCACTTCTACAGAGGAAGGCAGGAAATGGAAACGTTCACGATTTGTCAGTTCTGTCACTTCCTTGGTCTTGATACCATTGATACCGGTAGAATTGTATGAAAGATACTTGCCTGTTGCCACATTCTTCAGGGAATAGTAGCAGGTAGCAGGGTCGAAAGTAATGTTCCATGCCACACTGTCATTGGTCGTAGCATCCTCATCACTCATCGCCATCCACTGTAAGTTACCACTCTTATCCACACGCAAGAACTTCGACCCCAGACCATATCCCTCATTTTTGAGATAATACTTCTGCTGGTCGTCCTGTTCAAAGACATAGGCAGGAGTAGCAAACTGACTGCTTGTTGGTGCCAGTCCATCTTCTCCCAAAGCCTCAGCCAAGAGCGAGTTTCCAACATAAAGAATCTGAGTACCATTATCCTCATGTGCTCCATTCACACCGTATGGCCACATGTGGGTACCATCGCCATTCAAGCGGGTCGTCGTACTATTGTCCAAGAAGCGCAAGGCACGGGTAGCACGCACACCCAACCAATAACCGCTGGTAGTATTGGCACGGAGGAAAGAATTCTGCCAGGTAGCATGGGTTCCCACGCCGATGGCATGCAGCATCTCATGGAGCAGAGTACCCGTCTTCTGATAGGAAGCATTCGGGCCTACTCGCATCCAACCGCCATAACTACAGTCGGCAGTAGGCGTTTGAGCACCATAATTAATGGTGATATGAAGTCCATGAATACCCGTATATTCATTCCATAAATCAATAGCATCCTTGGCAGCAGACTGAACACGAGTCAGCGCATCAGAAGGGAAACCATCATTGATGTTATAAGTAACACCACCCTTCGGACGGGTAATGGCTTTCACAGGATCACCATAGACTACGTTGCCATTGGTCTGCTTGACGTAGGCACGGATGTAATATACCGTAGCAGGCTCCAACTGAGAGATATTGTAGATTTCTCCCTGATTAGACAGATAGATCTTGCTTGTTCCATCCTCCACCGTTGGCATCTGATTGACAGAAGAATAGCAGAAGCCCTTTTCCTTGATGTTGCTTGATGTAATGCCACTTACGGTCATACGGCCATAGATATGAGTAGCACCGCTCAACCAGGCCTTGTTGGTCTTCACGACTGCATCTGCAGCAAAAGCAGGTGTAGCGTAGCCCATACAGGCTACGCTCAACAGGATAATTGTTTTTTGATATATCTTTCTCATTTTTATTATTTAGTCGGTTTGTTAAAGATACTTCGCATATTACTTGTTCAGATGTTTCTTACCATCCTGGATATAGATACCCTGAGCGGGGTTCTTGTCAACCTTCATACCATCGAGTCTGTAGATAGGAGAGGACTTTCCTTCCTTCTTATCACCCAGAACTCCTTGGATACCCGTCTCGGCATCCAGATAAGTCAGTTTGAAGTTGTCGAAGCAGCACCAGTCATGGCTGATCATCTGATTGCTCCTGATGCCTAATTTCAAAGTACCATCCGTTACCACACATTCCAATGTATTATGATAGAGGTCATGGTTATTGAATGCCGCATTCGCCTCTGTCACATTGTCTGGATAGGTATAAGGAGAAACGGTATAGATATCCGCATCATAAAGAGAGCAAACCGGCTTCTCCTCATTGTTGGCATAGAAAAGGGCATTGATGGTCTCTGAACCATTCTCATGAGCAGCCGAAGCATCCTCCTTACCGCCAGCACGGTAGAAACTCTGCACCTCTACACGATAACGGCCATTTGGCAGACCGGAGAGTTGCTGATAGAAATCGAATGTCTTGTAATAATGCTCAGCTACGCCCTGGGCAGCAGCCGTAAAGCCAGTTCCACTCCAGCCTTGGCCTCCCTGAGAGAAATCCGGATTCTGGAGCAGGAAGGTGATGTCAGACAGTTTTCCCTCTGCCGCCAACTGGCGGAGATATTCATCATAACCCGCCAAAGCTTTCTGCAGAGCCACATAAGCCTTTTGCATTGCCTCGTATTCTTCATCGAAAGTACCCGATTCATTTAAAGCCTGTTCTCCCAAGCCGATGGCTTCTGCCAGGATATCAATCGGGCGAACTGCCTGCAACTTCTTAGCCTCATCCAGTGCATTGACCACTTTCTCCCATGTTTCGAGATGGGTATATTCACGCTCGGTCAACTTCAGGAACGAACCATGCTGCGGATTTACACTGCCCTTGATGTTGGTCATTCCAGTAGGATTCTGACAATGCTCATCCAGATCCAGCATGCGATAGCCACCACCACTATAGTTCATATAAGCCAACTTCCAGGTACGGCTGTTGATCGGTCTGAACAAACTTGGCGCTTCGATAGACTTATTAGTCTCATAGACATCAAAGTTTGGATCCAACTGCCACTGGCAGGTACCCGTAGTCTGGTCTGTAGGTACCAGGAATTTGGCTCTTGCCTGCTTGAGATGATGCGCCCCGCTCTCCGTCTTGTAGATCATGACATATTCGCCATCCACCTTATTATATACGATATCGGCATCAATGATGTCATAACTCGGATCGAAGTAAAGCTTAGGTGCAGAAATCTCTGTCAAATCCTCATTGACCAAAGAGTAATAGATACGATGACGGTCAGGGAAACCAACAGAGTAATAAACCACATACTTCCGGGTCACAGGATCATAGATTACCTGCGGTGCCCAGGCTGCAGTCATATCCTTTACATCAGTCAGACCAAGTGCCTTCATATTTTCCTCACTCTCGAGGTCGATGCTAATGCTCTTGTCCCAATGAACGAGGTCGTTGCTGAGCATCAGAACCATGATATGGTTACTGCTCCACCCCAATCTGGAAGTCATATCAGTACCAGCCAACATGTACTTGCCACTCTCCGTACGCATCACATACGCATCACGCATACCGCCCGTCTGCGTAAACTTCTTGGTATCGAAGACCTCACCACCATTGAAGAGATCCCGGTAACTGTTGCCATAGCGACTCAGGGCAAAGCAGGTAATTTCCTGGGAATTATGCATGTGGGCATAGAGATAACCATACTTATCTGCATCCTCTGCCAAGACATCATCCTTCACTTCATCTGCCACCTCACTCACTTTCAACTTGAATACGTTGAGGGAGAAGGCAGGAATCTCCAAGGTCTTGACATCAGACAGACTGACTTCTTCTGTAGGAACCACATTGAAAGGTTCGTCCATTGTATTTTCATCTGTACCATTGGCAGAGGTCAGTCGCACCACTGTACCCCCATCAGCCTTCATATTCTTGAGATTCAGATGGAGCGTAGTTGCCGCCTGATTAGGATTTACCACCTTCAGATAGAGGATACCATTCTCCTCATCCAACTGTGCAGACTGATAAATCTGCTGTTCAGCAGGTACAGTAAACTGATGGACAATCGTACCATCCAACTTGCAGGTAACATCATTTCCTTCCACCTCTATTTCAATATCATACCAGCGGTCGTTCTCGATATGACCGGAAGCAGTGGCAAGTGTAGATTTCGAACCATTCACGCACATTTCTACTCCATGAGCCGTATTGTTCCATCCCCCGAGATTCCACCAGCAGTAGTTATTGGCATCCTGATAATTGAAAATAACGAGGAAGCCTTCCCCACCCCCGTTTTTCTTTGCACGGAGCTTGTAGGTATATTTCCGGGAAGAAATCTTTTGCGTATTTACATAAGTACAGTTGGTAGAAGAAGCGGTCTGCTTCAACTCTCCATCACGGATACTCCATGAACCGCTTCCCGCATTCCAGGTATTCTGTGAAGAAGAGAAATCATCCTTCCATATAGTACTGCCGTCATTTCCCTCGATCTCCACATCATCATAAGATACCTGAGTATTCCAGGAGCCTACTCCCACCTGACAGTCTGGAACTGAAGAAGAATTACCCGTTTCAGTCCATAGCAGATTCTGCTTGCCCAAGTTGTTGCCCAGAAGTTTCTGCACATAATAAGAAGGTGTACAGAAATTCTTTGCCGCATTGAAGTGGATCATATCGTATGCCCACAGCGGGTCTTCCTCGTGGGTAAAGATCGGTGCAAAGCTTGCCAACTTGCAGACATCGGAGTTTTTCTCCATACCCAACATGTAGATGGCCTCTCCCAAGGCGCTGTTCAAGTTGCCATACTTGCCATAAGAACCGGAATTGGCAGCATATTCACCATTATACACACCAATGCTACGGTTGTAACAGTCGTACTTATGATAATTGTTTCTCATCCACTGGTAGGAGCGATAGTAATGCTCATCCACGAGATCAACCGGTGAATCCAAGACCCACGCAGGATTGTCAGTACCCCATGCCTCCACATTACCGATGATGACTATCTCCGGATATTTGGCATGAATGGCTTCATAGAATTTAGCATAGCGGCGACTATATTCCTCACGTGCCTCAGGCTGGCCATTCTCATTGCCTACCTCTATAAACTTAAGTCCGTAAGGCTTCTCATGACCATTGGCGATACGGCGACGGCCCCATTCGGTCGTCTCATCCCCATTGGCATATTCGATGGCATCCAAGGTATTCTGCACCAAGGTATCCACCTGTTCAAAAGGAACGGTAAAGCCATGTCCCAGACCTACATTGACCACAAACATGGGAGCAGCATTCAAGTCTTCACACATCTGCAGGTACTCATCATAACCCAAACCATCAGAAGAGCGGTAATGCCAGTTACGGTTCCAATGTCCCGGACGTTCCTCTATCGGACCGAGCGTACTCTTCCACTGGAAGGAATTTTCCAGTGCATCCTGTCCTTCCACGTAACAACCGCCAGGGAAACGGAGGAAGGTAGGCTTGGTATCATCAAGAAGTTGGGCAAGGTCAGGGCGCAAACCATTCTTGCGACCTTTCCAGGTATAAGGCATGAGTGAGACTACATCGATCAGCATGCTTCCATTATTAGAGGTAAGCAATGCGAAACGACCTTTCTCACAAGAAGCATTTGCCTTGATTCGGGCAGTCAACAGAGTCCAGGAATTAGACTTCAAAGAGCCTTCCAACTGCACTTCCTCTGAAACTGCAGTTCCATCATTCTGCTGGAGTTGTCCGTATATTTTTCCATTAAAATCTGTTGAAGCTTTTACCCATACACGGAGCGTATAGGTAGAATCTGTCACAAAGTGCATTCCCCAGAAGCCCGTATTACAGACTCCAGCTTTATGGGTTGCACTTGCGCCGGAAACCGTCAGCTGCAGACAGGTTTGCTGTGCCTTGTTCATCACCTGCTTTTTATTCAGGGAGAGTTTCACGTTCTGTCCGTTTTGCTGGATAGCCGACCAGTATTCAGGGGTTGTATTATTATCCTCGAAAGATCGGTTTCTGATAAGTTCCGCATATAAGCCACCATCTCCCGCATGATTGATTTCCTCGAAGAACAGTCCGTATTGATGTTCGCTGATAGCAGCCGCACGTTTTTGGGCATCGATGGTCATCGTTACCTGCGCTGTAGCTGCCAAAGACATACAGAGAGAAGTACAAAAGAGTATAGGTTTACTTAAGTTCATGAATAATTCAGAGATAGAGTTGATGTGAAAAAAATAAGTTGAATAGAGAAAAAGAAAAAGGCAGACAGAAAACAGAAGGTTTTCACTCTCTGCGTTCCGTCTGCCTTTCAAGTTATGTTAGTTCAAAAACCAGTCGCAATTACTTAACGACTACCTTCTTCACCTTCTTAGAACCATCCTTCATCACGGTCTCAATGATATTGATACCCTTCTGAAGCTTGCCAATCTGCATACCGCTTGCATTGTAGATCTTAGTTGCTACTGCATTTGCATCTGTAACGATCTCGCTGATACCAGTAGGATCAACGCCGAGATAATATAACTTGAAGTTCTTAACGATTGTCCAGTCATTGGTTACCGTTACATTCTTGATCAAACCGATACGGAAATCGCTATTGCCATCATAGTTGAAATTCAATGGCTCAGAATCGTATGCACTGCCAGCTTCAGATCTGAAGAATGCCTGAGCAGTAATCATGTTATCAGGAATGTACATTCCATCCTTCATTTTTTTCAGACCTCCATTATCACTCAAGCCTACGTCATTCCATTTGTCTTCAGCAATCTTATGTGCAGTAATGGTCTTGATAGCCTGCTTGCTCTCAGGGAGTTCAGTAGCTACCTTCTTCCCTTCTTCTGTTGGGATTTCCTTATCAGAGAAGTAGATAAATGCATTCTCGTTTACATCATACTTCAACTCATCGCTACCGTCTTCAGCAGCCTTACCATTACGATAGAAAGCCTGAGTTGTCAAGCGATACATACCAGCAGGAAGACCTACCAATGTCTGCTGCAAGTTGAATGTACAGTTGAAGAACTCACCAGCCTCAACACTATTATTAGCCTGGAATCCCATTGTTCCATCTTTCACATCCCAACCAGTACTACTCATGGTTGCGAAATCACTGTTGGCGATAACCTTGGTGATATCTGCAGGTTTTGCTTCTGAAGCATCAGCAATGACATCATGGATGACGTACTTAGTTACACCTTCATTCAAAGCCTTGATAGCAGCAGGTATCTCAGCATCAGCAACTGTACCATTATTATAAATATTCTCAGCAGTAGTCTTAGCTGCATTGTAGATGCCCTTAGCTGCGTCTGAGGTTGTAGAAGAAGCTTCATTTTCCTCGTAACGAGTCTGAGCATTCTCAATAGCTGCCTGAAGTGGCTTATAAGCCTCAATAGAGGTATTAGCAGTCTCAATGGCAGCACTCAAAGTATGAATACCCTCCACGGTAGCTTCTGTTTCAAGAGCAGTCTTAGCAGCCTCCAACTGAGTGCGTACTTCTGCATTCATCTTAGAATCAAGCAAGCCAGCAGCCTTAGCAATCAATGGTGTTGTTACCGCATTCAGAGCGTCACCCTTGCTACCAATATACTTCAATCTGAAGTTATCCCAGATAGCCCAGTCACCCCAAGAACCATTCACATTAGAAGGACGTCTCTTCTCACGTACACCGATACGAAGCGTACCACCCTCTACTAACATTGGAACGGTTACGGTATAAGCATTCGGATTCTCCGTAGTGGCAGCAGCCATACCCTTCATAGAGTTAGGGATGTAAACCTCTTCTCCATTCAAGGTATATTTATAGTCATCACCTGAATTTGCCTTCATACCGTAAGTATAAGGAGAGGTAAATGGAGTCTCCAAATCATTTGCATAGATGAACGCAGTGATATCCTCTATACCAGCATCATGAGCTTTAGAAGCTACTTTATTTTCAGCTACACGCTGGAATGCAAGTACTGAGAGTTCATAAACACCATCAGGAATATTTGTAATATCCTGATAGATATCAAATGTATTTTGATATACCTCGCAGTTTTTGTAAGTGTCATTAAATGTAGGGTTTCCTTCCTTGACAGTCCAGCCTTCCTTGCCATTATCGAATGATGGGTTCACAATCTTTCTTGTGATATCATCACCTGGCTTGATACTTGCATTCTGAGCATTCTCCAACTTGACCTTCAAGTCAGCCATATACTGTGTCAACTCTTCATTATTGAGCGACCAGGTGCTCATCAAGCTTTCTACGCCTTCGCCAGTTCCGCAATCATCATATAATGCCATGAAGTCTTCAAACTCATCTCCAGCAGGATCTAATGCCAAGAATTCTCCTATCGTTGTATTCAGATTTTCCAATTCCGCATACAACTCAGAACTCTTTTCAATCTCTGCTGCGACATCTGAAAGATTCTTCTTCATGGTATTGATTTCCTCATCAGAAGTACCATCTTCAGTCATCGCTCTTGCACTTTCGATGAGTTCAGCAGCCTTATCGGTATAAGTAGGGCATGCATTAATACCAGCCAACTTAGCATCAAGTTCTTCTGCAGCTTTCTGCACATCATTCAAGTTCATAGCCTTGAAGCTTGGTCCACAATACTCAATCTGGAAATTATCTACGAATACCCAGTTAGCAGTACAATTAGCCAGCTTGAAACCGATAGTCAAGTCCTCACCTTCCTTGATATCCAGGAGGAATTCATACTTCTGAGGTACACCTGCCTTGGTAGCTACAACCTGAGAATTTTTAGTATCCTTGGTATCTGCGAATACAGAAACACCCTCTACCTTAAAGTCATCACCCTTAGTCTGCTGGGTTGCCATAGCATAGCATGTCACCTTGTAACCACCCGCAGGCAGTTTGTGTAAAGTCTGAGAGAGAACACCATCACTGAGGCGACCAGCACCAGCAACTTCGGTATTTGTTACAGGGTCAGAATTTCCATGCACCCAGCGCTCAATAAATTTCTCTGTCTGATAGCCATCAGGTGCTGTATATGCATGAGAATTTGTCTGCCAATTGGTACCATGACCGCCATGACCAACATCACCCTTATCATCATATATACAATCATGAGTCCAACCAGTCAAAGCATCACAATTGGCGTCTGGAACATATTCTGTAATACCGACAGGAGATTCAGCCGTTGCTTCAGCCATTGCCTTATTTCTTCTTGCATCAGTAATCATGCGAGAAGCTTCCTTCAGCTGCCAATATTCTGCATTAGGATTATTGTAAATAGCTTCTACTGCAGTCACATCTAATCCTTCATCATGAGCAGAATTAATCTGATCCTTCAACTTCTCCAAGCGATAGAAATAAGTATAAGGATAAGCTTGCCACTCAAGACCATTTGTACCATCTTCTGTCAATGCAGGGCGGAACTGACCATCTACTGCAGACTCACCTTTACCATCGAGTCCATTATCATTAGGATTATAGCCGGCATAAGTATCAGGCTGCCCTTTAGCCTGGAATTTGAATGTCGTACCATTAGGTGTAACTTTCCAATAGGTTTTCTCTATACCTTGATTATTGTAATCAACATAAGAGTTACCACCATATTCATCAACAGAGTTAAGGAACATTTTGTTGGAAAAAGCACCAAACTTACCAGATTTATCATTACAGAAAGAATAGGTGCCATTTGGCTGACCGTCATCGTCCTTATTAGGTACGATCACAAAGCCAAGACCAGAATCTCCCAAACTTGTCTGGGTGCCATAAGCATTACCCTTGGTAAGCCACTTGTCTGCCAAGATATTCTTGATAGCTACGGTATCAGTACCATCCAGTTTCAACTGAACTGGATTTGGAAGAACAGGATCATTCACCTGAGCTTGTGCATAATTGGTGCTTAATGAAGCAACCAAAACTGCTGAATAAAGTAAACGTTTGTCCATGCGTTATTTTTTGGTTTAATAGGTTGATGAAGTTATTAGCTTCATTTAATTAAAGTTTTATCTGGTTGCAAAATTAGTAATTTAACCGTAACATACAAGTTTTTAAGTAAGAAAAGTTCTTTATTTTTAGATTATTTAACCAAAATGGCTGTATAAAACACAAAAAAGCAATAGCATACATTATATAATAGTGTAAATTCAACATTTATCGCTCCAAAAAATTATCAAGAAAATCCGAGATAGGAGCAAAACACTTAGTTAATCTAAGTTAAGAAAGAGATATTTTTCAATAAAAATAGCATTATTTATTAAAGTATTGCTATCTTTGCACCCAAAATAACTAACGAAAGTATCCTAACAACAAAATTTGATTGAATCGGAATGGAACCCAACCTACTTCCAAAGACTCAGAAAAGTGGTATTACCACCTGCATAAGCTCGATTTGCGGGCTTTATTTGCAGGCAAAATTTCATTTAACAAAGCAAATAACTGTTAAAGGAGAAATCTAATTATCAGATACATCGAAACTTCTAAACAACAAAATAACAAAAATATGAGCAACCGCTTTATCAATCAATCGCGTCATGCGATGCTCGGTATATGCGCTACATTAGCCATCTCAGGCTTCTATGCATGTACTGACTCTTACGACCTCGACGACAAGGGCAACATCCCGACGAATTTGGGTAAGAGTATCTATGAAGAGCTGGAAAATCCAAGTGAAGCCAGTAGTCTTCATGGTACATTCAAAACCTATCTTCGCCTGATTGATGACCTTGGATACAAGGAGGTCATGTCAAAAACAGGTTCAAAGACTGTGTTTGCAGCTAACGACTCTGCATTCAACGAGTTCTTCAAGAACAACAAATGGAACGCCAAGTCGTATGAAGACTTGACAGAGTCCATGAAAAAACAACTTTTCTACACTTCTATCCTTGACAATGCCATCCTGACAGAAATGCTTTCCAATGTGGAAAGTTCCAACAGTTCTGTTACCCGAGGCATTGCCATGAAACACCAGACCTCTGCCAACGCTACCGACACCATCCATCATGTATGGGCTTCTGAGTTGCCAGCCAACAACTCTTATTGGACTCCATATATAAAAGGTGGAATCGACGTAGTAATGGACAACACCCGTCCTATGATGGTTCACTTTACCCAGGAGCAGATGCTCAACAATGGTATCAACAGCGAAGACTTTGCTGCCATCACAGGAAGACCATACGAGTCGGGTGGTACCTTTATCTTCAAGAACAAGATTATAGCTAAGGACGTAACCTGTCAGAACGGTTATGTAAACCAGACAGATGGTGTCATCGTACCTCCAGGCAACATGGCGCAGGTGATCAGAGAGAGTAAGGACAGCAAGTGGTTCAGCCGCATGCTCGACCGTTTCTGTGCTCCATATTATGATGCCCAGACCACATTAAACTATAATGACAATGCCATTCTCAATGGCAAGCCAATGATTGACTCCATTTTCCAGTGGCGCTATTTCAGCGAGCGCTCTCAGGGAGCAGTTGCTCTTCAGAGAGATCCAAAACAGGTGGCATTGGCACAGGATATGCTTCTCAACTTCGACCCGGGATGGAACCAGTATTACAGCACATACGGCACGATGCTCGCCGATATGGGTGCGATGTTCGTTCCTGATGATGCAGCAGTAGAAGACTATTTCCTCAATCCATCCAATGGTGGTTACAACATTCTTGGACTTTATGCCAAGAAGCCTCTCACCAAGGAGAATTTCGGCGAGAACTTGGACAGTATTCCTGCCAACATCATCCGCTCATTCGTCAATAATATGATGAATGCATCCTTCGTACAGTCAGTACCAAGCAAGTTCGGTACTATCATGGACGAGGCGAGTGACCCTATCGGACTCTCTTTGAAAGATGTCATCAAGAAAGAGAATGCCTACGATGTACGTATCGCCAACAATGGTGCCATCTACATGCTCAACCGAGTGATTCCACCTATTTCATATAATATCGTATCTACACCAGCATTGCTCCGCAAGGCAAGAGACTTAGGTGTGATCAACTGGGCTATCCAGGACAAGGACATGCTGAATGTAAACTACTATGCCTACCTGCGTGCCAGCTCAGCCAACTATGCGATGTTCCTGCCAAACAATACTGCTTTCGACATGTATTATGTAGATCCAGTATCATTAGGTAAGAACTACAAGGATGGTCCTCGTGTACTCCACTTCTATTATAAAGATGTGCATAAGGACAAGAATATCTCCGTATCTGCATTCAAATACAACCCAGCTACAGGTTCTATCAGTTCAGACTCTACAATCGTTCAGTTGGGCGCTGTTACCGACCGCCTGATTGACATTCTGAACTATCATACCGTATCACTTTCACAGTCCGTTTCCAAGGACAACATAGGTGTAACCAATAAATACTACAAGACCAAGCATGGCGGTGAGATTGCCATCCACGGAGGTCACATCGGCGGAAACGTAGTAAGCGGTGGACAGATCAATGGTATTGCAGGCAGCAGCTACAGCTATCCAGTTTCAGAAATCAAGGAAGCTACCAGCTACAGCAATGGTAAGGCATTTGTCATCGACCACCTTATCCAGGCTCCACAGACCAGTGTATATGGCTGTCTCAATGACAACAGCCAGTTCTCTAAATTCCTGGATTTGTGTACACCTGCCAATCTGAGCAATCTGCTGACCAGCATCGGTATGGATAAAGACGAACAGAAGCAGTTTACCGTATTCAGTGATGTCTTTGCCAACAATACAACAGAAAACAAGAAGTACGACTGTCTCGACCAGAACGTCAACTTCTACAACACCTACAACTACACCCTGTATGCACCAAACAATGATGCCATGGACTTGGCATTCAAACAAGGTCTCCCTACCTGGGAGCAGGTACAGGAAGTGATGGACAATGCTTCAGCAAATGACGAGAATGCCAAGGCAAAGGCACTGAAGATGGCTGAAGCTATCCGAAACTTCATCCGCTATCACTTCCAGGACTTCGCACTCTATGCCGACAACACCATCGACTACGGAGATGCACAGGAAGTAGAAAACGGCAACAGATCATACATGACCTCCTGCACCATCGGTTCTGCCTACAAACGACTCAAAGTCAAAGGTGGCAGCGGCAGGCTGGATGTAACTGACGAAGGCAAGAACACAGTCTTCATCAATGCAAATGGCGACAAGTTGGTCAACTTCATGGCTCGTGACTACATCTTCAAGAGTGGTGCTATTGAAACATCCTCATTCACAGCCATCCATGAGATTTCAAAGCCTCTCTGCTTCAATAGCAGCAACAGTTATGACGATGGTTTCGCCAGCAACACACCTGAAGCCAATCAGGCACGCCTGAAGAATCTCAAGAACCTATACTATGCACAGAAGCATGGAATCAAGTTCTACAAATAATTTCACAACCAAGCTTATAACACAATGAACAATATAAGAACATACATAACCGTAGGTGCCTTATGCAGCGCTATGACAATCTCTGCTCAAGACCACCGTATCTCAGGTACCGTATCTGATGAGTTCGGTCCTGTCATCGGCTGTAATGTGATAGAGAAAGATGCCAACAACCGTAACGTGAACGCTACGATTACCGACGTGAATGGTAACTTCCAGTTAGCTATCAAGAACCCGAAGAATAAGTTAGTTGTCAGCTACGTAGGATACAAGACCTTTTCACAGGTCATCGGTTCGCAGACCAATTTCCAGGTACAGCTCAAGGACGCCAACGAGTTGGGAACAGTCACCGTAACTGCCAAGCAGCGTTTCCGCGGTGATGGTTTGAGCATCCCTAAGGACGAGGTATCTGTTGCTACCCAGACCATGAACATGGAAATCGTGGATGGTCTTGCCTTCACCAGTGCCGATGAGGCATTGCAGGGACAGATTGCCGGTCTTGACATCGTAGCCAACTCTGGTAACCTCGGTGCCGGTACTACCATGCGTATGCGTGGTGTAACCACCATCAACGGTTCTTCAGAACCTCTGATCGTTGTCAACGGCAACATCATGGACGTGCCTGATGCCAAGGATACAGACTGGTCAACCGCTACAGAGGAGACCTACAGTTCCTTGCTTTCCATCAACGTGAACGATATCGAGAGCATCGACATCATGAAGGATGCTGCTGCTACCGCTATCTGGGGTGCCCGTGGTGCCAATGGTGTCATCAGTATCAAGACCAAGCGCGGTAAACGCGGTAAGATCCGTATCGACTACAACTTCTCACTCCAGGGCAACTGGCAGCCTAAGGGTTACAATCTCCTCTCGGGTGACGAATATACCATGTTGATGAAGGAGGAACTCTACAACCCTACACAGAATCCTTCTGCTACCACCAACATCAATGAGTTGAACTACAACAAGAGTTGGGCTGAGTACAACAACTGGAATGATAATACAGACTGGGTGAAGGCAGTAACCCAGACCGGCTGGAACCAGAGCCACGGTCTCACCATCTCGGGTGGTGGTGAAAAGGCTGTATTCCGTATCTCTGCCAACTATGACCATCAGACCGGTACCATCATCAAGCAGGTATTGAACCGTTTCTCTACCCGTTTGAACCTGGAATACTATGTGAGTGACAAACTGAAGTTCACCACCGAGTTCCCATTGACATATACCAAGAACCAGAAGAGCTATGCCAACATTTTGGGTAAGGCCCTCTCCATGGCTCCTAACATGAGTATCTACCGTGAGGATGGCAACGGCATCGACACCAACGAGTACTACATCATGCTGCCTTCAGCAGAAAAGGACGAATATGGTTCATCCGTCAGCGGAACCTCTTCTCTCCAGTTGAAGTCGGTACGCGATATCGGTAACCCTGTGGCTATCGCCAACTTGGCATGGAACAACGAGAGTACCTACCGTATCACTCCAGACTTCCGTATCAACTATTATTTCTTAGGCAATGACGACCATAAGACCCGTCTCGATTACGAGGGTCAGGTTTATCTGGACATCTTCTCCAAGAGCAACCCTACCTATTGCCCAGGTTCGTTGAGCACAAACGGTTGGAAAGACAATAGCTACAACCTCTATACAATGGATGACTACAACTCATTCCAGTTCCAGACCCGCCACCAGCTGATTTTCACTCCTAAGTTCAAGAATGAAGATATTGCCTGGATGATGTTGGGCCGTTGGGAGTTGACTTCCGGTACCAGCTATGGTCAGAACGTAAGTGAGCGCAAATTGCCATTGGGCGCACAGTCTCCTACCCTTCCTGCCGAAATCTCCAACATGTCCACCAGCAATGGTGAGTGGCGCAGCATGGCAGGCGTATTCTCTACACACTTGTCTTACAAGGGTCGTTACAATGCCGACTTTACAGTACGTGCCGACGGTACTACCCGTTTCGGTGACAACAACAAGTGGGGTTACTTCCCTGGTATGTCTGTCCGCTGGAACATCAGCGACGAGCCTTGGATGAAATGGTCTCGCAAGGTGCTCTCTATGTTGGCATTCCGTCCATCATGGGGTGTGAACGGTAGAACTCCAAGCAGCGAGTATCTGCAGTATGCGAAATATGCAGCCGGCAGCCAGTATGGTAACGGCAATACCCTGCTTCCTTCTACCCGCGTAGATGGTTTGCAGCTCAGTGACCTGAAATGGGAGAAGACCACCTCATGGAACATGGGTGCCAACTTAGGACTCTTCGATGACATGATTGAGGCAGACTTCAACTACTATTATAAGAAGACGAAAGACTTGCTGAACCCAGGTGTTGCCATTTCTTCTCAGACCGGTTATACCACTCTGGCATGGAAGAACATCGGTTCTATGGAGAACAAGGGTTGGGAATTCAACATTACTGCCAAGAAGTTCATCAAGGCAGGTAAGTTCTCTATGGATGCCAGCTTCAACATAGCCCAGAACTTCAACAAGATCACAGAGATGGACCAGACCGTGCTCGATGGTATCAACGAGGACTGGTCTGCAGATAGCCGCGGTAAGTACTTCAAGCGCATCCAGGTGGGTAATGCCCTAGGTTCTATCTTCGGCTTGCGCCACAAGGGCGTATATCAGTACTCCTATGACTATCTGGAGAACTTACGTCGCCAGGGTTATGTCATGGAGGGCAACGAGAAGATCATGATCAGAGACAACAACGACCTCGTGGATTACCTCAACAACCGCTTCCTGCCATCTGGCAAGACAGCTCCTATCGCCCTGAACAGAGATGGCAAGGTGATCACAGGTGCCGACGGCAAGCCTTTGCGCATGACCTACAACTCCAAGGATGGCGGTGAGACCTACAAGTTTGACGGTGGTGATGTGATTTACGAAGATGTCAACCACGACGGTACCATCAATTCATTGGATATGGTTTATTTAGGCAACTCAAATCCTAAGTTCTCAGGAGGTTTCGGTTTCACCTTCCGCTATGGCAACTGGTCATTGCGTACCAACTTCGTTTACCGTACCGGTTTCAAGGTAGTCAACTTTGCACGAATGGGAGTAGAAAAGATGTATGACACCACCAACCAGAGTACAGCCGTAAACTGGCGCTGGCGCAAGAACGGTGACGTAACAGAAATTCCACGCGCACTCTACAACTACGGTTACAACTGGCTCGGTAGCGACCGCTACGTGGAGGATGCCTCATTCTTGCGTTTCAGCTACGTCAGTCTGAGCTATGATGTTCCAAAGAAGTTCCTCAAGAGCTTAGGTCTGAATACCTTGCGATTCGACCTGAGCGGTCAGAACATCTTCGTTTGGAGCAAATATAGCGGTACAGACCCAGAGCATGCAAACAACGGTTGGAACTTTGCTTCAGACAGTTCACAGACACCACGAAGCAAATCGTTCACCCTCCGCATGAGAATCGGAATTTAATCCAACACAAAAACAGAGACTAACAATGAAAAATAGAATAAACAATATCGTCAAGAGTTTAGCCGTCGCAGCCTTAGGTATGCTGTCGCTTAGCTCATGCAATGACTTCCTGACCATCTATCCTACCGATAAGACCATCGGCGAGAACTTCTGGCAGAACAAAGAAGATGTCACACAGGTGGTAACTGGCGCTTACACCGCCATGATTAATGGAGGAATCATAGAAAGAATGATTATGTGGGGTGACTTCCGCTCAGACGAGTTGAAGAAACATCCTTCACTGAAAAACACCACATTGGATGATATTTCCAAAGGAGATTTATACCCAAGTAGCGGTTACAACTCATGGGCATGTTTCTATAATGTCATCAATACCTGTAACATCGTATTGGCTCATGCCCCAGCGGTGATGGAGAAAGACCCTGAGTTCACCGAGGGTGACTACCAGACAGCCCGTGCCCAGATGTTAGGTTTGCGTGCCCTCTGCCACTTCTATCTGGTTCGTGCCTTCCGCGATATTCCTTACGTGACAAAGGCATACGAAAATACAGACGACATGAAGTTGGACGGCCAGCTGGCACCAGATTCTACCCTCCAGCTCTGTATCGAAGACCTGGAAGAAGCAGAGAAGGGTTGCTACAATTACGGTATCTTCGGAGAGGACGACTGGCGAACAACCGGTTTCCTCAGCAAGGATGCCATCAATGCCATTCTCGCAGACGTATATCTCTGGAGAGCTTCTCTCTGGAGCGGTACAGATGCTGCCAAAAGCAAGGAGTATTATCAGGCATGTATTGACCATGCAGACAAGGTCATCAACTCCCACTTAAACTATTTCGAGGCTAACATCAAGGGCACCAGCCAGGAGTCAGTTTACCGCAACAGCAGACAGCAGTACTACTTATATAAAGGTCTGTGGGCTGACTACTATAACTTCGTAAAAGGTAACTCCTCTGAAAGCGTCCTCGAACTTCAGTTTGACGGAGAGAAGAACTCAAACACCCTACTGTGCAAGAGTTACTTAAAGTGGGAGAAGCAAGAGTCTGGCTACGGTATGATGGTAGGTACATCTACAGTGGGTGGTGCCATCGGCGACAATCCATCTCCAGCAACCAAGAGTGCTTCTACGGCAACATACTTCCAGTCTGAAAACGACTACCGCTTCTACAACAGCAGCTATGGTGTGAATGATGACAACTACTCTTCTTATGAGGTGAAGAAGATGATGAACAAAGAAAATGCCATTTACGACATTCCAACCCGAAAGAAAGGTAGTATCTATATCCAACCACTCCGTGACTTCGACAAGTTCGACCAGAACTGGATCATCTACCGCATCACAGACGTCATGCTGATGAAGGCAGAGGCTCAGATTCAGCTGGCAGGTACAGAAACCAACAAACTGAAGAATCCATTTGCCCTGATCCAGGCTGTGAACCAGCGTTCTATCAGTACGACGGCACTCAAGGACACCTTGGTTTATCAAGACAACTACAACAAGGCAGACAAGATGGAATTGCTTTGCCTCCAGGAAAGAGGACGCGAGCTCTGCTATGAAGGTAAGCGCTGGTTTGACCTGGTGCGCTACTGTTACCGCCACATGACGGGTGTAGATCCTACCAAGACACTCTACGAGATAGACCCTAACGGCAGTAATCTGCCAAGTATTGCCAACAAGAGCAACACATTCAAGGACATCCTCGCTACCAAGTATAGCACAAACTTATACAAGTTTAAAAACGAGGGACATCTCTACTGGCCAATCCTGAACAGTGAGACCAAGACCAACAAGCTGATTCACCAGAATCCTGTTTGGGTAGAGACACAAAGTTCTGAGAGAACAGAAGAATAACATTCAAGAAATTCATAATTAAGTATAGCTTTATGACAAAGTTCATTCATAAGATAGGTGGCATGGTAGCAGGTGTAGCATTCGGTGCACTCGCCTTCACTTCATGCTCCGAGCAAATAGATGAAAGCAACCTCTATACTTTCACCGGTGAAACCATCACCGACTACTTGCGAAGCGATTCCACTCTGTCGGATTTCGCAAAGATAACAGAGTATGCTGGTTTGTCAGACCGCTTGTCTGCATACGGGACCTATACCTGCTTCGCTCCAACCAACGAGGCGGTAAAAGAATATATCCAAGAATTGTGGGATGATAAAAAGTCTGCAAATCACAATGGACTCTATACGGGTGATGATGTAAGTGAGGAAAACACGATAGATCGCCTTTGGAAATCCGAGAAACGTGACTCACTCTGCAAAGATATCGTAGAGGCACACCTTACGGGTCTGAAGAAGACAAGCAATGATCTGCTGGCAGGTTCAGACATCACCATGATGGGCGGTAACACTCACTCACCAAAGCGTGTAGGTGACGACATCACCATCGATGGAACCACCAAGATCATCAACAAAGACCACGAGGTGGAAAACGGTGTGGTTCATACCATCGACAAACTCTTCTACCGCTCTACCAATTATATTATAGACGAAATGGAGAACATGGGTAACTATAGTATCTGGTGCGATGCCTTGAAGCAGACGGGTCTGGATGAGGTGTTGAAGGAGCATATCCGTACCAATGGTATCAACTGGTTTACCATCGATCCAGAAACCAAATATCCTTTTGCAGAGTATCCTACAACCTGCAAGGTGGGATTCACCGTTTTCGCAGAGACAGATGAGGTGCTCAAAAATAGCAAATATCATATTACCAACTGGAAAGAACTGGCAGCCAAGGCTAACGAGTGGTACAAGGATTGCGCTTCCTGGTACAGCTACTTGGAAGATCATCCGGAAATCAAGATCAGCACAGGTACCGACTATACCAATCAGTGGAATACATTGAACATGTTCCTCCGCTATCATATCTTGAAATATTCACTTTCTATGGATAAGTTGGTTTACTCATACAACGAGTTGGAATATGCAGATGTATATGAATATGTACGTACCTTATTGCCATACACCATGTTCAAACTGACAGGTGTAAAGGAAAACGGTGCCGTCAGTTCAATCTGGATCAACCGCGTATTGAACAATCCTACATTGACCAGCACACCGGGTGCCAACTCCAAGGATGCATATCGAGCATCAAATACGGTTAAAGACGGTGGTTATGGTATTCAAGTAGCCGGCGGTTCAGCACTCTCCCGCCAGGCTTCCAATGGCTGGATTCATCCTATCAATGACATTCTATGCTACGAGGAAAAAGTACCAAACGAAGTACTCAACGAGCGTATGCGTTTCGAGTTCATGTCATTGTTTGATGAAAGTATGACCAATCAGATCAGAGGTTATTCATATCAGGAGCTTTCTTCAAGATACGGTCGCAACGACCGCAAGATTGGTGCCATCCGCATCCCTGAGGGATTCTTTGAGAACATGGTCATCTACAACGGTGAGTCATCCCGTGTATATTATCTGACCAAGGACGAAGCAAAGACCGGTAACAACGGTTTTATCAAAGACTGGGATTGCTGGTTGGACTATCAGGGCGACGAGTTGTTCGTAAGAGGTGCCTACGACTTTGCCATCAAGTTGCCACCAGTTCCAAAAGACGGTACCTACGAATTGCGTTTCGGTTATGTAATCACCGGACACCGTACGATGGTACAGTTCTCTTTGGGTCACTCTTCAGACCGTTCCAAGATGACGACCTGCGATATTCCACTCGACCAGCGAGAGGGCATCACGTCAACCACCATCGGCTGGACAGACCCAGACAAGGATGGCGACTTAGGTGCAGCGACCGACAAGTCAATGCATAACCGTGGATGGATGAGAGGCCCTAACTACTTCAGTAATTACAAGAAGGGAGCTGAGGGTACTGCCCGTACGAACATCAGCCGTCAGCCACATATTCGCCGTGTCGTAACCAAGCAGTTCTTCAAACAAGGTGAGGACAACTGGTTCCGCTGCAAGACAGCCATGCCAGAGAATACAGAAGCTGAGTTTGAGCTTGACTACATCGAGATTGTTCCGGCAAGCGTGTATAACCACCCTACTCTGACAGAGGATGTATTCTAAAAAGTGAATGTATTCTAACAAGAAAACAAACATAGAAATACAAAAGATATGAAAGTAAAATATATAATAATGACAGCAGTAGCAGCTTTGGGTTTCCAGAGCTGCACCGACTGGGATGACCATTATGACGTAACTACTGACGGCTCCGGTGCATCAGACCAGACACTGTGGGAGCAAATCAGCAGCAACCCAAAGCTCAGCAACTTTGCAGCACTGATGGAAAAGGTAGGTTACGACAAGGCTTTGTCCACCAACCAGAGCTACACCGTATGGGCACCAAGCAACGACGCTTTCGACTTTGAGAAATACAATGCCATGAGCGACAGCTTGCTGAAGGCAGAATTCCTCAACAACCATATCGCCCGCGGTTACCATAGAGCTACTGGTGAGATCAATGAGCGTGTCCACCTGCTCAACAAGAAGGTGATGGCATTCCAAGGCAACGGACGCTATACATTGGGCAATATCGCAATCGACAGCACCAACATGTTAGGCAAGAACGGTATCATGCATCTGATGAACAATTACATGGACTTCCGTCCTAACTTCTATGAAGAGTTCCTGCGCAATGAGAACACAACCAGTCTTGCCCAGCTCTACAAGAGTGCCATGAAGCGCGAAATCGACAAGGAGAACAGTATCGAGGGTCCTATCAAGGATGGAGCAATGACCTATCTTGATACCGTATATGTAGAGAGCAACAAGATGTTCAACTACCTGAACTCCAAACTGACCACAGAGGACAGTACCTATACCATGATTGTTCCTACAGACAAGGCATGGGCAACTGCTTATGAAAAGGTGAAGTCCTACTATAAGTATCCGAAATCCATCAAGCCTTTCACCGTAAAGAACAACGATAAGACAGGCGTATTGGAATACAATCAGGCTGGTGCCGTAACCTTGGATGCAGATAGCTTGACAGAATTATATACTACAACATCTATCCTGAGACCTCTGATTTACAGTCACACCATCAACCCTGCTTTCCAGAAGGGTGATATTCCTGCTGGAGCTACCGACTCCATCAAGAGTACAACAGGCGACGTAATCTGCAACACCTTGAACTACAACAGTGAGAACAGCCGTTTGGTCTATGATGCCAAGGATATGTTTGTGAATGCAGAGAAGAAGGTGATGAGCAACGGTAACGCATGGATTACAGACTCACTCCGCGTAAAACCTTGGGACAGTTGGTGCCCTATCATCCACCTGAGAGCACAGAACGGTAATTTCCAGGCAGCTGTGGATAAAGTTTCCATCAACCAGAATGTGGCAGTAAGCAGCGACAACAGAAACAAGAATGTAGAAGGATCCATGCACGCCAACCAATATTATGAGGTAACATCCAACCTGGGTGCAGTGCCAGAGGTTTACTTCTATATACCGGAAATGTGGTACACTCCATACGCCGTATATCTGACAATGGTACCTGCCAACATCACCAATGAAGAAGCAGAGGTAACCTCACAGAAGCTCCAGGTACGTTCGTTCCAGAACGATGCTGCGGGTGGAACACTGACCAGATTCTCTCCTGTACCATTGAAGAAAGACTTCAACGTTTCTTCCAACCAAGCATCAGTAGTATTCAACTATGGTACGAACGAGAAATCCAAGATTGTGAGCAAATTCATGGGTGTATTCAATCCATCATTCTGCTACCGCAACCTGAGCAACTTCACAGACCCTGCAGCATATCCAGTATTCAACATACGTAGTGGAGACCGTGCTGTCAAAAACCAGAGTGCAGTACTGCGCATCGCAGGCATCACCTTAGTTCCTATGGAAGCCGTGAAGTACTATCAGGCTCAGAAAGCATTGAACGGAGAAAGTGGTGAAGAATATAAAGATGAAATGCCAGAAATCTTCTGGGATCTCAATTCATACACCTATTAATAACACGAACTCAACAATTGAAGACAATGATAAATTTCAGAATATTGGCTATAATGGGCTTGATGGCAGTAGCTGCTGAAATCAATGCCCAAGAGACAACCGACAACGCCGAAAAGAGAGCGAAGGAAACGGTAAACAAAAAGCAGCCAAACTATCCGATGAAAGAGGTATCTGGTACCATCTACGATGCTGCCACCGGCAAGCCTCTTAGCGGTGTGCAGATCCAGGCACTTGGAAATGCTCGCTATGCTGCCATGACCAACGAGGACGGTACCTTCACGATCAAGGTGCCTACCTTCACCACCTCGCTCTATCTGTATACCTCACAATATGCAAGCCAGCAGGTATCTATCGCAGGTGTCAACAACATTCAGGCGAAGATGCTCAGCGACAAGTTCAACGAGATGTACACCAACGGTACGAAGTTGGGCAACGAGGCAAGTCTGAAAGCACAGGTAAGTACACAGACTTCTATAGAAGACCTCATCGGCGAGAAATTGGGTGCTGATGTACGCACCGTGAAGCGCTCAGGTGCTCCTGGCATCGGTTCTGCCATGTTTATCCGTGGTCTGAACTCCCTGAATGCCAACGCCCAGCCTCTCATCGTGTTGGATGGTGTGCCTATGGACATGCAATATGACGGCACTTCACTTCAGACAGGTATGTTCAACAACCAGTTGCTGAACATCAATCCTGCCGACATCGAGAAGGTTACCGTATTGAAGAATGGTACTGCCATCTATGGTGCCAAGGGCGCCAATGGTGTCATCGTACTGGAGACCCGCCGCGGTAGAACCATCGCTACACGTATCGATGCCAACATCGGTATGGGTGTCAACCTGGTGCCACGCCTGCCAAAGGTGATGGATGCAGACCAGTATATGAGCTACGCTACCGAAATGCTCAGTACCTATCCTAAGATTGACAAGTTCTTGGAAAAGGGTTCTCTCAACTTCCTGACCACAGATCCAAACAACTATTATTATAAGACATACCATAATAATACTGACTGGAGCAAGGAAGTATATGAGACTGCATTGAGCCAGAACTACAGCATCAACGTGATGGGTGGTGATGAGGTAGGTATGTACAACCTCTCACTCGGTTATACAGACGGACAGAGCACCGTGAAGAAGAATGGTTTCAACCGTGTGAACATCCGTTTCAACAGTGACCTGAGCATCATCAAGAATTTCTTCTCAACCCAGTTTGACATCGACTATGTCAAGTTGAGCCGTGATGTATTCGACGATGGAGCACCAAGCGATTTCAGCAAGGGTACCGTTACATCTCCTACCCTCCTCGCGCTGATCAAGGCTCCTATCCTGAATCCATACCTCTACAACAATACAACCCGCGAGTTGACCTCTACATTGGCAGATGCAGATGACTTCCTGACTCCATTGAATCAGAACCTCTCATTGGCAAACCCAACAGCCTTGTTGGAAAATGGTAGCGGCAACAACAAGAACCGTATGGAGAACTCTATGTTCCATATCCGTCTGGCTCCTAAGTTTGAATTCAAGGGTGGATGGACATTGAGAGAGAACATCAACTATACGCTGAACCGTAACTCCCAGCGTTACTATCGTCCAAAGGGCGGTGTTCCTACCTACTATGTAGAAGGTTTGGGTAGAGTTCAGACGCAGTCAGCTTCTATCTTCGCTAAGGAAGAAACCCTGATGAGTGATACCCGTCTGGACTTCACACGCCTCTTCGGTGCTCACTCACTCAAGGCAATGGGTGGTTTCAGATACCTCAGCTACAACTATGAGATGAACAACCCGACAGGACAGTATAGTACAGCCGGTAATGACAAGTTGCCTAACGTATCCAACAGCATGGACTTCAAGGATGCCACAGGTAATGACTACAAGAACACCTCACTCACCTGGTATGCTCAGGCAGATTACAACTATCGCAACCGCTACTTCCTGCAGGTAGCTGCCTCTATGGAGAGCAGCAGTACCTTCGGAAAGAAGGCTACAAGTCTGCGAATCGGTGATGTGGCATGGGGCTTCTTCCCAAGCATTCAGGCTGGTTGGGTAGTAACCAATGAGAACTGGGTTCCAAAGGGAAAGAACTTCAACTACTTGCGCCTCAACGCTGGTTATGAAGTGACAGGAAATGACAACATCAACAACAAGGCTGCCCGCACATCCTTCGAAGTGCTGAAGTTCCTGCACAACAACATTCCAGCCGTACAGCTCAACAATATCGGTAATGAGAACATCACTTACGAGAAGACCCGCCGCTTCTATACAGGTTTCGAGAGCCAGTGGTTAGAGAACCGTTTAGGTCTGGACTTCACCTTCTTCTTCAACCACACCACCAACCTTCTTACATTGAAGGACTTCACCACTCCTGTGGCAGGTGTGAAGAGTTACTGGAGCAACGAGGGTAGTCTGGACAACAAGGGTGTAGAGGTACACATCAACGGCAAGCCTATCGTCAGCCGCAAGTTCACTCTGGAATTAGGAGCAAGCATCGGTCATTATCTGAACGTAATCAAGTCGCTTCCTAACAACACAACCCTTGCCCTGAATGGTCAGGAGAATGCAGCAGTAGGCTACACATCCAGCATCTACGGCAACCAGAACATCGCAACACTCGTCAATCACAGTGCAGGCGTATTCTACGGTTACAAGACAGCAGGTGTATTCTCTACCGATGCAGAAGCAAAGGCAGCAGGCAAGGACGGCTATCTCTACCAGGTAGATGAAACCGGAGCCAAGAGCTATTTCAAGGCAGGTGACATGCACTTCGTAGATCTCAATGGCGACGGCATCATCAATGAGAGCGACAAGACCATCATTGGTAATCCAAACCCTAAGTTGTATGGTAACTTCTTTGCTCACGCTACATGGGGCAACCTGACATTATCTGCCATCTTCGGTTACTCTATCGGCAATGATATCTACAACTATCAGCGCAGCATCCTCGAGAGTGGCAATAACTTCTACAACCAGACCAGCGCCATGACAGACCGTTGGAGAGTAGAAGGCCAGGTAACCAACATGCCTCGCATCTCTTATGGAGACGAGATGGGCAACTCACGCTTCAGCGACCGATGGATAGAGGATGGCAGCTACCTGAAGCTCCGCTCCCTCAATATCAACTACAAGATACCAGTCAACTCTTCCTGGCTCCAGGGACTTCAGGTATGGGCAGAGGCAAACAACCTCTTCACCATCAGCAAGTATCTTGGCGGAGATCCAGAGATGTCTGTATCCAATGCAGTGCTTTACCAAGGCATTGACACAGGTTGCGTATCACAAGGTCGCACCTTCACTGTCGGCGTGAAGATCAACCTCTAATAAAAGTACAACAATCACAAAGCATAAAAAAATGATAAAAATTAAATATTTTATTGCAGCACTCATGGCTGCTATCACACTCAACTCATGCAGTGATATGTTCGATGATGGATCCAACCGCTACATCACCAATCCATCGCTTGATGAAAAAGTGGACTCCATGTTCTACATCAATGGTATATTGAAGGGTGTACAGCAGGCCATCGACCAGAATGTGCTTATCAACGAACTTCGTGGTGACTTATTGACCACCACGAAGGACGCTTCAACCGATTTGCAGAAACTGGCTTCTTTCGATTACTCCGGCACCAACAAGTACGATTCTGCATACGTTTACTACCGTATCATCAACAACTGCAACTACTACATTGCTCACCGTGATACCACGCTGATTACCGGTTCCAGTGAAGTTGCGATGAAGGAGTATGCAGAGGCCAAGGCTATCCGTGCATGGGCTTATCTCCAGTTGACCCACAACTACGGCAAGGTACCATTCTATACCAAGCCGTTGACTGATATCGCCGGCATCGAGAATGCAGCAAGTTCTGAGAAGAAAGATATCTATGGTATTACTGCTGAGTTGGCTCCAGACTTGGAGCAGTATGTAGATCTGCCAGTACCTAACTGGGGTAACTTTGAGGCAGGTACCAACGATGCAGGAAACAACAAGACTGTCAATACAGCGAAGATGATGATTCCTGTAAGATTGATCTTGGCAGACCTGTATCTGGAATCCGGCAACTATGCAAAGGCTGTTGAGCACTACTTCAACTACCTGAAGAAGAACAAAGAGACGGTTAATAACTATATGGCAAGACCTACCTACAGTCCTGATTACAATAGCTACCCTAATTCATTGAAGATGGGATACTACTGTATGGTTTCCAATACATCAGACTGGAAAGTCCGCTATATGAACGACTTGGAAACTGATACTTATGTAGCAATGGCTACCAACAAGTTGCGTGGTGAGATTACAGCTTTGCCAGGCCTCTTCGGTTACAATTACTATACTTCATCAGATGGTACGGTAGTAAACGAGAAGATTTCTCTTGAACCTACCAATGCCTATATGAATTTGAGCAACAGTCAGGACTTCTACTATGCAACTGGAAATGGTAACGGCAGTTCTGAATTCAACATCAAGAACCTGATTTTCGCTAAAGCCTCTATCGGTGATATGCGCTACCACTGTTCATACGAAAGAGTGAAGTTTAGTACACAGGTGGAATTGGCTAAGGTCATCCTGAAGTATTACAATGCCAATATCACATTGTACCGAACTGCAGGTATCTATCTGAAGTTAGCTGAGGCAGTAAACCGCATGGGACATCCTGATGTAGCATTCGCCGTATTGAAGGATGGATGGAATCATACCTTGGAAGAGGACACCACCTATATGACCCAGGAAGGCATCAAGTTCCTCAAGACCACCTTGCCATTCCTGACTCCTGAAAACCGTGTCGTTTTCAATGATGAAAGTGAGACCAATGGTGTTTCTTTTGGTAATCAGGGTATTCACGCTCGCGGTGCTGGCTTTACCATGGGCAATGGCTCGGGTTATCAGTTCCAGAATGAGATTGACAAGAAGTTGGCTCAATTGGGCCATGCTTATCCTGCTAATGCAACAGCAGAAGACAGTTTGAGAATCAATCAGGACTGTGTAGAAGACCTGCTCTGCGATGAAATGGCATTGGAGCTTGCCTGGGAGGGTTCCCGCTATGGCGACCTCTGCCGCATTGCTCGCCACAAGAACACAGACAGCTATTGGGGCACCAACTACGGTTCACTCTGGCTTCGTGACAAGCTTGCATTCAAGAATCTCAGCATAGACCTCAGCAATCCAGAAAACTGGTTTATGCCATTCAAATAAAAGGCTCGGACATGAGTTATAAAACATCAAGTGGCCACACTTGATATAACAAGTTAGAAACGCTTTCTCGCCTGCGAGAAAGCGTTTCGTTTGTATAAAAGCGCCTCACCCTTCACCTCTGCCACATAAACAACTGACACTCAGACGGTTACTCAAACAAATACTCATTTCCACCCTTCACCACCTTTCATCACCATTCGTCACCCTTCGTCTTGTAAAAATTTTCGCCATTCTTCACCACCCGTTATTTATTTTAGCATCTTCCGGCTTTCCATGAAAAGTGAAGCAGACTTCTATGAAGAGTGAAGTAGGCTTCTATGAAGAATGAAGTAAGCTTCTATTAAGAGTGAAGCAGGCTTCTATTAAGGCAGAAATAACATTCAGATGACAGACGGTGAAGGGTGAAGATGGGTGGTGAAGGGTGAATTTTTGCCCTTCACCTCCAGAACCCAAGTGTTTATGGGGGTTTCAAGCGAAAAGATGAAGGGTGAAGGGTAAATGCCTATACGAGTTGAAGAAAAAGGACTAAGATAGAAAAAAAACTTGCCTATGGCGCAAAAGTGCCCTCAGTAAGGGCACTTTATTGCCATAGGCAAGCACACGATCTGAATACAACTTATTTAACTAAATATCTCTTTCCATTGACCAATATGATTGTACCAGGAGAGACTGCATCCATGTGGATGCGCTGGCCAGATAAAGTATAGACTATCTTGTCGTTTATACCTTTCACAGAGTCTGATGAAACCTCCCTGATAGCAGTAGGCGTTTCTTTGACATGGAGCACAACAGGCTTCCAGGTATCCAGACGACCATCCCCATCAGCATCAACAAGTCCCGTCGTTCCATTAGGAACAAACAGATGAACTTCCTCAGCCTGTTTTTCACTGACAGGATCCGCAACCGTACCGGCACCCTTGATTACCTTAAAGGTAATTTTCTCATGGGGCGTATCCCCGAAGATAGCCATGATGGCCACGTGATGCAGGTTGCCTGCTTTCTGCGGAAAAGGTTCAGGGCACTGATTGCCCACAACATTGCCCTTCGAATCAAAAGCCACAATCTCACAATCATCCAGGAGAACATCATTCCACATAACCTGACAGTACAAGAAAGAATTGGTATTGTATATGCGATGTTCTCGCTCATAACGGTCAAGATATTGGATTTTGCGCCAGCCGCTCTCCTTCTCCCAACCAATCTGACCAAATTTCTTATATCCGTCAGACTTTCTATAAGTACCATCCTCACAAGCCTCAGACTTGGAAGAATACTTGTCGTGAATGTCGGTCTGTGCGGACATTCCCTGTGCCGCACAAACCAGACATAATATTAAAAAGAATTTTCTCATAAATCTTACTTGTTAAGATGAACGAATTTCTTGTTACCACGAATGACAACAGTCTCGATAGCATGCTTAGCCACACGCCTACCGTTCAAGTCATACGTTGCTTCTGAACTATCCTCATCCGTCTTGACAGAGCCAATACCTGTGGTAGAAGCCAAATCGATGACGAGAGGTTGGTCAAGACTGCCCACGATAGCATCGTCACGATAGAACATGGTTCCAGGAATCACCTGTTCCATTCCATCCACGCTGACGATGAAACGCAAGTTAGCACCACTGTTCTCACCAGCAACCGTGATGAAATAAAGATCAGCATGAGCCTCATCAGTCAAGGCACGAAGTTCACCATCACCATCAATCACTCTGACGACGGCATCCGAACGGACAGCACCATGCTTATCTACCACACGGGCAATGACGTTCATATTGCCTTGATGCATCTGGGCAATCTCAGTTTTCTCATTCACTGCATCATCTCCACCCAGTCTCATGCTCTTAGCCATAGAGGTTTCCTTGGCAGCAGAAGAAGTTGCAGATGGATAATGGAAAGTCTGCTGCTGATTACGAGTAGAATAATACAAGTAACCCTCGCCCGACTTCAAAGCCTCCAAAGAGCCTACCCATTCACTACTGTTCCAAGAAGCAAAAGCAGTCTGACTCTTGACAACATCACCTTCCTGAGGTTCGAGATCAGCAAACGCATTGCCGAGAGAAACGTATCCAGGAGCCTTATAGCCAATCCAGTTCCAATTAGGTTTGATGACAACAGGATCGTTGGCAACATCAATAGCATCACCGACAACAGACAGAGATACAGGCGCATTGCCCTGGATTTTGTACATCTCGCCAGCTACCACCTCGTTGATGGAATTGCTGGTAGGAGTCCACTGTCCATTTTCACTGATCATATAGTTCACCTGATTCTTGATGCCAGCGAGAAGTTCATCAGCACTGCCATTATCAGGATTCACATAGAAGCTGCTCCATTGCCATCCCTTCTTGAGATTCAGGATCTGCTCTACCTTTTCCTGGGCATTCCAAACGTTAGGTGAAGAGATGGTACCAACGATATTGTCGGTCACAAACATGTTCGCCTTGTCCATGCTCACCTCTACCATCGGAAGAACTCTACCTGTCTTAGCCTCAAATACCTTATAGGTCAAGTCCTTGCCGTTGTCCTCAGCATTACCATATACATTCATGAGCACATAGTAAGCATCATAGCGAGAGAAGTAAGCAGGCTTAGCCACACCCACGCATCTGTCACCTCGGAAGGCAGCCACGATGTCATTCACGTCTTGCGACATCTCACCATTGATTTCAAGCTGACCATTGACATTCATCGTAAATTCGTAATCTGCAGAATTTACGCTCCAGTCTGGAGCCACACTCGTACTGTTCACCTTGATGACCATAGGTTCTGGTACGCCCAAGTTACCGGTCAGGTAAATCGTAGCCTCCTGACTGCCGATGGCAAGAGCAGGATCAACCGCAAAGGTCAACTTCTTGCTGGAGAGCGCAGGCAGATAGCCCGTTTCATTCTCCAGAGTGAGCCAAGATGGCAAACCGCTTACAGTCCAAGACTCTGTAGTACCACTATTATTATTGATTTCAGCCTCGATGCTCACCTTTTCTGTACCATGCTTCACGGTTTCTACTTCATCCTGCTTCCATACGAGTTGGTTTTGGCGAACATAGACATCCCATGTCACATTCTCAGAATAGTTGTTGTGACTGTCACGTACATTCTTGACCGTTACAGTCAGCGTGCATCCCTCGATTCGTTGTGGTTGCTCTGTGAGATTTACCAGAATTTTACGTTCGCTTGCCACATATTCGAAGCTTACATTCTGCTTATCAGGTACAGACTTCAATGCCGGTACATTATCTGAAGCAGGCGCAAGAGTTACAGGCACATTGATAGGCTTAACTTCCCCAGAGCGTGTAGCACTCTGGTCAGAGAGCGTTGCCAGGATGGTAGGCGCATTACCTTCATCAAGCCCACCCTCCTCGAAAGGATAGTAAGCTATCAAGCCATCACTTGCCTTATTGACACGGGCATACATATTGTTCTTGATGACATCACCCATGCGACGACCCTTCCAGATACGGATTTCATCTATCGCACCCTTCAGCATATCCGTAGCCTGAGCACCATCATACTTACCACCCAAGAGCAACTTACTTGTCTGGATGGCAGGAAGAACAGAAGCCATCATCTGCTTCTTAGCCACACCATCGAGATAAACCGTAGCAGAACCAGATGTACTCTTCAGCACATTGACAGCTACATGGTGCCACTGGTTGTCAGTCACCTTGTCAGAACCGATTGCATAATCAGCGCCATTCACATTCATCTTGAGCAAACCAGCCTCATCAACAAATATGTCGAACTTATCCTTGTTATTGAATCCGAAGACATTCGCCTTACCATTCTGTTTTTCCTCAGCACGGAACCAGAATTCAGCCAAATAGCTTTCCTCATGGGTTGTGGCAATCTTGGAAGCATCCACAGCAACGACGGTCTTACCGTCCAAGGCAAGTGCATAATTCTTGCTTGCCAAATACCAGGCTGTAGCAGAAGGCAAAACGAGATTACGACTGCGAGCATAGTCGATAGCCAAACCACCATGACCTTCATCCAGTCGCCAATAGCCCATCAAGCCATCGCTATAACGGGTCTTCCGCTCGTACATTTCATTCTGAGCCTCACTCCAAGGACGAGCCTGATTCCAAAGACTGACATCATGTATCTGACCTTGCATCTTCTCACCCAATGTGATAGGACCATTGCCTTTGTACTCACCAACCTTTAAATTGTTGAACAAGACAACATCAAAGGCATCATAAGCATAATTGGCATTGAGGGTCTGCTTCTCTGCATCATAACTGAAGCTGACAAACTGCCAGGTATTCTTCTTGAAAGCATTGTCGCTGGTAAATTTCTGTCCATTGACATCAACTACCATCTTGTCATCATCAGCCACGCTCACGGTCATTCTGCCAGCCTTCGTGCCATGTGAGAACACTTCACCCTTGGCAGAGTAACGCATCCACATATTGACTGCAAACGACTTATTGCTTAAATTGAAGCTGGCATTGGTCTTGGCACCTTCGCCACCTGTCAGATTCAGGGCCACATCATGAGCCACCTGTGCATCATTCAATTCTCCCTGGATAGAGAAGTTGTCAGCCTTGCTCATCGCACCAGAACGAATATCCTCGTTGAAAGTCAAGGAGATTTCGCTGTCTGCGGTAAGTACGCCATTAGATGGATTAGGATTGCTAATCACCTGTGGGCGAGCCATATCCTTATAGAAGGAAATGACCTCAGAAGACTTCGTCACCTCTTCACCACCGAAGTTGCTCACCGTAATGGTACGGATATTCCATTGTCCATCAGGATAAGTATCATTGTTTGCCATACTGAAGACATAATTGAATGTACCTTCATCAGGCAACAAGCCCTTGTTCTTATCAGCAGCCGCTTCCTTCTCGCTGACTACCCATTCTTTCACGGTAAGCCACTGCGGATTGCCCTGCTGCTGTACCTGCAGGCGAACACTCTTCATACCACGAGCATTCTTATCATAATTGCTGATGGTAAGATGCATCGAAGTACCAGTCTCCATATTGATGGCACTCTCAGCTGACTTCAGAGAGACATCACTGCTCGTCTGCTGGAAGTAGGCACTGAGTTTCAAGATTTCCTCGATATTGCTATCACAGGTGCTTGACATACGAAGCTGCAAATCCTTATAATCATAAATGTCAGGATTGGTCTGTGAAATCTGCAACGTCTTGGTCACAGTCTCACCTGCTGGTACGAGAATTGTACGACCAGCGGTCACATCCTTACCGTCCATCTTGACAGCAGCACCATTTGGATTGGAAGAATCGACCACATTCAAGTTGAAGTAACTGTCGATATCAGCCTCACTGGTATTCTGCAAGTAGATGGTAAATGTAGCAGGTTTGCCACTTGGTACACCTGTCACAGAAGTTTCCTTGGCACTGAGATGAGGCTGCTCCACCTGAGCAGTCTTTGTCTGGATGGTAGTACCCGGTCTGTAATACTTGGTGTTCACCTCATCCTCGTATGGGCAACTGGTTTGTCCGGCACGAGTATAGAAGATAGGTCCAAATCCATCAGGAGCATCGATGACATCAATAGAAAGTGCATCGGCATCACCTGTCTCTACAAGCGAGAAGCCCACTTCACGAGAAGTCTCCTCGGTGCTGCCATCACTTGTAGTCGCGCCACCTCCCTTTTCATCTTTTGTCAAAACCTCAACACCATTTCCATCAAATGCAAATCCAAGTTTTCCACTACCTACAATCAGCAGCGAAGTCTCGCTTTCCACGGTGAAATCCTTACTGTTCACCGATTGGGTAGAACTGGACACACTTGAACCGGCATCAAAAGAATAGTTCGTACGCTTGTACTCAGCATTCTCGATGGCAGTAACCTTTGCCTTCTCATTGTTGGCCAAAACCTGTGTCCATGCAGAAATCTGCGCATTATACCAGGCGATGGTATCGCTTGCCACATAGTCGTCCTTCAATTGAGAACCATTGTATGCACTCTTTGGCAAGACCATCTTATAAGACTCACCGCTAAGTTCACCAGACTTGGAAGCCTTGGCTCCCCAAACTTTCTTATCACTATTGTTGGAGCCTAATCTGGAATCAGTATCAGACAACTTGGTGATATAAACAGGCTTGTCTGTGTTATTGACATAGCCATCATAGCTGTTCACATGTACCAAGCAAGAGTTACGCAACTTCTTGAAGTTTGGCAGCAGTACATTCTCCACATAGTTCTGAGTATAGGAGAACTCTGTACCATAACGAGTACCCACGCTCATCACATCGCGTTTCTCCAGCGCTGGCACACTATTAGCATCAGCCGCATAGATACCTACCTGTCGGGCATTGCCGAAATTGTAGTTCACAGAAGAACCGATGAAGACGTCACCCTGATCGCCTACATACTCCGGCTGATCGCTGGTAGAGATACGCTTGGTAGTGGTAATGGTCTGGACAGTGGTATTTCCCATTCTCACCTCTTCGTCAATCTTGACTCCCACTTCCAACTCGTTCTTCACTTCTATTTTGGTATCTTTAGTTACCAAAGCACCCATACCTGCCGTACCGGTTGTAATGGTAGTTTCGCAACCCATGCTTGCCTTGACGCTCGTCTCATTGGCATATTTTATAGTTCCGCCACGCATCTTGGTGGTAGAGAAGGACTGTCCTTCCTCGATATAAGCATTTGATCCGGAACCTGCTGGGTCACGAAGAATCATAATCACCTCGTCAGGACCAGAGGTCACGAAGTTGCTACCCGAAGTCAACTGTCCCAAGACAATGCCCTGGAATCCGTTGCCACTCCAGTTCTTCTCCACACCATCTATAGGATAGCTCATCGTGAGCGTACGGGTGTAAGGAGTCAGGATATTAGGAGAACCGGCTTGCCAAGAGTAGGTTCCATGACCTAAAGAGTCGAGCTCGATTTCAGTCTGAGAAGACTCATATACCTCACCGTCCTTGTCACCAGTGACATAGACAGAAGTACCAAATCCCATCTGGTTGGTGATGTTCACCGTATTGTTTGCCAATGGCACCTTTGACTCCTTGACAGGAGCATCTGCGTCATGGTTGTAATACTTTTCATACAAACTCAGGTCGAACTCGTAGTTGCCTCTCTGAACGAAGACAGGATAACCGAAGGTATAGGCATCCTCATTTGCAGTCTTTGGCAGAGTAAACGTTTTCTCCTTATTATATAGTTCTATCAATCTCTTGGTGCCATCTTCAGCAACCAGCTCATAGGTTGGTTCACCAAAGGCACCTTCAGCCTCTACATTCTTCTGTACCACATCCAGGATAGCCGGACTGCGGTAACTCTTCTTCAGCGATGCTACATATTCAAACTTCTTATAGCCATCCTCTACTTCGATAGAATCGACAGATGTATTCTGTGGATCAGTAGCATTGATGATTTCAGCCGTATTCCAACTGATATCGCTGTTGCTGTCAATCTTAATTCCTGTCACAGTATATTGAAGCGGTGGAACCATAGCAGCAAACTCACCGGTCTTAGGGTCGGTCTTGATGGTAATGATACGTGCCTTATCGGCAGAACCGGAACCCACAGTAGTAGTTGAGTTACAAACAGCATCAGCAGGAACAGCAAATACTCTATCGGTCTTTGCCGTCACATATTCATAAGCCTGTCCATTCTTTTCCAGACTTACATTCATACTATAAGTATCAGAAGCCTTCAGGGTCAATGTAGCCTGACCAATGTTGTTGACAGACTGTCCCAAACCAAGCGGTTTCTCATTCTCTATCGCACCACCCGTCACACGACCTGCAATAGGTACAAGCGTGGTGTCATAGAAGGTAAGACCCGACAATAATGGGTTGGTGAACTCGATGGTCTCCATCTTGTTGCTCTCCTCATTCTGGCTAGGATAATATCCATTGCCCTTATAAGACTTACCATCCGCATTGCAGAATTCATGACCGAGCTTGCTCGCGCTGATATAGTGATTGCCTATAGGCACGCTGATGGTAAACTCACCCTTCTCATTGGTCTGGATGAACTCACCGTCCTTGGTGCAAGACACACCATCCACGGCAAACTGCACACCCTCTACAGGGATTGTAGTACCTTGATAATATACGACACCGCTGACAGGGAATGAACTGACATCCTGGAAGTCAACACCATTGTGAACAAGCGACTGTGCACTGACAAAGCGGTTTGCCTTGGCAGCAGAGAACTCATGTGCGCCCATGGAAGGACGGATAGTATAGCTGGTACCATCGCCAGAGAAAGGCACGCCACTGATGGTATAGTTACCATTCACGTCGGTATATGCCGACAAGGAGAGTTGATCCTCCGAAGGCACGTCATCGGTGATTTCCATGTCGACGATTTTTCCATGGTTTCCATTAGAGACGCCACCCGTCTTCGAGTAGTCATAAGCTATGGTTTGATTAGTAATACCCTCATCAAACTTATAATACAAGTAGAGACCATCCTCACTGCCCGACAGCGTGTGATTATAGTTCTTCTTGATTTGGTCGTCTGTCAATTCCTTTGTCCAGAAGCGACATTCGTCGATGACACCAGAATAAGTTTGGTTATCACCTCTGCTATCTCCATACCAAAGTCCAGATTCAGGCAAGTAATCCCTATTTGCAGACAAAATGGCATCAACCATCTTATATGCACTTGGATCTGAAATCTGCACCTTGGCACTTTGGATTTTTCCGTTTTCCCCTATAACACGCACTGTATATGTCGCATTTCCATCGAAAGAAACAGATGCATTATAGAACTTGCCCGTCGCTATTGTAATTTTCTTGTCCAAATAACGGCGGTCAATCTCTAGATTGTTATTTTTAAGATAAGATAGTCCTATACTGAGATCACCTGTAGGTCCAACTGCAAAATAGAAAAAATTGGTAGCGAAGACGTGCATACCATTTTCCGGGAATTGGTCTATCTTGATATACGTCTGTGCAGTCCATGGATTACCGAACAAAGATGCCATCGTCTCTTTAGGCTTGGCAATACCCACCTGACAGGTCACATCTTTGGTAGTGCTGAGCGCATGGAATGCCGTCAGTTTTTCTCCATCAGCATTATTTGCTTCCGCTATCACTTTCACACCTTCCACTGCCGTGCCTGTATCATAAGATATACGACCGCTGACAACTCCCGTAGCAAGAGCAAAACCATCCGTTTCTTGTGATGCACCAGGACTAATAGTTCCTGTTTCCTTACACTTGCGATAACATTCCACCTCATACTGGTAGTAAGAGCCTGGTTGAGCAGAATTATCCTCGTATGTATAAGTCTCAGCCACACCAGAAGTAGTATATATATTTTGATATTCCGCATCGCTTCCTAAGAGGCGACGGCGCACATTGAAATAGGTCAAATCTGTACCTACTTGCTTGACCTCCCAGTTGACACGCACTGTACCGCTGTAAGCTCCACGGCTTGCATTGACACTAGTCACCTCAGAGTTTCCATCAATACCACCATCACATATGTTACTTGTGAAAGTTGTTTCTTGTGCTGCAACTTTCATCATATATTGGTATTTCACGCAAGCATTGGCAATTTTGGTATCATCAAAGGAATGACTTGTGACGTTCTTGTCACTAATAGTTGTCTCATGGAAGACTTCTCCCCAATCCGTAGTACCTTTTGCACGGCGATAAACCAGAAGTTTATAAGGGTTAGAAGACGTAGCATTTTCGAAAGAATAGAAACTACAAGTCACTGTAATTTTATTATCCAAATTATTCGATGCCGATATAGACTTCAGAGGGTTGCTCGTTGATATAGACGTATAAGTACTCTTATACAAATTGGTAGCATCCTCTGGCTTCATTATGGAAGTATTCCATTCATTCGGTTGGAATGCCACATAATAATAATAAGTAGTATTGTAGTCCTTAGTATCCTCATCTGTATATGATACCTGCTTGTCAATATATGCCAATTCCTTCAATTTTTCATAAGTGCTCGAACCACTCTTCCTGCGGAAAACCACCCATTTACCCTGTGTGGTCACATGTCTAGGATCAGCAATTTCCGGTGTCCAAGAGAGGATCACATTCTTTGTCCAGGAATTGGTAGAAGTAGAAATCGACTTTGGACGTGGATATCCATTGACCCAATGGTCCCTCTCATAACTTCTATTAAAATAGACATTGTTCTCTATACATTGGCTTCCGTTAAGAGGATATGACCTATAATTGGGCGCAAAACGAGTGATAAAAGGATGCAGGCAATGAGCCTCAAAATTGTCAAGTTTCATTGTCACATAAGCCGAAGTTGCAGATTCTGTACAATCCACAAAATCCGTTTTCACCTTCTTGGGAGTAGAATTGAGATTATCCCAATAAGTTTCAATCTTGATCGGTGCGCTTGGCCAATTTACGTTTCCCTCATATTTCTTCGAGAAACGATAAGCATACCTTAAAGTACCCGATTTATCTTTACCTCCACAGTTATTATATTTTTCTTGTAGCAAATTCGTGGAATAAGCCTGAACTACCCCATTGGCAGTACGCTTAAAATCAATGTCAGGCCAAGACATCGAAGGGAAGTTGAATGTTCCGACTTTGACTTTTAGGTCATTACTGGTAGAGTTGTCCTTATATCTCCACTTTCCTCGAATCGTAATCTCATTTGAATTATTGTAAATCCAACGTTCCAGAATAAGATCAACTGTAGTACCCATCCATTTGCCTCCTGTATTTCGAATGTTACTGAGAGCGACCGTGCCTCTATAGCCATTTTTGGAAAAAGATTTTGGAGTACCAACTACCCAGTTATAATTTTTCTTCTTCAGGTTATCTTCGTTGTTACGACTACCCGAAATAAGACTCCATACTGTTTTAAGATTGATAACATCTTTACCGTTCACCTGGAGCCACACCTCATCATCGTATGCACCATTATCTCCATCCCAACAGAAAAAGTTGAAATTGAAATAAACGTGCAACGTTCCTGGAAAATTTTGTCCATGCACATCATACACCCAAGGCGTTTGCGCCTTGGCTGTTGAACCCACAAACTGTAACATTACCAATAGCAGCAGGCTCAATGCCCAATGCCGCATAGCCCAAGCTCTTCTTGGAGGAGCCAGGGCATCTCTTTTCATTTGTTGTAGAAAATGCTTCATAAAAACTATTATTAGAATTAATATATATCGAAGAACTTTATCATTCACTCTTGCCTATATCAAAGAACATGACCATTCACTCTTACTGGAATTCAAATTCAGACTGGAATCAAACACTCTTTTACTGTAATTTAAAAACGCTGTCTGGAATCATTAACAAATTCAATCAATAGGTTTGGTTGACAAATTTAGAGAAAAAAAACGAAAAAAGGTGTTGCATTCCTCAACAAAATAGTTGCATTCCTATAATTTAGGTGTTGCATTCCTATGAATGCAACTATATTTTAGACAAAAAGAGGACATATTCCTGACCATCTGCCCAATACGCCCCGATAACTTTCACTAAAAGTTTTAAGGAATTTCCTTGTAGTTTTAAAAAATAAAAGGTGTATCCCATTTGCTGAGATACACCTTATTATATATATATATATTCGAAATGATATATTCGAATCGGATGATGATTAATCCATCATTTTCTGAAGATGATTAATCATTGTTGTGGTCCAAAGAATCGTTGAAATCCTTAGGAGCCTGCTCATCGTTACGATGCTCGTAACGGCGTGGCTGACGAGCTGGACGCTCACCACGACCCTCATGACGGTCATCACGACGAGGGCGACGCTCACCACGCTCTGGACGTGGACGACGCTCACGCTCAACATAACCCTCTGGCTTCTCCATCAACACACGGTGAGAGAGCTTGTACTTGCCAGTCT
>ERZ791902.194-NODE-194-length-51886-cov-5.556578_pt1 | contig 51886 bp, 39 predicted proteins | sample MGYA00510149_ERZ791902 | MGnify/ENA primary metagenome ERZ791902 (study PRJEB30046, sample SAMN00792060) | human gut metagenome | study: EMG produced TPA metagenomics assembly of the A metagenome-wide association study of gut microbiota in type 2...
GGCTTCTCTCTCCGCAGGCAACTGGGATGGTACGAGCGAGAACCCTATCGTATATATGGCTAAGAACCCTATTAAGAACAAGAAGTATAAGGTGCTTTCTACCATGTATGCCGAGATTTATCCTATCGAGAACTTGACCATCCGCACCCAGTTTGGTGCCGATTTCACTCACTCCACAGCGTTCATGCAGTCGTTCCCAAGTCTTTCTTCCAATAATGGCGAGGGTACAGCGGCACGCCAGAGCAGTGATATTCTCAACCTCACAGAGACCACTACCGCCAACTACCGCTTCTCCCTGAAGGACATCCATTCCTTCAACGTGATGTTGGGACAGGAGGCAGTGAACTATCACTCTGAGGGTTTCAATGTATATTCCACCGGACAGACCAACGACCTCTTGACCAATGTGTCTTCAGGTACTCGTGCAAGACGTTGGGCTGATTCTACATCCGATTATTCTTACTTGTCATTCTTCATGCGTGGCGAGTACAACTATAAGGAACTTTACTACGCCGACTTCTCCCTCCGTACCGATGCCTCTTCACGTTTCGGTAAGGATCATCGTTGGGGTACCTTCTGGTCTTTGGGCTTCATGTGGAATGTGAAGCAGACCGAATGGCTCAAGAAGATGAACTGGCTCACCAATGCCCAGGTATCTGTGAGCACCGGTACATCTGGTAACTCCGAGATTCCTAACTACTATCACTTGGCTTTGGTATCAGGCGATGCCAACTACGATGATGTGGCAGGTCTCTATCCATCACAGAGTGGTAACGAGGACTTGGGATGGGAGAACACATGGGCGAACAACTTCGCCTTGCGTCTCGGTTTCCTCGATCGCATCAACTTCAGCTTCGAGGCTTACTACAAGCGTACCTCTAATATGTTGATGCGTGTGCCTGAGTCTTACACCGTTACAGGTGAGGGCTATCGCTGGAAGAACGTGGGTGTGATGAGCAACAAGGGTATCGAGCTGAGTGCCGATGCCGATGTCATCCGTACCAAGGACTTCACTTGGAATGTGAGCGCCAATGTTTCTTACAACCAGAACCGCTTGAAGGAACTCTACAATGGTGTGACTGAGTATGTGAACTCTACTACAGGTTTGAAATATGTAGTAGGTCACTCTGTGAGCGAGTTCTTCCTCAATCGATATGCCGGTGTCAACCCTGCCAATGGTGAGCAGCTCTGGTATGACAAGGATGGCAACGTGACCAACGAGTTCCGTGAGAGCGACAAGGTCATGACTGGCAAGACCTACGATGTACCTTGGATGGGTGGTTTCGGTACCAGCTTCCGTTGGAAGGGATTGCAGTTGTCTGCCCAGTTCAGTTGGATTGGTACACGCTACGTCATCAACAACGACCGCTTCTTCGAGGAGAGTGGCGTTACCTTCGGTACAGCTTACAACCAGTCTCGTCGTGTATTGTACAACCGTTGGAAGAACCCTGGCGACATCACCGACATCCCTAAGTGGGGTGAGGTCAACCAGTTGGACGACCGTTACTTGGAGAATGCTTCGTTCTTGCGCTTGAAGAACCTCAGTCTCTCTTACTCCTTGCCACAGGCATGGTTGAGCAAGACCAAGTTCTTCACTTTGGTAAGAATCTATGCGCAGGCACAGAACTTGTTCACTATCACAGGTTTCAATGGTCTCGACCCAGAGGTTTCATCCAATGTTTATCAGGCAAAGTATCCTGCATCCCGTCAGTTTACGCTCGGTATGGAAGTATCATTCTAAACAAGAAAGGAGATTACAATGAACATTAGAAATATAAAGACATATATTCTGTCAGCCATCTTGACTTTGACATATTCTTCGTGTCTTGATAAGTATCCAGAGGACAAAATCCGCATGGATGAGGCTATCAATACAGTGGATGATATCGACAAGTTGGTGATTGGCATCTATGACAGTTTCAAGAGCAGTGCCCTCTATTCGGGCAACTTGACGATACTCCCTGACTTGCAGACCGACTTCGTGTATTGTGTGAAGGGAAATTCCAATACTTATGGTGACATCTACCGTTGGAACGACATCAAGTCAACCAATACCGACATCGAGGCAGTGTATGCCGACCTCTATGATGTCATCAATCGTTGCAACTACTTGTTTGACAACGTAGATAAGGTGAAGATGAACACCACCAGCGATACACAGTTGGACAAGCTCGACCAGTATTGTGGAGAGGCTTATCTCGCTCGTGCCATCGCTTATTCAGAGCTCATCAAGATGTTCTGCAAGGCTTACGATAGCGATGAGCAGGCTGAGCAGGAGTTGGGTGTGGTTCTCACCGAGCATTACAAGGGCAATGAGCCACAGAAGCGTGCCAGCTTGAAGGCATCTTACGACTTCGTGTTGAGCGACCTCGACAAGGCTCAGGAACTCTTGAAGTTGGACGAGGACTTCTCTGACAAACTCTATAATGAGATTTGTTTCAACGAGTATGTTTGCTATGCCTTGCGTGCGCGCGTATCCTTATATATGCATCGCTACGACGATGCCATCAAGTACGCTACCAAGGTGATCAAGAGCAAGTACTACACCTTGGAGAAGGCTTCTAGTAACACCTACTCCAACAGGGTGAACGACTATGCTTACATTTGGCAGTATGGTGACTCTCGTGAGTGCATCTGGAAAGTGGGCTTCACCGTGAATAGCTATGGTGGCGCACTCGGAACCATCTTCGACAAATACGACTTCGTGTCTTATCGTCCAGACTATGTACCAGAGACTTGGGTCATCAACTCATTTGATAACAATGACCTCCGTGCCGCAGCCATCTTCACGACTCGTGTCACAGGTTATGAGCATGGATTGCAGTGGCCTTTGCTTACCAAGTACTTCGGTGATGCAACCTTCCGTGCTAGCAATATCTACCACGTACACCAGCCAATGGTGTTCCGTCTCTCAGAGCAGTACTTGATACGTGCTGAGGCTTACGTGAACAAGGAGGATTATACGAATGCAGGCAAGGACATCTCTGCCATCCGTACCGCTCGCTACTCTTCCTACGGTGGCAACACCTCTATGAGCAAGAGCAATGCGATGGACATCATCGAGGCAGAGCGTGTGAAGGAACTCTATATGGAGGGCTTCCGCCTGAACGACCTCAAGCGTTGGCACAAGGGATTCGAGCGCAAGGCTTCCGACCAGCCAGCTGCCAACTTCGTGCAGAGCAACCTCAAGGTAGAGAAGGATGATCCACTCTTCGTATGGCCTATCCCTCAGCATGAGCTGGAGGCTCCAGGTTCTGAGATTGAGCCTAATGAAAGTAACAAATAATGATTAATAAAGAGACGATCATGAAGAAAATATTGATGGGATGTATGACAGCGGTAGCTGTACTCATCGCCCTTGCGAGTTGTTCGCAAGACTTTACGACTTATTCGGGTCCAAGTCATGTCATGTTCTCTGATACGCTCTATCAGTATCCTGTGCAGGAAAGCAATGAGATATTCAATGTTCCTGTATCTGCTACCGAAAAGGCTGATTTCGACCGCACCTTTGCCGTCGAGGTCGTTGACAAGGAAAGCAATGCTGTAGAGGGCAAGCACTATCGCATCCTTAACAACACCGTGACCATCAAGGCTGGTGAACTGGTGGGAAATGTGAAGATTCAGGGTATCTATGATAACATCGGCAAGACCGACTCGCTCGGCTTCACCCTGAAACTGGTGATTCCAGAGAAGTACAATTGGACTGAGCTTTACAAGGACTATGCCCACGTGGTAATGCAGAAGTCTTGTCCTTTCGATATCCACAACTTCTCAGGCTGGTGTAAGGTAACATCTACCTTCTACAGCCAGTATCTGAACAACGTAACCAAACGTCTGATCAAGACTGAGGTAGTGGAAGGCGAGGAGAACACCGTTCTCTTGAAGGGCGTTTACTACAAGGGTTACGACTTGAAACTGAAGTTCAAGCCTGGCAATGCCTTGGAGCCTTTGGTAGAGATGGACGACCAGGTGGCTGGTACTACTGGCGAGGCATTTGGCACCATCTATGGCGATGGCAAGTTGCGCATCAGTCAGCCAAGCCTCTACACCTCTTATTTTAATACCTGCCAGAACTATGTGATACAGTATGTCAGCTTTAATGTGCTGAACAAGGATGGCTCATCATATGGTAATGTCGGTACTTTCATCTCATTGTTTGAGTGGATTAGCGATGCAGAGGCAGAAAAATTGAAAGAGCAGGGATTCTAAGTCGATGACTACCTGCATATTATCAATCAAGCATATAAGAAATAAAGAATAGAAAGAATAGAACAATATGAAAACATTGATTTCAAAATATTGGCTCGTCCTCATGGCACTGGTTTCAGTGTGCATGTTCACCGCTTGTTCTAGCGATGACGATGATGCCGTGGCTCCTGTGTTCCCACAGGTGCAGAAACTCGCTGGTGAAGCTGGCGATCAGTTGGATTTCACCTTTGAGGCAAATACCAACTGGAGCCTCGCTTCTTCTGCCATCTGGTGTAAGATGGAGCAGGGTGAGAATACTGATGCCTTCGTCTTGAATGGTCAGGCTGGTAAGCAGACCATCAAGGTGAAGTTGACCGACGATGATGCTAGCAAGGACTTGAGCGTCGCTCAGTTGGTGCTCACCATGGGTGGTCAGAAGGCTGCTATCGCCGAGGTAACTCGTTCTGCTGCAGGCTACTCTGTCACTGTCTTCGATGAGGAGGGCAATGACATCACAGAGACAGGTCTTGTAGTAGGTTATAATGAATATACCAAGTTCTCTGTTCAGGCAAACTATCGTTTCGCCGTGACCAACACTCCTGATTGGGTAGAGTTGGAAGGTGGCTTCATGGTAGGTCGTGCCAACGAGAATACCCAGGGTGGTGTGATGTTCAAGGAAGGTGTGAAGGACGTCAAGTATGCTATCTCTGCCGAGGAAGGCTACTCCATCACCATCGCTTCTGAGGATGGTAAGGCAGTGAAGACGATTCCTGTTCGATTCAATGGTATGCCTACCAATACAATGGATGTCACATATCCAACTTCTTCTCCATGGGCAAACTGGACTGTGTCTTTGGATGGTAAGACCTTCTCACAGACAGGTTCTAGCAGCGTGGCAGACGATGCACAGACTAACACCTTTACTTTCAGCAACTTCGTTCCATTCACCTTGAAGACCTTCGGTGATGACTTTACATTGGTTGTCTTCCAGAAGCAGAGTTGGGGCTTGGAACCAGTATATGAGCGTTTCGTCACAACAACAGGCGAGGGTGGCGACATCCGTATTGCAGTCGGTGCTACCACTAGTGAGCGTGAGTGCTATGTTTATGCTTTGCCAACAGCCGAGTATGAGAGTCTTGGCAATCCTGAGAGTATGATAGATGAGGAAGGCAATGTAAGCTGGGAGTACAACAAGTACTTTTTGATGCACTTCTTCCAGAAGGAAGAAAAGAAGAGTGATACTGACGACAATGCCAAGGCTCCTATCGTGACAATCAGTGGTTATCAGCAGATAGAATGTACTCTTGATAAGAATGGTATGTATAACGCCTATGCTGCTGCCGTGGGTTATGAGGGAAGCGAAATCTATGTGGCTGTAGCCAATGTGGGCAATTATGTTACTATCAATCCTAATATTCAAGGCTGGAACCCTACAGATATGAGCGACATCGTGACAAGCAATAGCTGGAGTGAGGCTTTCGATGTAGAGCCAGGTATGGATACGAACGATAACTGGGTATTTAGCTTTAGGCTTGATGACAAGTCACCGGTAGTCTTGGGCTTCAAGGATGGTGGAAAAGTTGTCAAGGTTGTCGTTATTGACCGCAACTGGGATGCAGCAAGCAGAAAACATACTTTTTTCAAGAAAAAATAGTAAGTAATGAAAACATTCTATAAATATAGCAAGGCACTCTTGTTGCTCTTGGTCACGATGCTGACCTTTGCAGTGACAAGTTGCTCCGACGATGAGACGGAAGGCTGGGACGGCACATACGGATATGTGCAGTTCAAGGTCAACAAGTCTGTTTCGACGAGAGCGACTCGTGCGACTGCTCTTGACAAACTTGAGAAATTGGATGATGCCAAGAAAATCAAGGTGGTCATGGAGCATAATGGTACTACGGTCTCTCAGACCCTCGTGCTCAACTCTTACAATGCAGAGAATGCCGAGTACGGACTGAGAAGTGACAAACTCCAGCTTGCGTCAGGTACTTACACCATCATCGGTTTCTATCTGTACGATGCTGTGGATGAGGAACTTTTGGCTTCTTCTGCCGGCGAAACCTTCACCGTTGTCGGTGGCGGTATGACCGTACAAGACTTGACGGTGCAGACTGTGGAGCGTGGTAAGGTGAAGTTCAACTTGGTGAAGGAGTGGGAGAAGACTCGTGCTGCCAACCAAGAATATCTCTTCAGCAATATCCGCTTGGTGGATATCAGTGTAACCAACCTCTTTACTCGTGAGACCGTTACCTTCCCTAATGTAAAGGTAACTTACGAGGAGGATAGCAAGGAAAACCAGAATCCTGACAATGCCGACGACAAGTACATGGACATCGGCAAGGCATACTGCGATTCTACCGTTTGGTTGCCAGCTGGTACTTATCAGGTGACCTCTTATACCACATACGGCAAGACAGGTGCAGTGAAGACCAAGTATGAGACTCAGCCTGTAAAGGGCGAGGCGTTTATCGTAGAGGATAATCAACTGAATGACAAGGCTCAGGTGCCTATCCTGCTCTCCAAGACCAAGGAATACATCAAGGATTATGAGGCTCTGAAGGCTATTTGGGAATCTCTCGATGGCAAGGACTGGAGCTTCTATGGTGATGCAACCTTCCATGGTGCTAACTGGAACTTCAATAAGGAACTCGATATGTGGGGCGACCAGCCTGGTGTTACTCTCAACAGCAATGGCCGTGTCATCGGTCTCGTCATCGCTGGTTTCGGTGCCAAGGGTATCGTGCCAGATGCCATCGGTCAGCTTACTGAGCTTCAGGTGCTCAACCTCGGTTCTCACGATGAGAAGATTGGTGCCAACATCTTCACCGACTATGATGCCAACATCTTAACGGCTGCCAAGAAGCAGTCGATGCGTCACGACTATGAGACTAAGTTCTTGAAGTATGACCCACGTATCCATATGTCGGAGATGATTATCGAGAGTGTCAACTCTGATAAGAATCTAAAACATGGCATGACCCGCATCCAGAAGGACAGCCGCGTCAACTTGAAGGATGCGCAGATTGGTACGATGACCAACCAGATTACAGGTGTGTCTAAGGCCATCTATCGCCTCACTAAGTTGCAGCAGTTCTATATTGGTAACTCACCTGTCACTTCGGGCGAGGTTTGTGCCAAGTTCTATAATGAGGGCGATGCCGTTTATGGTCAATTTGCACAGGAGTTCAAGGAAGAGGATTGGGACAACATGACCAACCTTACCGATATTGAACTTTACAACTGTCCAAAGATCAGTCGTATTCCAGACTTCTACTATAATCTACCTAATTTGCAGGCGATGAACCTGGCTCGATGCAAGGGAATCTCTGCCGCACAGTTGCGTGATGACTGGGAGCGCTTGGCTACCGAGAAGACTGGTAAGACACTCCAGATTCTCTACTTGAGTTATAACAACTTGGAGGAGTTCCCTGATACATGGGCATTGAGCCGCATGACCAACCTCGGTCTCCTCGACTTGGCTTACAATAAGATCAAGAAGGTACATCCTTTCGGCAAGGAGATAACCCTTTCATCTCTCTATCTCAATAACAACCAGATAGAGGAGATTCCTGCCGACCTCTGTGGATTCACTGATGATGTGGAGACCTTGACCTTCGCTCACAACAAGTTGAAGAAGATACCTAACATCTTCGATGCCAGCTCAGTGAGAGTGATGGGTTCTGTGGATTTCTCTTACAATGACATCACGGGCGTAGATACAAGCAACGGCACCTACAAGGGTATCAATGCTTCTACCGTAAGCCTCTCTAACAACAAGATAGAGAAGTTCCCTTCAGAGTTGTTCGCCGCAGGTTCGCCTATCACCAGCATCGACTTGAGTGGCAACCAGATGCGCACCATCCCTAAGGGAAGCATCAAGGGTAAGAACGCCTACCTTTTGCAGGTAATCGACTTGCGATTCAACAAGTTGACATCCCTGTCGGATGACTTCCGTTCTACCACCTTGCCATACATTACGAATATGGATGTGAGCTACAACTGCTTCAGCGAGGTGCCAACACAGCCATTGAACAGTGCCAACCTCCGTGCGTTTGCCATCAACCATCAGCGTGATGCCAACGAAAATCGTTGCTTGCGCACTTGGCCTACAGGTATCACCTCTTGTCCAAGCTTGATTCAGTTCCAGATTGGTAGCAATGATATTCGCAAGGTAGAGGAGAAATTGACCTATCATCTCTATATCGTGAACATCAAGGACAACCCTAACATCTCTATTGATGTGACAAGCGTTTGTCCTTACATCAAGGCTGGTGCCTATAGGTTGTTCTACGATAAGACACAGGATATTCGTGGTTGCGATGCCTTGGATCTCGAAAATTAATTCATCAGAAAGTTGTAACAATGAAATATAAGAATAAGTTTATATGCCTCCTCGCTCTCGGTGCAGGTTTGCTAGCAGCATCCTGTAGCGATGACGATGATGTGAATATTCCTGGTGGCTTGGCCATCGACAAGGAGGAAATCACGATGGGGCCTGCAGGTGGTAGCGAGCAACTCGCTATCTCTGCATCACAAGACTGGGTGGCTAGCGTCTCTGAGCCTTGGTTGATGTTGACTCCTGCCAATGGTGTCGGTTCTACTACCGGTACCGTGAAGATAGACACGACTTTGATGTCTGGTCGTCGTACCACCGATGTCGCTTTCTTGGGAAGCAATGGTCAGCGTCGCACCGTATCTGTTGTGCAGTTCGGCTTTGGCAAGCAGATTGATATCAAGGAGCCAACGGTAGAAATCGAAAACTCCGGTACGTATGATGAGCGTACTTTTGAGAGTTTGATTTCTGCCAATGTACCTTGTAAGATAGGTAGCATCGACTACTCTTTCGAGGGTGACTTGACGGATGCCGAGAAGGCTGAAAATGAGAGCGAGCGTGAGGGCTGGTTGCTCAATAGCAAGGATGAGGATAAGCTCACGGGTACCAATCTCGGTATCGTGCTCGACCGCAAGGATCGTCCTCGTAGCGTGAAGTTCACCTTCCGCTGGGCGATGAATGTGGTTCCTGCTGTTCGTGTGGCTAAGGTTCACTTGGTTCCTACCGACCCTAATGTACAGTTGGTCGATGCCGATGGCAATCCAACAGGTGACGTGGTGCTGACCGTTCGTCAGAAGGCGGCTCCTAAGATAGAGGACAACCGTGCCGGCGACTCTCTCTCTGTCATCATGATCAACCAGAAGTTGAGCAGTATGTACAGCATTGAGACTAGCGACAATATGCGCAACTGGACTAGCGTGACTCTCTGGGAGGCTACCGATGCTTTCGTGAAAGCACATCCACAGGCGTTGGGTCGTGTCAGAAGTGTTCAGTTCAGCATGATTAATCTCCAGGCTGGCGAGAGCCTTCCTAAGGAGGTACGCAACTTGAAGTACTTGGAGTCATTTGCAGTGACCAGTAACGCCAACAACCAGATACGTGAGGTAGAGTTGGGCGAGGACATCTGCGAGTTGCCTTATCTCAAAAGCTTGACCGTTCAGGCATACGGTTTGACCCATTTGCCAAGCAACTTCAAGAAGTTGGGCAATACCTTAGAGACACTCAATCTCGTAAGTAACAACTTCAACAAGCTCTCAGACATTACAGATGTTGTAAACGAGGAGAATTTCCCTCACTTGCGCAACTTGATTATCTATGCTCAGCGTCGTAACGATGTATGTATCGACCTCAGCGGACTGGATAGAAACAGTGATGGCAACCTCGTCTATAATGGCAATCCTATCGGTCTCTATGGCAACATCAGTGCTGGCACTTCCGACCGTCAAGCACTCTTGAAGCTCCTCACTTGGGATAAGTTGAATGCCCTGGAGTTGTCTTACTGCTACTTGGAGGGCGAACTTCCTGATGATGACGAGATGGATGTGGCATTGGAAGCTGCAGGCAAGCGAACACGCTATAATGCGTCCGACTTCTCTACCGATAAGTCTCAGTATCTCGACAAGTTGGTGGGCGATACCTGTAAGTGGTTGCTCTCTCAGTGGGACAACCCTGTTACTTGCAAGCGCAAGGATGGCACCGTACTCTATGAGGATGTCTATCCAATGAGTGTGCCACGTGTATTGCCAAACTGCCGTTCTCTGACGCTCAACCTCAACTTCCTGACCGGTCGTGTGCCAAAGTGGTTGCTCTTCCATCCACACTTGGTGGAGTGGAGTCCTGCCATCATGGTGTTCAACCAGCAGGTCCGAGGCAAGAGTAGTATAGGAGCTAACGCAGGGTTCTCCGACTTGACAGAGGATAGCTACAGCTACGACTACTATTATGGAACCAGTGACCCAGGCAATAAGTGGGAAGTTCCAGGCGTGGCATATCCATTGTACTATCGTACTTACGTTGCCGCTGGCGATGTAGATGATGCAACGGAGGCTGCTGTTCTCGCCAAGTATAAGAGAAGCCGTCAGGCAAGAAGATAAGTATCGTAGAAGAATGGTACTGATCTGATGATTATAATAAGAATATTCATAACATATAGAAGCAAACAATGAAGAAAAAGTTTTTCTATATAGCAATGGTCGCTTTGGCTTTGACAGGTTGTGCAGACAACCTGTCGGGCATCGACTCGTCTGAGGGAAAGACCGACATCACCATCCCTGCTGATGCTACCGAGGGTGAGTTGTTGATCAAGTTCAATCCTGAGATGAGCGACATTCTCGACCAGGCACAGAGCACGATGACTCGTGCTGCAGTAGGCACTCGCTCCGGCATCCCTTCTACCGATGAGGTGCTCGACATCTTGGGTAGCTATAGCTTCAAGCGTGTCTTCCCAGTAGATGCCAAGAACGAGGCTCGTACTCGTGAAGCAGGCTTGCACTTGTGGTACACCGTCAAGTTTGACAAGGGCACCGACTTGAAGGCTGCTGCCGAGCGACTCAAGCAGTTGGGTGAGATTTCCAAGGTGCAGACCAATGGACATATCCAGCGTGCTTACAACAAGAACTCCAAGCGTATCTACCTCAACGAGAGTGCGCTTCAGTCGAAGGCTACTCGTTCCTTGGACAATGGTGAACCTAATGACCCTGGTTTCGCTTATCAGTGGCACTACCGCAACTTGGGCGAGGGCAACTATGACTTCGAGAAGTTGAACGACAACAAGGCTACCGCTCAGGCAGGTTGTGATGTCAATGCTGCTGAGGCTTGGAAGAAGTGTACCGGTGATCCATCTATCATCGTGGCAGTGCTCGATGAGGGCGTGATGTATTCTCACCCAGACTTGGCTGCCAATATGTGGACTAATCCTGGTGAGACTACCCAAGGTGCCAAGACCGATGGCGATGGCAATGGTTACGAGGGAGACTTGCATGGTTATAACTTCGTCGCTAATAACGGAAATATCTCTTGGACAGATGCCAATGATACAGGTCACGGAACTCACGTGGCAGGTACTATCGCAGCAGTCAATAACAATGGCATCGGTGTGAGTGGTATCGCAGGTGGTGATGGAACACCTAACTCTGGTGTCAAGATTATGTCTTGTCAGGTATTCTCTGGTCAGAGCAGTGTGACCTTGGCAGGTGAGGCAAGAGCCATCAAGTATGCTGCCGACAATGGTGCAGTCATCTTGCAGTGCAGTTGGGGTTACAACTCTTCTGAGTCTAGCATTGTTGATGGTTATACCCCAGGTCCTGCTACCGAGAAGGAGTGGGCGGAGACCTATCCTTTGGAGAAGGAGGCTTTGGATTACTTCATCCACAATGCAGGTTCTCCTAATGGTGTCATCGATGGTGGTATTCCAGTCTTCGCTGCTGGTAATGAGTATGCAGGCAATCCTGCGTTCCCTGGTGCTTACTCCAAGTGCGTTTGCGTAGCATCTCTTGCTGCAGACTATACACCAGCTTGCTATACAGACTATGGCTCACTCGTTACCTTGAGTGCTCCGGGTGGTGACTTGGAGTACTATAGTAAGATAGGTGAGACCGACGAGGAGTATTGGGGTGAGACCAGTGAGGCTAAGGGCGCAGTGCTTTCTACTATGATTCAGAATGGCAAACATGCCTATGCTTATATGGAGGGTACTTCCATGGCTTGTCCTCATGTATCGGGTGTCGCTGCCTTGGGCTTGGCTTATGCTGTCAAACAGCATCGTCACTATCGTGCTGCCGATTTCGTTAGCTTGATGAAGAAGTCGGTGAAGGGCTTGGATGGCTACTATGGGAATGGTGCTACCAAGACTTATTACATGAACCATACTACCGTGGGTGCTTCTCCTGACATCATGGATTTGTCTAAGTACATCGGCAAGATGGGTACAGGTTTGATAGATGCAGCCAAGCTCCTCCAAGGAGTAGAGGGCAAGGAATATAGTTCGGATATGAAGTTGCCTAACATCTATGTGGCAACCGAGAAGACAACTTCCTTGAATCTCGCTAGCTACTTCGAGGGTGGCAGTCAGACTTATACTGTAGCTGTGGCTGATGCCAACGTGGCTTCTGCTTCTGTAGAGGGCACAACCTTAGTAGTGAAAGGCTTGTCTGTAGGTAGCACTACCTTGACGGTGACCGCTGCCGATGGAACCCAGCAGACTGCTACCATCACGGTACGTAAGAAGGCTAACAACAACGGTTGGATGTAATTATTACTGAATTCAGTGAAATCATTACTGAGATGAAACAGATAATCACATTCATCATCGTCCTTTTCTCGATGGCTGCGATGTCAAGTCGGGCGCAAGAGCCTAGAAATGAAGGCTTGCTGAAGTTTGACCAGCAGGTCATTGAGGCAGGGACGATGACCGAGGATGATGCTCCACGTACCTATACCTTTGTGGCCAGGAACGTGAGTGGCAGTGTGCAAGAGATCGCTCGCATACAGACCACTTGTGGATGTACCAAGTCGAGCATCGACAAGATGAAGTTGCAGCCGGGAGATAGTTGTAAGATAGAACTCACGTTCACTCCCAACGGTTATCCTGGTACCATCGACACAAGGGCTTTCATTTATCTGAAAGGTCAGGTCGGTAAGTCATCTTCTGCCTCTTGTAAGCAGTCTTCTGCCGCCGAATGGATGGCGGCAAAGATTGGGTTGCATGGTATGGTGCTTCCTAGTGCTGATGTTTGGTATCGCTTCCGCTATCAGATGGGCGACTTGCGACTGAAGCAAAACAAGGTCGCCTTCAAGGAAGTGAAAGCTGGTACTCAGCCAGAGACTCGTATCCTCTGTGGCAATAGTGGCAAGAAAGCCTTGCATATCACGAGTTTGGTACTTCCTCAGTATGCTCAGGTCAAGACCGAGCCAGAGGTGATAGAGCCAGGCGATGAGGCTGATTTGATCATTAAGCTCCTCGTGGATAAGATACCGCCGATGATGAAGCCCGACTTTACCTTCCCGATTATCTTGGAAGGCGTGGATGCCAAGCCTTCCGACCGCACCATCATGGTGAGTGTGAACCGTAACAATTAAAAAGAATCAATGATATGAAACATATAATTAAACTTTTCACCTTGTTGGCAGCCTTGCTTCTCACGACAGGTTTTGTGTCTTGCAGCAGTGATGATGATGAGCCAAAGGAGCAGTCTTTGGCAGTGACACCAGCCAACCTGAATGGTGTCTGGAAGATGACTGCTTGGAACAATGGTCAGCCGATGCCAGAGGGAACCTACTGCTACGTGATTTTCCATCGCCGTGACAACACCATGGAGATGTATGACAACTTGCATAGTATGTATGCCGTTCATACCACAGGTAGTTTCAAGGTAGAACAAGACCCATACTTGGGTTATGTAGTGAGTGGCAGTTACGATTACAACCTAGGTGACTGGAATCAGTCTTACATCGTAACCAACCTCTATGCAAGTGGCTCCATGATTTGGACTGCCCAGGATGATGCCAGCGATGTGTGTCGCTATGAGCGTTGCGATGCCGTGCCTTCCGACATTATCAAGGATGCAAGCGACATCGAGCAATAGTCTCTTGCGATAGGGAACACTCGTTTCTCGCATTTTATTTGAGAATCAATATACAAAGACGTATGGGCGTTATTTTGCGCTCGTACGTCTTTTTTCTTGGAAAATATTTGGTAGTTATCGAGAATAATCGTAACTTTGCCCCTGATATGACGATTATTGCCATATCAATCATAGAATGACTGACAATTTATATGTGAAAGCCAATGAATAGACTTTTATCTTATCGGAGAATGATGGAAGTGCTGCTTTGGATAGGCGGCGCTCAGGTGATGAATGCTCAAAATGCAGCGCAGCGACCTTGGCAGCCATATCTCGAACAACTCAGCGAGATGGAGGATTACGAGAGCGTGGCTTGGGAGGACTATGAGGCGGTGTTGGAGGAATATGCTGAGCATCCCTTGAATATCAATACTGCCACGAGGGAGGAACTGGAGCTGTTTCCCTTTCTCTCGGCTGGGCAGGTGGAGGATATTCAAGCCTACCTCTATCAGTATGGGGAAATGAAAAGTCTGGGCGAGTTGGCGATGATCGAGTCCATCAACTGGTATCAGCGTCAACTCTTGTCGTGCTTCGTCTATGCTGGGGAGGTGGCGAAGCCTTCCTTCCCCTCCTTGTCTAATATAATAAGGTATGGCAAGCACGAGGCGGTGGCGGATGTCAAGATTCCTTTTTATCAGCGAAAGGGTGACGTGGAGGGCTATATGGGGTATCCACTGAAGCACTGGCTGAGGTATCAGTTTCGAAGGAGCGACTACGTGAAATGGGGCTTCTTGGCTTCGCAAGATGCAGGAGAGCCATTCTTCGCCGGCAAGAACAAGTGGGGATATGATTTCTATTCCTTCTATCTGCAAGTGAAGAAATGGGGGAGATGGAAGAACATCACCTTGGGCAGATACCGACTCAGCGAAGGCATGGGACTGATATTGAACAATGATTTCGGCTTTGGCAAGCTCTCGGCTTTGTCTTCCCTAGGTAGGATGGGAACCTCCATCCGTGTGCATTCCTCTCGTTCCTCTGCCAACTATCTGCAAGGGGCTGCGGCAACCTTGAATGTCGCCAAAGGGCTCGATGTGAGTGCCTTCGTGTCTTATCGCACCATCGATGCTACCGTCAAGAACGATTCCATCTCTACCATTCAGACGTCTGGTTTGCATCGCACGGAACAGGAGATAGGGAAGCAAGGGGCGGCGAAGGCCTTCTTGGCAGGTGGTAACTTGCATTATTCTTTTAAGGGGTTTCATGTCGGGGCGACGGGTGTCTGCTATTCCTATTCGTTTCCGTTATATCCCGATAAGTCGCAACTATATAAGCGCTTCGCCCCCGAAGGGAAATCGTTTTGGAACATGAGCGTTGACTATGGTTATGTTTCTCATCGGCTCACGATGCAAGGAGAGACGGCTACGGGCGATTGCGGTATGGTGGCGACCGTCAACAGTATGAGCTATCTCTTATCGGAGAAGTGGTCGCTCCTGGCTCTCTATCGCTTCTATCCTTATCGCTACTATGCGATGTATAGCAATAGTTTCAAGGCAGGCAGTGATGTGCAGGACGAGAGCGGTGGCTATGTCGGTATGAGGTGGACACCTTCTGCCAAGTGGATGGTGGAGGCATACGGCGATGTGGCTTACTTCGCTTGGCCGAAATATCATACGATGGAGAGTACCTATGCCATGGATTATCTGGTGAGTGCCGTCTGTCAACTATCTAGTTTCATCAGTATGGGTGCTCGGTATCAATACAAGTGGAAGAACGAAGCCACCACGCAGCGTGCTCGCCTATATCTGCGCATGAATCGAAGTGCGTGGAGCAGCAAGACGCAGGTGGATGCCACTTGGCTGTCGGGCAGTCGGGGCTATATGGCGAGTGAGGCTTTCGCCTATCGCTACAGATGGCTGAGACTTCAAGCCTCAATGGGGTATTTTCATACGAGCGATTATGATAGTCGGGTGTATGCCTTGGAACCGGGAATGCTCTATACGATGAGTTTCGGGAGTTATTTCGGTGAGGGCATCCGATGTGCGCTCTTGGCGAAGGTGGATGTCGGCAGTCACTGGCTGCTGGCTTGCAAGTGGGCGATGACTCAATATTTCGATCGCAATCATATCTCCTCTGGCTTGCAGCAAATCAATGGCTCCTGCCAGTCAGACTTGGAACTTCAACTGAAATGGAAGTGGTAAGGGGCTTCCTGCAAACTCAAAGGGTGTTTCTGTAAACAAAATGCCGATACAATGCAAGATAATGGAAGTTCTTGCGTTAATAATAAAACGAATGATGTAAAGATTCAACGAGAAGATGAAGATAAATATCGTAATTCCATGTTATAATGAGCAAGAGGTATTGCCGAAGACCCTGGAAGTCTTGGGCAATCTTGTGGTACGCATCAAGCAAGAGACGGGGGCTGAGACGGCTTTGCTCCTCGTGGATGACGGCAGCCGTGACACGACTTGGCAACTCATCAAGGAGGCGGCTGAGAAGCACTCCTATGTGAAGGGAATCAAACTCTCCCACAACCGAGGACACCAAAATGCCCTCTGGGCAGGTATGGAGGCTTCGGTCGATCATTGCGATGCCATGGTGAGCATCGATGCCGATTTACAGGATGACGAGAATGTCATTGTGGATATGGTGAAACAGGTGCAGGAAGGTAAGGACATCATCTATGGCGTGCGGAAGGAGCGCAAGACGGATACTTTCTTCAAGCGTTTCACCGCCCAGGCTTTCTATAAGTTGATGCAGAGCGTGGATAAGGAGGTGGTGTATAATCATGCCGACTTCCGCATGATGACCAATCGCACGCTGAAGGCGTTGATGCAATATCCAGAGCGCAACCTCTTCCTTCGAGCCATCGTTCGCCAACTGGGCTTCCGTGAGGGATTCGTCTATTATGACCGTAAGGCTCGTGAGGCAGGCGAGAGCAAATATCCGCTTACAAAGATGCTCAGTTTCAGCATCGACGGTATCACGTCCTTCTCCGTGGCTCCTCTACGCTTCATCACCTTCATGGGATTGGCGATGACTTTGGTAGCCATCATTATGATTATTTTCGCATTGGTGGAGCACTTCCAAGGGAAGACCATCCAGGGATGGACTTCCATGCTCGTGTCACTCTGGTTTATCGGTGGCATCATCACTACTGGTGTCGGCATCACAGGTGTATATATCGGCAAGATATATACAGAGGTGAAGCGTCGCCCGAGATACTTTATCGAAGAGCGAGTGTAGGCTCGCTCTTCACAAAACGATAGAATCCTACAGGACTATGCCATTCCACGGTTTTCTTGATTTCCCAGTCCTTTTGGAAGACATAGCCCTTACCGTATTTCTCCTTGAATTCCTCAAAGCTATCCTCTGGAATCATCAGTACGCCATCTTGTGGCAATACTTTCTCAAACTGCTGTATCTTGTCGCCCAAATAGAAGTTGAGGCTGAAGAAGTGCAAGTCCTTGATAGGTATGTAAGAGTATAGCTTGTTCGTGTCGAATCGCTGCTCTATCATAGGGGCAAGTGGCTTGTCTGCCTTGGTGTTGAGCACTGCTGGTTGCAGACTGGTATCAAGCAAGAGGAATAGACCGATGATGGTGGCGAGGGTGCTGCCACAGATCTCCCTCACATCCTTCTTTTTCAGCGATACGATGATTCTGTATGCCAGGTAGAGTGACATCACGACAAAGATGTAGCTGGCGATAGGATAGTCGGCGAGTGCATGGAGCATGGCGACATTGTCGGCGGCATGCTTGCCATGGAAGATGCTGTCTGGAACTGCCCCCCATCTTACGGCGAGATATGCCACGTTGAGGATAATGGTGAGCACGGCCATCACCCAAGCATAGACCTTCAGTGCACCTACCTTCTCTTTCATCATCCATACGATGTACTCGGCGATGAGATAAGCCATGAAAGGATAGCAAGGCAAGAGATATACGCTACGCTTGCTCTTCGGAATGCAATAGAAGAAGAGTACAAGGAGGAAGGCAAGCCATGTGAATACCTGTAGGGGAGTGGCTTGCTTCATGTTGGCTACCAACTTGCTCTTCGCAAACTGCTTCCAAGGCAGGATGAAGAGGGAGAACAATAATAATAAGGTATAAGGGAGCCAACCCGTGATGAGGGTGAGCAGATTATACCACGCTGGGTTCTCATGCGAACCATACGACATCTTGCCGAGGAATCGGTCGATGTTCTCCTCCTTGACCAAGTGTAAGAAGGCATCACCACCTTGTTGATAGGCGGCGTAATACCAACAGAAAGGAATGATGAGCGACAGCACGGCAGTGAGTGCCATGCGCCAGACGATGCCCCAGAAATTCTCTCGTTGGGTGAGCATGAATACGCCCATCACAAAGCAAGGCAGGATGATGCCCACGGGACCCTTGGTCAGTGTGGCACCGCTCATGCAGAGGATGGCAAGCCAAGGCAACTGCTTCTTGCCCTTCTCCCACCAGCGATAGAGCAGATACATCGCTCCTGCCATGAAAGCTGTGTTGACCATATCCACACGACAGTTGACGCCAGCACGGTGCACCTCGAAGGAAGTGAGCGTGAGGATGGCGGCGATGAGGGCGGTCTTGGTGTCCTTGCGCTTGGCAAAAAAGGCGAAACCACCGATGGTCATCAAGACGAGGGAGATGGCGGACGGCAAGCGAGAGGTAAACTCGTTGACGTGACCGATGAAGAGACTGAAGAAGGCGATGCACCAGTGGAAGAATGGTGGCTTGTAGGGGATGTCGCCTCCATTGTTGATAGGCAATATCCAGTTGCCATGCTCCAGCATGGTGTAGGCTACGACTGCCTCGCGTGGCTCGCCCTTCGTATTGAAGTCGGTGAGTCCGAGGAAAGGTATCAGCGTCAAGATGGCTAGGATGCTGACATACCAGAATGCTTTGTTGTATTGGGTGTTCATATTGATGATATATATTCTGCTGCAAAGGTATTGATAAAAGTTGTAGAAATGTTGAAGTTCTAACTCAATGTTTGACAATCTTGTCATATCTGATGAGAAGGTCTGAAATTCGGTGAGCTTCGGTCAACCTCTTGATTTCCTTGTCTGCGACATTTCCTGTTTTCTCCACGTTCATGTTGTCTGAGCCTACGGCGGCAGGTTGCTTGGCTGGGTCGAGAATGCTCTGTCCCATTCCTTTCCATTGATAGCTGTCAAGATGCAGGAGGTTGAGGATGGTAGGGTATTGGTCCACTTGTCCCAGTACTGGCTTGTAGATGCCACCCACCGGCGCATTGATGACGATGAAAGGTGTCAACTGCTTGTCGCTCACGATACTTTTGGCGGCAGATGATGCGCAAATGGGCTTGCGGTCGGCGGCAAGACCCTCGTGGTCACCAATGATGACAATCATCATATCCTTGTAGTCGGGACGAGATTTCAAATAGTTGAGCAAGATACCTAGTCCATGGTCTGTATAGTTGGCCATGGTCATATAGTCACGCATCTTCTCTGGATAATCGCCCTTGAAGTGGATGCGCTTCAAGTTGTCGGGCAGCACAAAGGGGTTGTGCCCAGAATAGGTAACGATTTGTAGAAAGGTGCTTTTTCCCTGGCTTAGGATGTCACTGCTGCTCAACTTCTTGACGATTTGCTTCATGAACGACACGTCGCCTAGCTTCTTTCGGCTACCCACTTTCTCGTCGTTCACCCAACTGTCGTTGCAGAAGAGGGTGTCTATGCCAAAGTCGTGAGCCACAATCTCTTGATTCCATGTCACGGGCTTGTCAACTGTCATCAAGTACGACTTGGAGTGGTATCTTTCCTTGAGAGCCTTGGCTAGTGATGGATAGGTGGTGCCAGGGTATTGCATGGCATAGCAGCCGTTCATCAATGGTAGAAGGCCGGTGTTGACCAAGAGTTGGCCATCGATGGAGCGTCCTCCCTTCACTTGTGTGAGCACGTTCGGGGCATAGAGTGTGTGGGCATCGGCGATGGATGCATTGAGGTTCGGTGTAATCACTTGTCCCTCCACCTTCTTATTGATCACCCAGCTCTCCAAGGACTCACAGAAGATGACAATCAAGGTCTTCTTGGATGCGATGCTGTCGGAAAGTGGTTGATAGGCAGGCTGTTGCTTCATCCATTGGCAGATGTCGGCTTGCATCTTGGAGGTGAAAGGCGATTGGGTCTGCATGCCTTGGTGGATGAGGTTGCCAAAGATGGTGTACATGGGTACGGCGCAAGTATAGTAGTTGGCGTTTTGCAGCCTCTCGAAAGCCTTTTGCCATCCACCTCTGTACATCACTTGGATGGCGGAGATGAGAAATACGATGAGCGTGGTGATGCCATATTGCTTCAGTCGCAAGGCAAAGTTGGCTTTCGGTAGCGTGGCATTTATTGCCGAAGAATCCTTTTGCAACCCCTTTTCCCCCTTGCTAAGAAAGATGATGCAAGCAAGGGTGGAGAGTGGTAGCAGTAGGTCGATGAGTCGCATGGAATCGACTACGCTGGCAGTGAAGTCACTCAGGTTGCCTGCCAGAAGATAGCTTTCCAGGGGTATCGCAGAGTTGTAGGTGCGGCTATACATCAGATTGCTGATGAGCAATCCGTCGAGGATGAACAGGAAGAGGTATTCCCCCCATTTCTTGCCAGTGAGCATCCAGGGAAGTATGCACAAAAGTGCCACCAAGATGGTGTTGACATATACTTCCGGGATGGAGAAGGACGAGAAGGTGGTCTGTAAGCACCAGATGATGTCAAACAAGATGAGTTGGACAAAGGCGCAACCCCATAGTGAGGTGGTGTCACGGTTCCACAAAGTGCGTGGGAATATTCGATTCTTTATTTTGCTCTTATTCATTCACTTATCCCTCTTCGATTCTAATTTAACGGATCTCCATACCCAAACCTTTTTCTATGATAGGAGCCATGTCGTAGTACTTGTACTCTGCTAGGCGACCGCCAAAGATGACATCTTGCTCTTGCTCGGCGAGTGCCTTGTACTGGGCGGCAAACTCGGTGTTCTCCTTGTCGTTGACTGGATAGTATGGCTCCATGCCGTCCTTCCATTCGGTGGAGTATTCCTTGGAGATGACGGTCTTCGGACAATCATATACCTCTGCACCAAACATCTCGAAGTGCTTGTGCTCGATGACACGGGTGTAAGGCACCTCACGCTCGGTATAGTTGACCACAGCGTTGCCCTGGTAGTTAGGTTTGTCGATGATTTCCTGCTCGAAGCGTACCGTGCGATAGTTCAGTTTGCCGAACTGGTAGTCGTAGAACTCATCTATCTTTCCTGTGAAGACAAGTTTGTCGGCGATTTCCTTCCAAGCATCCTTCAGGATAGCCTTCTTTCCATTCGGCATTTCGTATGGAGTGCTGAAGAAGTCGATGGAAGTCTGGCTGTCGATGCCTTCCAACAAGCCTTCTGTCAACTTGTTGTAGCCTCCCACAGGTATGCCTTGGTACTTATCGTTGAAGTAGTTGTTGTCGAAGACGAGTCGCACAGGCAGTCGTTTGATGATGAAGGCAGGCAACTCCGTGCATTTTCTTCCCCATTGCTTCTCGGTATATCCCTTGATGAGTCGCTCATAGATGTCCTTGCCAACGAGAAGCATCGCTTGCTCCTCCAGGTTGTGAGGCTCGTTTGGAAGTCCCAATTCTTCGTTCTTCACTCTCAACTCTTCACTATAAGCCGCCTTCTGCTCGTCGATCTTGACTTGTGCCTCCTCAGGAGTTGTCACGCCCCACATCTGGTAGAAGGTGTTCATGTTGAAAGGCAGGTTGTAGAGCTTGCCTTGGTAGTAGGCTACAGGGGAGTTGGTGTATCGGTTGAACTCCACGATGGAGTTGACGAAGTCCCATACCTGTTTGTTGGAGGTATGGAAAATATGTGCACCATACTTATGCACGTTGATGCCCTCTATCTGCTCACAGTAGATATTGCCACCTAGGTGAGGTCGCTTGTCAATGACGAGACATTTCTTACCTTGCTTGTGGGCGAGGTGGGCGAATGTGGCTCCGAAGAGACCGGAACCCACAATGAGATAGTCGTATCTTTGGTTGTTCATATTCTTGTTCTTATCTTAATGATTGATGAAAGTTTCTGCAAAGGTAAGGAATTTTAGTCAGATACGCAATGTTTTCTTCCTTTTATTTCAATGTGCCGCATGGATGTGGTAACAGAACTGCGTCTTGCACATCTTTTGGCGGTCGTCAAAAGATGGTGTGGCGACCGCCATCAAATCGTCAAGCGGTCGCCATAAGATGTTTCGGCGGTCGCCAAAAGATAATTTGACGCTCGAAAATGTATAAATAATCCTAATTCTTTTCACTGTTAGGTACGATGTCTAGCATTATTTGCTATATTTGCAATCGGTTACAAGGACAACTATTACCACGAACTATTGATGTAAAACCAAAAACTTCATCGTATGGATTTGAAATATGACATTTATACCATTAAGAACTCACAAGGTACTGGGGAAAGTCGCCAATACGTTAGACTCGTTCAGCATGAGCCGATGACAGACAAGGAGTTGGAAACTGCCATTCAGAATCGGTGCTCGCTCACCAAGGGAGATGTGGCGGCTGTCTTGAGAGAGCTGCATGACATCTGTGTGCAAGAGTTTACGATGGGTCGCCGAGTTCACATCCCGGAGTTGGGTTATTTCTCCTTGTCGGCGAGTTTGGAGATGCCTGAGGAACAGCCTGATAGAAAGATAACGGGTAAGGAGGTGCGTCTCGCAGGCATCAACTTCCGTCCAGAGTCATCGCTCATGGATGAGGTGGAGAGAGGCATGCACTTCATCCGTTCCGAATATACTACGCAGTCTTCCCAATATACGGAAGAGAAACTTTTGGAGAAAATCAAGGAATATCTGGTAGAGAATCGGTTCATCACCACTTGTGCCCTGCGCCTCCTTTTCGGTTTGACCCAATATACCGCCCAGAAGTGGCTCAAACATTTCTGTGAGAAGGGGATTATGGTAAAGGATGGGACGAAGCATTCTCCCATCTATTTCTTGAAGTGATGGGAGATGCTTTGGCTTCACTTTATATATGTGAATTTCAAGTTGCCTGGTCCAACATCTCTTTTGCAGCGAGCCAAAAGCATAGACGGTGACTCTGCAGTATTAGGAGAAGGGAGTGCCACAATTCTTTCTTTATTGTAGTAATTGGCCATGCCTTGGTTAATCCAATAACCAGGATAAATCGTGATGTCGTTGAAGGCATCTGATGGCATTTTCACCGTAAGGGGGGGCAATGCTAAGGTTTTGTCTTTCGAATTCTTCAATGTTTGCTCACGTTCTGACATTTCTTGGTCAAACCTTAATACGGTTCCTTTCAGAATGAGACTGACCGTCCTATTTGTAGTGCTTTGCTTAATTGTCACTGACAAGATGAGGATGCCCATTACACAATACGAAGCATATTGCAAGGAGTGTACATATTTCTGTTTGGAGACTGCCAAGAGGTTGACGAGCGCAGAACTTAAAGGTGCATTTTGCTCAGCCTTTCTGAATATGGCACCTGATAGATAGTATATGTTGAGACAAATGAGCCATAGGTGGATATACGAATAGATGTTCTGTACTCTCCCCGGTCCCCTGGAGCCCATGGCATAGCAATGGGCGAAAAAGAAAGAACTATATAGCAAAGTTGTCAGCAGAAGACAAATCCAAGGGTGCGAGAACTTGAAACGTGAAGCTCTTGCCAATCGGATGATGACTGGTGCAAGGATGGCTATCACTAGAATTTGCACGATGTTGAAGGAGTCTGCTAAAAACTCAAAACTCTTTCCTATTGCCATAAAAAATGCCACGATGATGTTTGGTTGGTCCACTACCGTAATTTGGCGGTATGTGTTTCCTGGAGCCAATACGCTGGTAGCAAAGGAGATGCCGTAAATGACGAGGATGGCAATATTGAAATAAGACCATTTCTTTTGCTCTAACCTCATGAGGATAATAGAGGTGAAGAGTATGGCACCTATACCTAGTCCCGAAACGAAGTTTCCGCCAGCTATGATAATAGCTAAACAGATGGAGAAAGCTCCAATGCCCCATTTCTTGATTAGAGAACTCGTTTGTTGATAACAGATGAGCAACGAGCCTAATAGAAGTGAAAAACTATAGAATAGGGTATAGTACATAGCACCATTATACCAGAAGAAAGCGTCATAGTAAGACCAGGTGAACTGAATGGTTGCTAATACAAAAATAGTGGAAACGAAAAGATACTCCAAGAGGGTGGTATGGAGTATTTTACGCATCAGCATATACAAAATAGTGTATGTGGAACCTATCAGACTGAATAATAAGATGATAGGCCCTAACCAATATTGACCAAATACGCCTGGTTGCAGTGCCATCAGAAAGCAGGCAGAGTAAGTGCCTTGCCATGTATGATACATCGTCATAGCTACATTCCAAGCTGCTTGGATGGAAGCTGGGAAAGAGTGTGTCGCATTCCAAACTTTATAAACATCTGCACCAAATACGTAGTCATCACCGAAAGGGTGAAGGTATTGGCTAATCCACAAGATTGGTATAATGGATATTATTAGAATTCCAATAGAAAAGCCCGTTGTGATCTTTAATTGCTTTGTACTCATAAACTTTGTTGTCCTGTATAATTGAAACTTTTTTGTATGTTAGAACGAGAATATTTCAGTAATCTTGCATATAAGATATACAATAAATGTTAACGTTATCTTGAAAAACGTTGCAAAGTTACTAAACATAATTGTTTTTCACAAATATTTCGTGTCTTTTTTGCTTTTTAGAATACTTTTTTGTATCTTTGCACAAAAAGATTCTTAAGAATAATTAGAAGAATATGATTCCAAAGATAATACATTTATGTTGGTTTAGTGATAATCCTTATCCTGTAGAGATAAAAGTATGTTTGGATACTTGGAAGCATTTTCTCACCGACTATAAGATTAAGTTGTGGGGATATGCTGAGGCTAAGGCAATAGGGTGTGCCTTTATTGATGAGGCATTGGAAGCTCATCAGTGGGCGTTTGCGGCAGATGCCGTTCGTTTCTATGCAGTGTTAACGGAAGGTGGCGTATATATGGACAGCGATATATTTCTGTATAAACGCTTTGATGAATTTATGCAGAATGATGTGTTCACTACTTTTATGACGGAAGAAGGAGATACTCGTTCCGGTTTGCAGGCAGCATTCTTTATGGCTCCTTTGGGGGATGAGTTTTGCCGTCAAGTGTGGGCATACTATAAAACTCATCATTTCAAGAATGAGGATGGCACTTTCAATAAAACGATTTCCCCAATTGTTATGGAGCGCATCGCTGCATCGTTCTCGTTTGATATGAATAATCGTGAGACTCAATTGCTGGATGGCTTGCGTGTATATCCAACGACTTATTTGCTGCCTCGCAAGAAATATCCTCGTACAGAGAAGACTTTCGCAGAACATCGTATTTATGGTAGTTGGAGAAAGAGAAAGCTAAGCCGACAGATAGACTTGAAAATTACACATATCTTACATATTATCAAATATGCTCTTTTCAAAAGATAGAAAAGAGCATATTTGAATTGAATTTAGCAGGTTATGTCATATGTAATAACTCTTTATATAGCGCAATGTATTGGCTGATATAAGTTGAATAGTTATACTTTAAAGAGTATTGCATAGCTGTTTCTGCTTGTTTGCCATTTGTGTCCCATTTTGGTAATTCTGATTTAATGGTGTTTGCCATTTCTTTAGGATTTAATGAGGCAAAATATGAAGCATGCTCCTTGCAGATTTCTGGCAAGCTTGTGTAGGAGGAAGCGAAAACCTTGCAACGATATCGCATAGCTTCTAATACAGGCAAACCAAAACCTTCTAATCGGCTGGGGAATAGAAAGGCTTGGCAATTGGCATACATCCAGTTGCGCTCTTCATCGCTGATTTCTCCTGTAATATATACGTTGTCTGCGTGGTTTCGCTCTTTTATGGATTCGAGTTCACCTATATACTTATGTTCTTTCTTTCCACAGATATATAGTTTATAATCTGGGAAATATTTCATCATAGGTATCAACTTTTGGAAGTTCTTCTTTTTACGTGTTTGTCCAATTGTAAAGAAAAACTTGCATTCGTCTTGAATAAATGATGGTCTCGTCTGAGGCTCAGTTGTAGTGTTCTTAATCCCATTGTAGATGACATGGAGTGGCTTGCTTCCAATATTTATATGTGAGAGCAAATCTTGTTTTACATATTCTGATATAACAGTGATACAATCTGAACGCTTGATAAACCATTTGAGTTTTAATAGAGCTTTAAGGCGATGTATGCCTTTCTTCTCGTAAAGAAAGTTGAGGTCGTGTACAGTGAGTAGATTAATCATGCCTTTGGCGTGTTTTCTTTTGATGAATAATTGGTCTGTCGTATGCCAAAGGTCAATTTTTGTTCCAAGTTCTTTTATGTCACGATTCATATTCTCTAAAGTGACATAGCGCACTTTTTCGCCAAGTATCCCCTTTTGCTTTTCTTTGACGAGGGCGACAATTCTGATGTTGTCAATTACGCCAACACTTAGGTGCTTTCCTAAGTTCCTTGCGATTTCTCCGAATCCACTTTTGTCATTATAACGTGTTAAATCTATCAATACGGTTTTCATCCTATTTTATTTTTAATATTATATTAATTATAACATCGTAATTAGTAAAATCTTACATCACTAGAGTAGTTTTTAGAAAACTCTATGTCTAGTCGTATCTCTGCATTTCATACTACTCTTTTCCATTCCAGCAGCCCCTTGCCCAAGTCTTCCAACTCAATGGCGAGACCAATGATTTGCCTAGTCTTGTCAGCCTTGAATGGCTCTAGGTATTGGTTGTCCCTTATCTGCTTCTCTGCAGCGGCAACACCTCCGTTCTTGGTGAGTTTCAACTCTATCACATAGGTATAATGGGGAGTGATGCAGAGAATGTCGATTCTGCCAGTGGAGAGCATGTGCTCCACCTCAGTGCGGAAGCCGATAGCATTGAGGATGCTGCTGATGATGAGGCGGTAACGCTCCTCCATATCCATGCTAGCCAACTTCTTGTTGCTGTAAGGTACATCGGCTATCAATGCCTTGAGAGATTTCATGGCATCAGGTAACTGGCAGAGACCTAACTGGCGGATGAGAGCCGCTTGCAGGGTGGACGCCTCTTGGTCTTTGCGCATCGTCAAGGCTGGAATTACCAACTCGTAGAGAGCTTGCTTCACTTCCTCATTTGGAAATCCTAAGATGTAACCGAACTCATCTGACGACTTGATGGTCAAGTAGCCTGATTGGTAGAGGAACAATTCGGGACCTCCACCAGTGACATCGGATGTTTCCAAGGTGAGAGGCATAATTGGGCAGCTCTCGAAGTCTTTCAGTCGCAATTCCATGTGATCTACGAATTTGGGCAATAATGTTGTCGCGCCTGATGAAGCCCAGAAATTTTGAATGTTGCCACTGGATAAGGCTTTGATCAAGCTGAAAGGGTTGTAGATGTCCGTCATGTTGCCTTTGCTGAAGTGATAGCCATCATAGTAATTTTTCAGCTTGTTATGAGTTTCTGGTAGAGTCCATCCATTGTCATGTGCCATGCCTTCTAGCTCAGGCATAAAGTTTTCCTTGATTTCCTCTTCGGTAATACCACAGACGGTAGCCCATTGCGGGTTGAAACTTTGGTTGGTTAAGTTGTTGAGTACAGAAAAGAGAGAAATCTGTGTGAACTTGGTGATGCCAGTAATAAACACGAACTTTTCATATTCGTCAGCTTCCTTGAGAACGGCAAATACCGTGCGATACACCTCGGTACACTCTTCATGCTGAGGTGTCTGCCATGAGTGCTGCAGAGGGGAGTCATATTCATCTACCAACACGGCAACCTTCTGACCGCTCTGTTCTCGGGCTGTCATAATGATATTCTTGAAGCGTTTTGATAAACTCTTTGGAGGAGTTATGATGCCATATTTCTTCTCGTATTCTTCGAAAGAGTCTTCAAAGAAAGAAGTGAGCTGTTGGGCTGTTGTTCCAGCTCCGCTCATATCGAGTCGGATGACAGGGTATTTTATCCATTCCTTCTCTTGTTGCATGATTTTCAGTCCTTCAAACAGTTCTTTTCTTCCCTCTAAATAGCATTGGAGTGTATCGACAAGAATAGACTTGCCAAATCGACGAGGACGACTTAAATAGTTATATTGGTCGCCTTGGTTAACGATTTGCCATACTATGTCAGTTTTGTCAACGTATGCATATCCTCCTTCGCGAATTTTTGTGAAGGACTGTATTCCTACAGGAAGTCTTCTTCTCTTGATTTTGTTCATCCTCTTCTTGCCACTTTTGTTTTGTAAGACTACAAAGATATGAAATATTCCCCAAAGTCGCTATGTAAGAGTGGTTTATTTATGAAAGTTTATCAAAGCAAGTGAAAAAATGTCGGAAAAACTTGTCTGAAATGCGATAAATTGCTACCTTTGTAGCAGTATTAACTTTTTAACATGTAAAATGATGAACCTACAAAAGCTGAGATATAAGTTTCATAGCGGCAAAAATAGTAAGCCTTGGTATTATGTTAAGGAGTATGTCAACCTGCATTTGCCCACGTCCTATCTGATGTGGCGAAGAAAGCATCTCTTGGAAGCTGCGAAAAAGAGAGATGACTATGGTTATATTCTGCAAAGGGTGGATTATTATAATAAGTTGGATGCAGAGAACCTACATCTCGACAAGGCGCTTTGGGACAAGAAGGCTGTTTGCATCAAGGACCAAAAGATGACTCAGCAAAAGGTGTATTTCTTGGATACAATGGAGTATGCCAGGGCTTTTGATGGCAACAACAAATGGAATCTGCTGGAAGGTGACATCATCTATGTGGAGGGTATTCCTACGATAGTGAAGAGCCGCCCACTGAATGACAAGAATCAGAATTCTGTATTGCTAAAGATGGATAAGGTGCGCCATTTTATTTTCGTCAAGGATAAGATTCCATTCACGGAAAAAATAGACAAGGCGATATTCCGTGGAAAAATCGCAGGCAAGGACATCCGTTTGAAGTTCTTTGAACAGTATTTTGGCAATCCTCGCTTTGATATGCGTACCATCGACTTGATTAAACCTGAGTGGAAGGGGGAGAAAATCTCCATCTATGACCATTTGGCTTTCAAGTATGTCTTGGCTTTGGAAGGAAATGATGTAGCTAGTAACTTGAAATGGATTATGTCGTCCAACTCCATTGCTATCATGCCTAAGCCTACTTGCGAGACCTGGTTCATGGAGGGCGCGCTCAAGCCTAACTATCATTATATAGAGGTGAAACCAGACTTATCGGATATGGAAGAAAAAATGGACTACTATACTTCTCATCCTGATGAGGCACAAGCCATTATCGACCATGCTCACGAATATGTAGAGCAGTTTAAAGACAAGAAACGAGAGGAAATCATCTCGCTCCTTGTCTTGGATAAGTACTTCAAACTTCTGAAGTGAAATATTCTTGGAGTGCTTGGCGAAGGAAATGTCCAGAATTGAGTTCCTTTGCCAAGCGCTTTGCGTTTTCTTTCATCTGGTGGTATTCCGTTGGTGTCAAGGTCTTGAGTCTTTCGTTCAGTTCTTGTGGATCTTTGATGGCGAAACCTGCACCTTCTTTCTCTATGATGGAAGCCACTGCCGCTTCTTGCCAGATGATAACGGGTAAGGCGGAGCGGAGATAGAATGAAACCTTGTGTGGGGAATTCCATTTGAGATATTCGCCAAAGACTCCAGAGCAAGTCTCCAAGGAGTCGCCATCCCAGACCAGTCCGAAGTCGGCATCCACTGAATGGATGAAGTTATCGGAAGCCATAAAGCCTTGGTGGTGAACACGGGGATTCTCTTTCCATCCCTGCAAGCCGTTTTTGTTGCCGAAAATATATAAGTCCCATGATTTGAGAACTTCTGTCAGTTGGATCAAGAACGGATTCTTCTTGATGTGTAAGGCTCCGGCATAAGCTACCTTTATCTTTTGTGGATTGAATGTGCGATCATGCTGGTTGAAGTTGGCGGAGCGATAATCAAATAATCCTAATGCTCCCATGGGCTTTTTCATGCCATGTGCCTTGAGCCATTCTGTCATTTTCGTGTTGGAAGCCAAGATGTAATCGCTATGTGATAGTCGTTTCACTTCTTGGGTGGGTGTGAGACGATGGGTACGTATCGAACCGATGTCATGGATGAGCGAGATAGTCTTGGCTCCTTTCATTTTTGCGATTCTGCACAAGAACGTAAAGTATTTCTTGACAGGATATTGCAAGAACAGGGTATCGCCCCTCTTGAGCAGCAGACAAGCGCGGATGATGCCTGCTAAATCTATAAAGAAGGCGAGTATCTTACTATTTCTCACGCTACGTTGCAATCCCAAGTTGACGGCACCCATCTCGGCGAGGGTGTCTTCATTGTCGGCTTTCGCCTTGTTGCCAGCTGCTGTTAGGTTGTAATAGTTGCGGCTGATATAACATAAACGATGTTGTTGCTCCATAATGGTTATGATTGTTGTTATCGTGTTTGTTTTCTTACAATTCTAGTTGAAAAGGAATCTCGTGCTTTTTGCCATACTTTGTCCAAAACTTAGCACGCTTCTTCATTACATATTTCACCGCCTTATTTACGTCTGTGTTCCGAAGCAAGGCATATTCCGTCACCAAGATGCGTATGAAATCCTTAGGTCCCCAGAACTTTCTGAGGTTGAAGAGACCTTCCTGGATGCTGACTTCGCCGAAATTCATGCGGTTGATATCCACCAACATGAAGTGGAAGCCTTCGTCGTCTTGCTTCCAGAGCACGTTGCCGGGTGTGAAGTCCTTGTGCAAAATGTTGTGATCATGTATGTTGGCTGCAAAGTGGGCGAGTGCCTTCGCTAGATTCTCGTATTCTCCAGGTTGTGCGTTCCCTACTTCGTAAAGCGTATGTCCATAGTTGCATTGGATGGTGATGAGATAGCTATATCCCAACAAAAAGAGAGGGTTTCTTTCTTCGATGAGGGCGATAGGCTCAGGAGTTCCGATTCCTTTGTCTTTCAGTATCATTGGGTAGGCGAAGGCTCTCTCTCCCTTGGGCTCCCTGATGCCCCATGAATAGATAAGGCGGTTGGGACCATGAGGCACATGGTAGCGCTTCACATTTATCTGTGTGCCATCGGGGGCAGTCAGCACCTTGATGAGGTTGCGCTTGTTGTATATCTCACAACCTTCTTGCTCGAAAACATCAGGGATGCTTTCTATATAACTCCTTAGATGTTCGTATTTTGGGTTGATCTTAATTCTTCTCATGGTTCTTTGCTATAACTTTGCCATTTACGATGTCATATAACTTGTCAAATTCCTCCTTGGTTCGTTTCCATCTGTTGTGCGTCCACAAGTAATAGGGTGGGTTTTGGCGGATGGTCTCTTCGAGCATTTGGAAGAAACGACGAGTAATCTCGTGCTCAGGGAGAGAGTTGGGCTCTCGGGTGATGAGCTTGTAGGTAGCTGTATAGTAACCTCGCTTCGGACGGCTCATCTCCACATAGAATACGGCATCGTTCATCTTTCGCATGATTCTCTCGCCACCCGTAAATACTGGGGTCTCGGGATGATTGAGGAAGGGTAGCCAAAGGTGGATGTTCTCCCATTTGGGACCTTGGTCGCTGATATAGCCGAAGATGCTGTGGATGCCCTTGCGCTTGTAATCCACTAGATAGCGAAGGATGTCTTTCTTTGGAACAGGGATGCCATTCTCCTCATGGGAACGGATGCGCTTGAAGAGTTCATCGAAAGCATGATTGTAGAGTGGGTGATAGATTAAGCCCATCTTGCGTGACTTAGGCAGCTCGATACCTACGCACGATAGCCACTCCCAGTTGCAGTAATGTCCGAGAATAGCTGCTACGTTCTGCCCCTCTTGGAAGCATTGCTCCACCTCCTCGCTATTATGGACGGTGAATCGGCGGCGTAGTTCCTGGTCGCTGATACTGAGCAACTTGACTGCCTCGAAGAAGTAATCACAGAACCAACGATAGAATTTCTTCTCGATAGTCTTGATTTCAGTAGCGCTCTTCTCTGGAAAAGAAGTGGTGAGATTCTTACGCACGATACCTCTTCTATATCTGATGACATGATACATCATCAGATATTCAAAGTCGGCGATGCAATAGAGTGCCCAAAAAGGTAGCAGCGATATTGCATAGAAGAAGGCGTAAACAATCTTGACCATTATGCATTATTAATTCTTAATTGACTTTATACTTGCTGCATGTCGTGCAACTTCTTGTAGTATCCATCCTTGGCGATCAATTCGTCATGGCTTCCACGCTCCACGATTCGACCCTCATGCAAGACGCAAATCTCGTCTGCGTGCTTGATGGTGCTCAAGCGATGGGCGACAGCCACGGTGGTACGTGTCTTCATCAACTTTTCGAGGGCGTCTTGTACTAGTCGCTCACTCTCGGTATCGAGTGCGGATGTCGCTTCGTCGAGGATGAGGATAGGAGGATTCTTCAGGATGGCACGGGCGATGCTGATACGTTGGCGCTGACCTCCAGAAAGGCGACCACCACGATCACCGATATTGGTGTCGAAGCCTTTTTCCGACTTGGTGATAAACTCGTATGCATTGGCAATCTTGGCAGCGTTGGCAATCTCCTCGTCTGTGGCATCTGTCTTGCCAAAGCGGATGTTGTCCTTGAAGGAGGCATTGAAAAGAATAGCCTCTTGGTTGACGTTACCTATCAGTTGGCGAAGGTCGTGTACGGCGAGGTCTTTCACGTTGATGCCGTCGATGAGCACTTCACCTTCTTGTACGTCATAGTAACGAGGTATCAAATCCACCATTGTACTCTTGCCGCTACCACTCTGACCTACCAGTGCCACGGTCTTTCCCTTAGGGATAATCAGGTTGATGTCCTTGAGGACATATATGAGTTCGTCGGTCTTGTTGTCGGTATAAGCGAACGATACGTGGCGGAACTCTATCTGGTGCTCGAAACTTGCGATATGCTCAGGGTTCTCCTTGTCCTTGATCTCAATTTCGGCTTTGAGAATCTTGTCGATACGTTCCATGCTGGCAAGTCCCTTCGGGATGTTGTAGCTAGCTCTGGAAAATTCCTTCAATGGGTTGATGATGCTATAGAGCATCACCAAGTAGAAGATGATGGTAGGTCCATCGATACGCCCATAATCCAATACTAGGATGCCACCAAACCATAAAACGATGACGATGAGGATGGTGCCGAGGAACTCGCTCATAGGATGTGCCATCTGCTGACGGATGTTTACTCTCTTAACATTGTCACGATATTCGCTGTTCACCTGGTTGAAGCGCATGTTCATCTTGTCCTCTGCACAGAAAGCCTTGATGATGCGCAATCCGCCTAGGGTCTCCTCCACCATGCTCATCGTGTCGCTCCAAAGGGATTGGGCACTGATACTTTGCGCTTTCAACTTTCGTCCGACAAGTCCCATGAACCAACCGAATGGTGGCACGAAAAGAATCGTGAAAAGAGTGAGCTGCCAACTGATGAAAACCAGTGTGCAGAAATAGAAAAGTATCAAGACGGGATTTTTGAAGAGCATGTCGAGGGATGACATGATGCTACTCTCCACCTCTTGTACATCACCACTCATGCGAGCTATGATGTCACCCTTTCGCTCCTCGCTGAAGAACCCCAAAGAGAGGGAAGTAATCTTCTGATAAAGTTGGTTGCGAATGTCTCGTACGATACCAGTCCTTATCGGGATGATGGTGGCTGAAGAGAGAAAATAAGCCGTAGTCTTCAGGAAGGTCATGAAGGCGAGGAACAAGCCGATGACCAGGAGGGCGGCAGACGCACTATGTGCCACGATGAACTCTTGGATATAATAATACAGATTGTTGGTGGCTACCTCCTTGATGGTGCCCCAGTCGCCATTCCAAGTCATGTAGTCGTTGGCACGAATGCCACCATCTACTTGAAACAAGATTTGCAGGATTGGAATCAAGGCTGCAAACGAGAAAATGTTCAATATCGCCGAGAGGACATTGAACAAAACCGATAGTCCCAAATACTTCTTGTATGGAGGGACAAAACGTCTTAATACTTGCAAGAATTCCTTCATAGGTTGCAAAGATAGCATTTTTAAAGAAAACCGCCAAATTTTTGGCGGTTTTCTTTGTCTTATTAGCGGAAAAAGGATGATAATCCCTTTAAAAGCGTCTTATTTGATTTCTTCTCCGAAGAGGGTGGCAGAGGTGGAACCTGTGATGCGAACCTTTACAAACTCACCGATATGGTGGTTGCCCTTGTCGATGACAACGGCCTTGTTTTGCTCAGTACGACCCATCATCTGCTCACGGCTTCGCTTGCTGAAGTTCTCGATGAGGATGGTGAACTCCTTGCCCTCGTCCTTCTTGTTCTGCTCTGCGCTCACCTCGGTTTGCAACTTGATGAGTTCGTTGAGGCGTGCTATCTTCACGTCTTCTGGCACATTGTCTGGCAAGTGCTTGGCTGCGTATGTGCCAGGACGCTCTGAGTACTTGAACATGAAGGCGCTGTCGAACCCTACTTCCTTTACCAAAGAGAGGGTCTGCTGATGGTCTTCCTCATCTTCGTTGTGATAACCTACGAAGATGTCGGTGGTGATGCCGCAACCAGGGATGATGCGCTTGATTGCATCAATCTTCTCTAAATATTCCTCACGGGTATATTTGCGGTTCATCAGCTTTAATATCTTGTTGCTTCCGCTTTGTGCTGGGAAGTGGATGTGCTTGCAGAGGTTTGGCTCATCGGCGATGGCGTGGAGAATGTCCTCGGTCATGTCCTCTGGGTTGGAGGTGGTGAAGCGCACACGCATGTCTGGCACAGCTTCGGCTACCATTCTCAATAGCTCGGCAAAAGATACACTTCCTTCCTCACGCTTGCCTGATGGAGAGAGACCATAGCTATTGACATTCTGACCGAGCAAGGTGACCTCCTTGAAGCCACGGTCGTGCAAGTCGCGCACCTCTCTTAATATACTCTCAGCGTCACGACTGCGCTCACGACCACGGGTGTAAGGCACGATGCAATAGTGGCAGAAGTTGTTGCAACCACGCATGATGCTTACGAATCCGCTCACACGATTGCCACCGATGCGCTGTGGTACGATGTCACGATAAGTCTCAGTCTTGGATAGCTCGATGTTGATGGCATTGGTGCCCATTTCGCACTGTGCGATCATATCTGGTAAGTTGAGATAACTGTCTGGACCACATACCAAGTTGGCGTAGTGGTTTTGGATGAGGTCGTCCTTTACTCGCTCAGCCATGCAGCCCAATACACCGAGGATTACCTTTCTGCCCTTTTTCTGCTCAGCATGTAGGGTGTCGAGGCGATGGTAAATCTTGTTCTCAGCGTTTTCTCGTACACTGCAAGTATTGAGGAAGATGGCATCAGCCTCTTCTTCTTTCTCGCAAATCTCGTAGCCAGCCATCTGCATCACGCTAGCCACGACTTCACTGTCTGCCACGTTCATCTGGCAGCCATACGTTTCGATAAATAGTTTCTTCATTGTTCTAGATGAATTCTAATTTATTGCGTTATTTAAATCTATATTAATTAAGGTGTTGGCACTATCTAAATGATAGTTTTCCAGTACTCGATTCCTTGCTGACCATTCCCTTGGAGCAAAACATCAGGATGAAATAGACGACAATGGCTGTCAGCAATCCTGCGATGGCATCGACAAGATAATGTGCCTGGATATAGACGGTGGCAAGGCAGAGGAAAACATAGAAAGGCAAGAGAATATAGAATAGCTTGCGATTCTTGGTGTGCCAAGCCAGCATCATGCAAACGGTGCTGAGGCTGACGTGCGAACTTGGGAATGCTGCCGTCGGTCGCTCGCCTGCCGCCTTGGCATCCTCTACCAATTGATAGAAGATTCCGTCCTCATATCCTGGGGTAGGAAGGCAGTCGGTGTGGGTGTTGAAATAATCTCCCATCGCCGGGAAAACGCCCTTGGCTATCTCGCTCACTCCTACTGCATGGTAGTAGAAGGTAGGACCTGCCACGGGTACGAAGATGAAAGCCACATAGTATAGGAAGAATGAGGCGAGTACTACGAAGGAGACACGCTCAAACTCATTATATCTACAGAAGAAATAATAGAAGATGACGATGGCAATCATCGGGTAATACATGACATAGCCCATGTCCAATAGTTCGCTGACTATCATCCACGGCATCGCCTTCGCCCAATATAGGGCAGGTTGACAACCGAAGATTTGTTGCTCCCATCCAGCGAAGACGTGGTCTAGGTTGGGCAGAATGCGGTTGAGCTCGTAGGTGTCGGGGTACCACCATGCCAACAGTGACATCTGTGCTACCACTCTCACCATCTTGGTCATCCTACATGGTATCATGCGATACACTGCCCATAAAGCCCCCGTTATCACCAATACACGGATTCGCCCCCAAATCATGGATTCGGGATTGACAAGTTTGGTGTAGGTGAAGAGCATGACGATGATGGTGAGTGCCATGTAAGCAAGCATCACCCATTCCAATGCCATGAGCCCTTTCTTCGGGTTCTTCTCTATCTTAAAATAATCTTTGATATTCAACTCTATATTCTTTTTATGATTACTCTATAACCAGCCATTCTCCTTATACCACTTGATGGCGAGTTTCACTCCTCGTTCCAATGGATAGTGAGGATGGTAGCCTAGCTCGTCCATGGCAGGTTCGATGTCGCAACGCCAGTTGCGCTGCTTCAGGATGTTGTACTTGTCATTGTTGAGTGCCGACATCTTGCCCGTCATCCTTCCGATGTATTCACCGAAGAAGGTGACGATGCGAAGTACCCAGATAGGAGCCTTGATGCGCAACATCCAAGGATTGCCTAACTCTTTTCGTATCAAGTCGCTAAAGGTGGTGGATTGATAGACCTCGCCATCACTCAAGAAATATTTGCGTCCATTCATGCCATGGTCGAGGGCGAGGAATACTGCTTGTACCACGTCCTGTACATAGACGAATGTGATGTCTTGGCGCTGGTATCCCACGGCGAAATCCACATGCTGCTTGATGCTCTTCGCCATGAGGAAGTAGTCTTTCTCCCTTGGACCATACACGCCCGTAGGACGTAGGATGATGTAAGGGAACTGGATGCCTAAGCTATCGAGGTATTTCTCTGTCTCCCATTTGCTCTTGCCATATGCCGTGTTGGGCTTTGGTGTGTCGTGTTCCGTGATTTCTTGATAGGGTTGCTCTTCACGAATGGCACCGAAGATGCTAAGCGAACTGACAAAGACAAATCGCTTGATAGGCATCTTGAGGGCGATGAGTGCCCCGACCAGGTTCTTGGTTCCCTCCGTGTTGACCTTGTAGAAATCATCAGCGTGCAGGCACTTGGTAGCACCAGCGGCGTGAACCACGTAGTCGAACTCCTGTCCGTCTAGTTGGTTTATCAGCTCTTCCTTGGAAGAAAGATTGAGGTTGATGAAATGGATGCGTTCGTCTTGCAGGTATTTCTTGGAACTGGTAGGGCGTACAGCTGCCCATGTTTCCATACCCTGCCTAAGGGCTTCTTCAACGATGAAGCTCCCGATGAATCCCGACGCACCCGTCACTAAAATCTTCATTAAATATAATCAAATTGCAATTTAGGGTGCAAAGATACGCTTATTTATAGAGATTACAAAAAAAATTTTCCTTTTTTTGCTTTATCTTTCTCTTTTTCTGTACGTTTGGTAATTGTCTTCTGGATTTTCAAATGCCTCATTGGATTTGTTCTCTCCTTTGGCTCCCAGTTGTATGAAGGATATCGGTGCTTGAAGCGAAAGCTTGTCCCATCGCTGTTTTGGATAAAAATTTATTCTATTACACTTCCTCCATTCTCGCCAGTTCCCATCCCTTGAACTGCATGATAATCTTATGGAGCTGGGTGCCTTGGCGCAGAGCCTCAACACGTGGGGCGACGGCATAGCGATTGATTTGCTCCACTGCCTCCTGCCATTGCCTCTCTGCCTTGGTAATCGGTGAGCCATCCTCATGCTTGGCACCTTTCTCCTCCTCGTCAAACTCCTTTTTTGACAAGACCTTCAGTTCCAGAATGTAACTATGCTGGGTGGCATAGTGGGTGAGGTCGGGGAGGAGGAAAAAGTCACAATAGCCGTGGCTTAGCTCTAGCTCAGGGGCTGTATAATAATATGTGTTGAGATTCAGATATGCCATGAAGAACCCCTGTAGATTTCTCTCTGCCTCGATGCCGTTACGCACGGATGATACCTTGGCGTAGGCATCTGCCATAAACTCCAAGGCCTCGCGCCATTTTCCCCTGAGAGCCATATAGGTATATTTAGTCTCCAGGTCGTTGGTGTTGATGTGTCTGGCGGCTTGGTACTCCTCCATCAAGAATCCATAATATTGCTTGCGTACATTATTGTTAGGGATGCCAAGGACAAGTTGGTTGCCAAACGCTTCCTTGATGGTGAGCATGCCATAGTAGAACAGCAGGCTAGGAAATACCTCTGGTTTGACAATCTCGTAGGCAGGGAAGGTCTCGAAGAGTTTGCATACGATTTCCCCTTCCTCGGAAATGGTGCGTATCACGCCCTTGCGGTCGCCATCCAACTTATCAAGCTGTATGAGTTTTTTCATCTTGTTGTAGTTCGTCTTCGTGTTCGGATCGATCATTTCCTCTGGTCCCTCTCCACGGCCGACATAGTTGCGCAGATAGTAGAGTACCATATCACAGTTGAACACACGGCTTTGGGTATCCAAGGCTCCTTTGGCGAAGCAATAGTTGTCATACCAAGGCTTCATGTCGTTGATGATGGCCTCGATGTCCCTGTCGGCAGGAATCTCTCCTACCTCTTGGTAGTACTTGAACATATCCCTGACATCCTCGGTAGAGAATCCGAGCATTTGGTTGAACTCCTCCTTGGTGGAGATATGCCAGCCGATGTTGAAACCACTGGTCACGTCATCAAGAGTGACAGGACTGACACCTGTGATGAAAATCTTCTCGAAGGAACCCTTGAATTTCTTGAAGATGTCACGGTAGAAGCCTTCTGCATGGGTCATGGCATGATACACCGTCTCGCCCTGCTCATTGAGCACGGTATTGGTAAAGTTGTCGTATTCATCAATGATGAGGTAGAGTGGGTAACCTTTTCTTTTGGCTTCATTTTGGATGCGTCCAAGCTTTCCACCCGCATAGTCTGTTGCCTTCACGTTTTTTTGTGTTTCCTCAGAATAATATTCGATGTAATCATTGATGAAGCCATCCAACTCCATACCAAGGTAGAAGTTGAAGTTCTCCTCCAACTTGTCGATGGTTCCTCCCACCTGCGAGAAGTCGAGATGCAGCACTTGGTATCTCCCTTGTTTGGGTGTGGGATGCTTGCCTATCCACAAGTTGCCAAACCACTGTTGGAACTTGTCCTTCGTGCGACAATCATAGTACGCATGGAGCATACTGAGGAAGATGCTCTTTCCGAAACGGCGTGGACGTATGAAGAAGAGGTTGTCTGCTTCCTCTTCCAAAAGTGGTATATACATTGTCTTGTCCACGTAATATTGGTTACGTTCCATGACATTTACAAAGTCTGATACGCCGTATGGTATGCGTTTTACAGCTTTCTGCTGCATGATGAATCTTCTTGTGATTTTGTTATTTACTGCAAAGTTAGTCAAAAAAAAAACGATATGGCAAGTTTTTCTTGCAAAATATTTCGTATGGCAACAAGAAAAGCTCAATCCATTCGATACCTATTCCTTTCGGAGTATCAAGAGTAGATGCAGAATGGCTCCAGTACTTAGTATGGAATACTGCAGTACTTAGCATAGAATACTCCAGTACGCTGTAGGGGGTACTGAGAATGAGTACTGGAAGAGAATTTTGAAGGTGTTGTATCATAATAATTCCCTTGCGATCCAAGCGCAAGCCTCAGCATCTGCCAAGGCGTTATGGTGCTGGGTGAGGTCATATCCGTAATATGCCGCTACCGTCTGAAGTTGGTAGTTGGGGAGGCGAGAACCAAGCTTGTTTCTCGAAGCCCTGCAGGTGCAGAAGAACAGATAATCGGGGTAGTCCATCTGATACATTTGGAACACAGCCTTGAGGCAGCTTTCATCGAAAGGCGAGTTATGGGCCACTAGTGGAAGTCCCTCAATCTTGGGCGCAATCTCTGCCCATACTTCCGGAAACACCCTGGCATTCATTGTGTCTTCCATGGTCAGTCCATGCACTTGCGTATTCCAGTAGGAGTAATACTCAGGCTCTGGCTTGATGAGGGAGTAGTAGCTATCCATTATCTCGCCATCCCTCACAATCACTATGCCCACGGAGCAAACGCTGCTGCGCTCACTGTTGGCTGTCTCAAAATCTATTGCTGCAAAATCTTTCATGTTGTCAAAGTTTCTTGTTTTGTGATGAAATCCTAATCAATTCATTGATAACAGCTGCAAAGTTACAAGAAATCTGAGACAAATCGTGTCATACATCGAAGATATTTCTCCCGTATCATCATCTTTTGCCATCATTTAATGAAATTATCCCATAAAAGTTTGGAAGAACCGATTCTTTTCATTACTTTTGCACTTGTCATTCTGCGGATTGCTGGCGATGAGTCGCTGGCGTGAATCCAAGGCTTGGCCTATTTTAACAAGAAAGACGTTTGCTTTACGTTTTCTTCTGATTCAATTGAAACCTAGGAAATTTCAAAATGGCAGTCAGGTGAAGACAGCGGTGGGCGTCTACCCCATCGTGTATATACACATGGCATAGGTGTGCCCTTTCGTATGGAAGGGTACGCTCTGTGCTATCATATATATACCTGCTTGGCGTAGGCATCTGTTGCTTCTTATCTTTGTTGCCAAAAGGTTTTCCTAGGACCTCAATTGAGCAAGGATAATGAAAGTGATATGATTCCTACGCCATTTCTTTTCAAATAGCAATTACTCTTCATAATTTTCGTATAAGGAATCTGCGTTTTGACTACAGATATGGTAAAAAGGAAAGAGCATACAATAGAAGAATTTATCAATAATGTTTTTGAGGGAGATTGCTTAGAAATTATGAAGCAACTTCCTGATAAATCTATTGATATGGTCTTATGTGATTTGCCTTATGGAACTACTCAAAACAAGTGGGATAGCATTATTCCATTAGACGAACTATGGAAGCAATATTGCCGTGTAGTGAGAGATGATGGTGCAATAGTGCTGACATCGCAAGGAATGTTTACGGCAGAACTGATGCTCAGCAATCCAAAGATGTTTAGATACAAGTGGGTATGGGAGAAATCAAAATCTACAAATTTCTTGAACGCCAAAAAGCAACCACTTCGTAAACATGAGGATGTCTGTGTTTTTTACAAAAAACAACCCGTATATCATCCGCAAATGATAGAAGGTGAACCATACGATAAAGGTGTCCGTAAGAATCAATTAAGTGGAAGTTATGGAGACTTCCTGCCTGTGCATGTGCATAGTGAAGGTAAACGCTATCCTACAGATATTATATATTTTAAGACAGCAGAAAGTGAAGGAAAGGTATATCATCCAACTCAAAAGCCAATAGAACTAGGTCGTTATTTTGTAAGGACATACACAAATCCTGGTGATGTTGTTTTAGACAACACATCAGGGAGTGGCAGCTTTTTGGTGGCGGCTCTTATGGAAGGTCGGAACTTCATCGGTATTGAGAAGAATGAAAATGTTGCTTTGTTCAAAAAAGAAGATATCGATTATATCAAAATTACAAAACTAAGGTTGTACGAAGTTTTGAAAAACTTAAAGCAAGATAAGAAGGAACTGCTGAAGAAAATAAATTTGCTTAAAAAGTTATGATTATGGCACAAGTTAAAATCAACAAAAACGAACGATCTTGGGCAATCGAAATGATTTCCCAAATCAATACAATTGCTTCCAATAATGACTTGTTAATTAAACGAGCAGGCGGTGAATCAACTGTCTCTGTCGATTTGAAAATGCGCATGTTTCCTGATGTTATTCTTTATGGTGACAAAGGGCTTAATTCAATTTTGCAAGGATGGGAACTAAAAATGCCAGATGTTCCTATAATAGACACTGCTTTTGTGAATGATGCGCAAAGAAAGGCTCGTTTTTTACATCTTGATAGTTGTGTAATTTGGAATTTTCAATATGTGAAGTTCTATGTGTATAATGCTGTTGAAGATACTTTTGAAGTTGCAAGACAATGGAATAATCCTCAAATTCAAACTCGCAAGGATGTAGAGGATAATCGTGTGGTATGGGAAAAGACACTGATGGACGTTGTGTTGGAAGTTAATGGATTTATGCAAACTCATCAATTGCGTCATGCTTCTTGTGGTGAAGTTATTTCGGATTCAGCAATAGATATGCTGATAAATCGCTATAAAAATTCTGTTGCCGAAAATTTGCGTATAAAGTCAATTGAAGATACAACAATAAACGCAAATATAGAACAATGGTGGGATAGTGCAAAACTGGACTATGAATTTGACGAAAATGATATGTTTGTGGCTTATTCCAGAAATATCATTTTGAACTGGGCATATCGTATTCTGTTTGCCCATTTGATAAAGCAACGCCAAAATGAAGCGTTACGGGTAAATCAAATAGATTTTGATATGTCCCCAGTTGAGGCTGATTCTATATTTAAAAAGATAACTGCAAAATGTGATTTCTATAACATTTTTGCAGGAATACAATACGCAGAATTGTTGCCGTCACAAGTTTGGGATGCTTTAGTGGAGTTTTCTATATTCCTGCGTGATAATGGAATCGATACTATCAGTCAATCTATGTTGCAAAGCATATTAGAATGTACGGTAAAGAGGAGCAAACGTGATTTTAATGGGCAATTCTCAACGCCAAGTGTTTTGGCACGTATCTTGGTAAGAATGACAGTGCATAATTGGTTGGAGGATGTACTTGATCCATGTTGTGGAACAGGAACCATTCCGCATGAAATCATAGAACAGAAAGGTGGTAAAATAGGCATGTCTAAGGCTATAGCAACAACTTGGGCTAGTGATAAATATCGAACGCCATTACAAGTGGCGAACCTAAGTATGGTTTCATGTGATACTATCAATTTGGCGAATCGCTTATTCCAAAAGGACGTTTTCAAATTAAATATTGGGGATGTTGTAAAAATAGTAAATCCAGCAACTGGTGATTTGATGGACGAAAAAATACCGATGTTTGGATCTATATGTTCAAATCTTCCCTTTGTTTCATCCAACACAATGTCTGATGAGGATAAGGTACTAATTAGTAAATATGTAAATTCAAAACTTTTGGATGGAAAGTCTGATCTGAGCTATTATATAGTTCTTCAACTTGCAAGTTTACTTAAAGATAGTGGCTATTTGGGAGTAATCGTATCTAATTCGTGGTTAGGGACAAAAGCCGGAGAAAAATTCTATCAGTCACTTACTGACATATATGATCTGAAGCAAGTTCATATAAGTGGTAAGGGTAGATGGTTTGATAATGCCGATGTCGTGACAACAATTCTTATTTTGCAAAAGAAAGCTAGTATGGCGCAAACAGAGAACAAGACAAGTTTCTTTGTTTGGAAAATGAACTTGGATGCTATAGCTTTAGACCATGCAGTCGAACAACAAATAGTTAATTCTGCCTTAACAAATAAGGTAAGTGACTATACTGTTATGGCGCAGTCTGTTTATACAGAATCCCAAATTGATAACTTGAAAATGCTGGGCTTATCATATAATGCATTGTTTCATGATGTTTCATGGTTGTTGGATATTAAAGATAAACTGGTTCCTTTAAAGTCTTTGTTTACAGTTATTCGAGGAAGTCGTAGAGGGTGGGACAAATTGTTTTTCCCAAAGGATGATGTTGATATAGAGGAGAAATTTCTTAAGCCAGCGTTGTTCAATGCCAAAAAGACAACGACTTTACTGGGACAACCAGATAAAAGAGCTTTTTGCTGTAGTGAGTCATTAGAAGTTCTTAGAGAGTATTATCCAAAGGCCTACAAATGGATTATGCAGTTTGCAACATTAACAAACAAAATAGGAAAACCTTTAACGGAAATGTTGAAGACTTCAACAATGGAATGGTATGAAATGAAGCCAAATGAGGTAGTTCAATTTTTCACTATGATGAATCCTGATAAGCGTTTCTTTTTTGGTAGGTTCAAAGAACCAACTTTTATTAATCAGAGATTGATAGGTTTACAAGCTAAAATGCCCATGGATGAGGAACTTTACCATGCATTGCTAAATTCTGTCTTGATGAAATTCTATGTTGAGGCTGTCGGATTTGGTCGTGGTTTGGGTGTTCTTGACATGAATAAAGATAGCATTGAAAAATGCCATATTCTTAATCCTTCTTTGTTGTCTGATGATTCTATCGAGGTCATCAAGGAAAAGTTCAGAGTCGTTTTTGCGAAGAATATTATGAGCATTGAAGAAGAATTGCAAGATAAAGATTGGATTGATTTTAATCAAACAGTATTAAAGTCTTTTGGCTTGGATGGCTATTATTTGAGAATAAACAATTCATTACTGTCCATGAGAAAAGTCAGAAAGGCTGCGACAGAAAAGAAAAAGATTACCATTTTGAAGGATATCAATAAACATAATCTCAATGAGAGAAAAATCAACGATTCTAGTGTTGCTATGGTTGCAGAAAAATGAAAAGCAAATTAGTATAGGGGAAATTTATTGTCTTTCTAGATGTATAATTACCAACATCACCCTCTCTGGCATTAAGTTGGAGAGGGTGATGATGTTTCTGGCATACCTATTTCCTTGTAACTTTCTTATATTTCTGATTGCTTGCCGTAGGATTTTCAGGATTGGTCATTTGTAAATAACTTGCTGCGACGAGGGTGGTGATATATTTAGCTATGTTTTTTGTGTGATATATGACACCTGCTCTTTCCAAGATTTCCCTACTTGTTCTTGGTACGCTACAGTAATTGACTATGTCTCTTTGTTTATTAGACAATGACACTTTTGGAGTGTCTAAGTCGCTTTCTGCTTATCCCAAGATTTGTGTTGCGTGCTCCTTTACCTTGATTTCCTTAGGCCCGATGATGCGAGTGATGGTTCCAGTTTCATCAGCGATGAAGGTGGTGCGGAATACGCCCATGGAAACCCTGCCGCACATTTTCTTCTCCCCGAATACGCCCAGTTCGTTGACCAAGACCTTCTCTGTGTCGCAAATGAGGGGGAAGGGGAGGTTGTTCTTCTCAATGAACTTCTTATGGCTCTTGGCATCTTGTGTGCTTACGCCAATCACCACATAGCCCAATGAGAGAAAACGCTCGTAGTTGTCACGCAGGTTGCAAGCCTCGTTGGTGCATCCTGGGGTGGAGTCACGAGGATAGATGTAAAGTACGATCTTTTTGCCGCTCAACTCAGCGAGCGTCCATTCTTTTCCGTCCTGGTCGATGCCAAGAACCTCTGGTAGTTTTTGTCCAATTTCCATTGTCTTCATATTTTAAGGGGTTAATGAATTATCTCTTGATGAAGTGGGGATGAGAAGCATCGCCATAGTCCTTGTCATACTTGAATCCTTCCAGCTCGAAATCCAATATGTCGGAAGGGTGGGAGAGGCGATTCTGAATGATGTATCGGGTCATGGCTCCCCGGCAACTCTTGGAATGTACGCTCACCACCTTGATGGTGTCACCCTTATCCACATAGAAGAGTGGCTGAATGACCTTCACTTCCTCTTTCACTCGCTTCCAGTCAAAGAGGTGCTCAAACTCCTCGGTAGCCAAATGAATGAGTATGCCATCATCAGCCTTTACTGACTCTATGAGCCTATCGGTGAGCAGCGGCTTCCAAAAGGAGAAGAGATTCTCGCCATTCGCTGCCTCCAACTTCACCTTTCCTTCCATGCGAAATGGGTGAATCCTATCCAATGGTCTGAGCATGCCATATAGGAAGGAGCTGATGAAGAGGTGGTCTTGGGCAAACGCAAAGTCATCCTTGGAGAAAGTCTCAGCCTTCAGATATTTGTAGGCTTGGCCAAAGTAGGCGAGGATGGCAGGCATCTGCTCGCTTTCATTCCAAAAACTCTGGTATCTCTGTAGATTTTCTTGGGCTATGGCTTGGCTGCATTTGAGTTCCTTCATCAGATGCTTGGTGTCCCATGAGGACAGTTCCAAGGCAAACTTGCTAGCCTGTTCCTTATATGTAGGCTCACTCATCAACGGCACTTCCACCAATGAAGAGGAGTTCATGATTTTTGCAGATGCTAAGAGTATTTGCATAATGTATCCCTTTATAAGCAGTTGATTGTTGTCACTTTCCTTTATTAATAATGTATATGCCCATTGTTGCCAAAGCACCTGCCAACACATACTTCCAGTAGAAACTCTCGCCCAGGCAAAGACAGGAGGTAATGGCTCCCACTACAGGAATCAGGGAATTGAAAATGGCAACCTTCCCTACAGGATTGCAACTTAACAGTTTGTTGTAAAGGGAGAAGCCGATGGTGGAGATGGCAATGAGCAAGAGTAGGTCGATAATGCCCATCAAGTTGATGACAGGAAGATTACCTCCTGCCAGTAAACCCGGAATCATCAACAAGGCTCCACCGATGCTCAGCGAATAGCCTGTGCCCACAAATACATCCATTCGCTTGTTCAAACCTCTGGTAAGCAGTGAGGCACTCGCCCCACAGAGCGCATTGAGGATGATCATGCCATCGCCCAGGAAGGTAAATCTGCCGCTGTCTTTTCCACCAAGATTCAAAGCGAGAATGCCGAGAAATCCGATGGTACATCCCAATGCCTTCCTATAGGTCATCTTGTCACTTTTGAAGAAGATGCAAGCAAGGATGACCACCGTGAATACACTCATGGAGTTGAGTATCGCCGAACGTGCTCCTGCATTGTGTGACAAACCAAAGTAGAAGAAGGCATAGTGCAAGGTGGTGTTGAGCAGGGAGTAGAGGAGGATGAACCATGCGTCCGCAGGCTTTCTGATACCGAACTTGCGATGGAATGGCTTGGCAATGGCAAGGATGATGAGTCCAGAGATAAAAAATCTGATGCCGGCAAACAACATCTTGCTGCCAGTCATGTCGGGCTGTATGCCAAAATTCCTCATTCCCATTTTGATGAGTGGGTAAGCCCAACCCCATGCGATGGCTGCGGTTAGGGCAAAGACCACCACCCAAAGTGGACGTTGGAAGATGCTTCTGTTTTCTATCGTTTCTTGTGTCAATGTCATTTCCTGCAAGGTGCTGAAGGCATGACCAGAGGCAATGGTATGTGTATGTACGTCTAATAAAGTCTTCATTGTTCTTCTTAATTTCTTGCAAAGATACTGCCAGCGAGCGCAATGAAAGCTTGCTTTCTAATTGCCGAGTGCAGCAAATCTTCTGCAAAGATAGCAAGAATAGTTGAGAATAAAGAAACCCAGTAAGATGTTTATGATATTTTTATGGAGAAAGAAGCTCTCGGTGTGATATACTCTTGATGTGTCTATGCCTCTCTTCCTATTCAGAAAGTACATATCCTATATTCTTCTTGATAGATGTCCTGAGTCATTACTTCTCTTTCCCCGAAATCTATCATGGCATTGAATAGGCTCACTTTCTCGGCTTTCATCAAGTCATCAACAGTGATGTCGGCCTCTTGAATGATACCATTCTCCAAAAGGGCGGCTCGCTTGGTTCCCAAGAGCAATGGGTGCTTGGGAGTGAGCCACTTGCCATCCTTATAGATAGCGATGTTAGTAAAGGAGGTGTCTGTCACCAATCCATTTTTGATGATGATGATTTCATCACAGTTCCCCTTTGTTGCAGCGAGCCAGTTCAAGTCTGTGCGATCCGTGCTCTTGAAAGAATAGTCGATGTCATCATCCCTTACAATCTTCAATGTATGAATCTCTTTCATGGAATAGAGGGCATATTGGATGTCTTCAATACCTTTCTCTCCATATACAACCCTTGCCTTGTAGAAGTCCATGTCGTGTGTTGAAGCAATCACTTCCTCCAAGCATGGTATATTCTTGCCAGGAAAGAAATGCTGCATGGTTCTCTTCATCCTTTCCTGATGATAGGGAAGTGCCATAGCATTTCCATTCTTTATCTTGATTGTCTCTACGAATTGCTTTTCCATCCAATAATCAATTTAAAATTAATAATTTAGAATTAACAATAATAGAATCTTACCAGTGTATAGAGGGTAGGATTCTGAATTATCTTACGATGGGGAGATATACTTTCTGCAATACCTCTTCATATTCCTTGTGGCAATCACTCTTTGATGTGATTCCTCCACCTGCTTTGAACATCATGCCTTGCTCTGTCTGCTCGATGAAGCGAATCATGACAGCAGAGTCAAGCTCTCCATCCTCATATATTCCCATGATGCCAGTATAAAAACCTCTTTCGTAAGTCTCTGCCTTGCGGATAATGGCGCAAGTCTTGTCCTTAGGCGCACCAGTGATGCTGCCAGCAGGATGTTGAGCGGCGAGGATGTCACCTATGTACTGCTGATAATCAGCTGGCAGTTTTCCACTAATCTCGGAACTGGTCTGAAGAATGTCTCCCTTGTTGGTGTGCAACAAGTCGATATAGCGATACCTATCCACTCTCACGTCTGTTGCCACTCGGCTCAAATCATTGCGAATCAAATCCACAATAGTGGCGTGTTCGGCAGCTTCCTTCTCATCTTCCATTAATGTCTGTGTAGCAAGGGGAAGGTCTGCACGGATTGTTCCCTTCATGGGGTAGGAGTAGATTCTTCCGTTATTTATCTTCACAAAGGTCTCTGGCGAGAAACATACGAATTTCCCAAATCTATCATCACTATTATTCATCCACAGCTTGTATTTCCCTTGGGAATAAAAGAAAACATCTTCTAGCGAGAGATTACATTCGATGAGAACCTGGCAAGTAAGGTTCGTGAGATAACTATTGCCTGCCATGATGTTCCTCTTCACAATATCAAAGCTATTGGCATATTCAGAAAAGGAAGGAGCCATTGCCTTCCAACTGATTTTGGATGGCAAGCCATTCGGGGATAAGTCCTTGGTGTTCGTCTTGCCATCAAAATCATAGAGGCATTCATGAGTATCTATCTCTGATAGCTTCTTGATATATACCTTATCGCCATGGTAATTGATGACGAAGAGGAAAGGTTCTCCCTCTCTAACCAACTGATTGATATGTTGTATAATCTCTTGTTTCATTTACGGAAAAGTCTATTTTCAAAGAATCACTTCAAATACCAGTCCTTGATATATCCAGCATAGTGCTTGGCAAACTCCTCTGCCTGTCCTGGGGCGCAATCCTGGACGTTTACACGATTTCCACATCTGATGGCATCCACGTCAGAGCGCAACACCGCACTATACCAAACGCTACAGTCATCCCCAAGAACACAGTCACCCGTAAGTGCCGCATTCTCAGCTATGAAACAATTCTTGCCCCAATGAGGGGTCTTACCTTCAACAGTTTTGATAATAGCCATAATTCTACTTTCTATCTTTCTTGTTTTGAGCTTATTTTATGCAAAGGTAATGATTTGATTACAAATATGGGCAATTCTTTACAATTCTTATATCAAGATGGTGTGTTTTCAATAATTATTCGTAAATTTGTACTTAAATTTAGCATGGGAAAGTTATGAAGACACGCTTGCAAAGGTATAATGGCACTATGCAGTCTTTCTGCGTAGCATGGAATAATTTCGTTAAAAAATGATGAACATCGACAAGGATGGTTACTTGAATGTATCCATCGAGCAGAAGGCCGAGAAGAAGGAAGAGCATTACTTGCGCCGTGAGTTCTCATACAGCAGCTACTCTCAGAGTTATGCTTTGCCAGAGGATGCCGATGCAGAGAAGATCTCAGCTGAGGTTAGCGATGGTGTCTTGAAGATTGAGATTCCAAAGGTAGCCAAGGAAGAGAAAAAGGAAGACGTAAAGCAAATTGAGGTGAAATAAGCCTTCGCTCCAGAAAGCCAAATCGCTTCGATAAATCGAGAAACAGTAATTAAAGCTGGAAGGGTAGGCTCCCATAATGGGAGCCTACCCTTTTTGAGGTACTTATGGCAGTGCTATCCGCAAAATACGCAATTCTTTTTGCTTGAAATATTAGAAAATACGCAAATCTTCTTTATGCCTCATGCTGTCTTACGCCCATACGAGCCTCGACTACATTCACTATGTAGTCGCCGAGCTTCTCGCATTCCTGGATGATATCCATGTACATCGTGCCGATGGCATAAGTGTAGAGGTGGTTGTTCACATCGTTGATGTTCTGGCTCTTCAACTGGTTGCGATAATTGTTGATCTCGTTCTCGATGTTGAAGGAGAGGTTGGCATCGTTGTCGCCCTTGTGTCCCACGAGGGTGATGTTCATTTGGGTGAGCGCTTGGTCGGTCAGCTCCATCATCTGGTGCATGTGCTGATACTGAGCAGGGATGAAGTCCTCCTTGCCCTTGATGCGGCGGTTGATGGTGCGGGCGATATTGTAGCAGCTATCACCGATACTCTCTATCTCGGAAATCTCACGGAGCATGGCACGAATCTTTGCCTTTGTCTCGTCGCTCAAGTGGGAATCGCTCACTTGGTCGAGATACTTCGCAATCTCAATCTCCATGTTGTCGGAAATACCCTCGTACTTCTCGATGCGAGTGTAGAGCTTGATGAACTTATCCTCGTTGGTCTCGCCAAGCAGTTCCTTCACCATGCCAAACATACGCTGGATGCGCTCGGCGAAAGAGTGAATCTCCTTCTGAGCCTCCAAGACCGAAATCTCAGGGGTCTTCATGATACCTGTCTGGATAAAGCGCAGACGGAAGTCATCCTCGTCGGCGTTCTTCTTAGGACGGATAATCTTGCATACCAACTTCTCTATTTGTGGGATAAACCATACCAAGATGAAGGTGTTGCTGAGGTTGAAGGTGGTGTGGAAGGCGGCAAGCACGAAGGAAAGTTTGGCAGCGTTGGCATAGAAGCCCGGCTCGCCCTTCGCCATCTCTGTGTCATAGCCCACCCAACCGCAAACGAGGTTGATGAATGGCTTGAACACACAGAGGATCCATAGCACACCGAAGATATTGAACACCATGTGTGCCATTGCTGCACGACGAGCCTGCGTGTTTGCCGTGAGGGCAGCCACATTGGAAGTAACGGTGGTACCGATGTTCTCACCCATCACGAGGGCGATACCCTGATAGATAGGCAATACGCCTGTAGAACAGAGAATCATCGTGATAGCCATGACAGCGGCAGAACTCTGTACGCACATGGTGAGTACACTACCTATGAGGAGGAATGTGATGGTCGTGAGGAAGCTTTGTGGGTCAAAGCTTGCGAAGAAATCGAGAACTGGCTGATTATGAGCCAAGTCCATGTCGATGCCGGTTTGTCGTAAAGTTCCCAAACCGAGGAACATAAAGGATATACCAAAGATGAAATCGCCTACAATCTTGCGCTTCTTGCTATAGATAAGGATGATGGCAAAGAAGAAGGCTGGCCATACGAAGTCGGTGATGTTGAAGGAGAAACCTGCACTCATGATCCAAGCGGTGAGCGTGGTTCCGATGTTGGCACCCATGATGACTGAGATGGCTTGCGCCAAGGTCAAGAGACCAGCGTTGACGAAAGACACGGTCATCACTGTGGTGGCTGTGGACGACTGCACCGCAGCCGTGATGAGCGTACCCGAAAGGATGCCCGTCAAGCGATTGGTGGTCATGGTTCCTAACACATGGCGCAGCTGAGGGCCTGCCATTTTCTGCAAACTGTCGCTCATGGTCTTCATACCGAACATCAGTAGGGCGAGTGCTCCGATAAGCCTAAAAAATATCCAAATCGACATATTTTAATTTAATTTATGTTTTCAAAATCACCGT
>ERZ791902.200-NODE-200-length-51260-cov-52.549107_pt1 | contig 51260 bp, 39 predicted proteins | sample MGYA00510149_ERZ791902 | MGnify/ENA primary metagenome ERZ791902 (study PRJEB30046, sample SAMN00792060) | human gut metagenome | study: EMG produced TPA metagenomics assembly of the A metagenome-wide association study of gut microbiota in type 2...
TTTTTGAATCGCTCCCACAGGGGTTTTGAATCGCTCCCACAGTGTTTTTGTTTTTTTCCCTCAGTGTTTTTCGAATGAAACATTGAAACTAAAAGTGAAACATAAAAGTCGTATGTTTCAGCCTTCTAAAGTATTGATAATCAATAAGTTGAAACATAAAAATGAAACGTGAAACAAAAAATATGCAAAGGTAAAATATACGTAACTACAATGCCTACTTAGGGCGTTCTGAAACATTTCGTAGAGACTTTCATACTGCAATTTATCTGCCTAATTGGGGGGCGGGTTTGTAACCCGCGGCAGCAGCATGCTTTGAATATCTACTTATAGTCGCTTAGCGCGAGAACATACATAACATACTTATTTACATACTTATTTACATACTTATTTACTCAAGTTTCGGATTTAGCAAGGGCGGGCTGAATCTGAAACTTGAACCTATTATAATAAGGAGAAGGAGGAATGGTAATGTTTAACAAATGGAGGAAGGAGTGATTGTTTTCACATGATAAAACATGCACAATGAGAAAGAACGCTGTAAACAAAGGATTTTTGAAGCCTTGAGAAGTCGGATTTGTAAAACATTTTAGGGTATATTCAGAATCTTGCTAAACTTTTTCATTAAAAAATGATAAGAAGTGAAGGGAAAGTAGTACATTTGCAGAGTAGGTATTGTTTTATCATGTGAAAACAGTACGTAAAGAGATAGAAATACAAAGCCATTATGAGGTGAAAATGCGGCGCAATCAGCACATTTGATTTGTGAAACATTGAATCCCATAATTGGACAAACATACACGCAGATAGTATGAATTTATGAACAATGTTATTGTAAAATTGGCATCGTCATCTCAGGTGATGGTAGCCAGCAGTGACATAAAGTAGCGGAGAGGTTATGAAGCAGGATTGCACGATTTCTCAGTCTACAGCCGACGAAAAAAAGCGTTTTCAGACATCTGAAAACAATGAATTTCAAGAGGGTACACACGTTTCTGAGCCAGACGAAATGACTGGTTCAGCGATAAAGAAGTGTTCGCAGGTGAACACGGAAACTGAGACAGAGAAAGAAAACAAATCCATTCTCGAAGTGCCTCCAAGTAATAACGATAAAGATAACTGCACGTCATGGAGTTATCTTTTTGTACACAACCAAAAAGTAAAGTCGATAGAAGAACTGCTGAAGAAAGATAGAGTAACCTATTTCGTGCATAAGACAATAAAATATGTCCCCCGTCACAGGAACAGAGGCGGAATGTGCGAAGTGGAAACCCCTTCTGTAAGTGGACTGATATTCTTGCAAGGTAACCCAAAAACATTACAGGACTACTTAGATAAAAACATAAAACCATACAAACTCTGTAAAAATTGTAGTACAGGAAAGGTTGCCACTATCCCCTGCAACCAAATGGAGCCATTCATGCGTGTGGCAGAAACCGAGCCAGAGCGTCTCCGCTTCCTTCTTCGTCCTTTTCTTTATTATTCCAAGAACCGCACCCTACTTCGCATCGTGACAGGTGAATATGCCGGACTTGAAGGCTATGTCATCCGCATAGCCCGAGACCGCAAGCTCGTCATGGATGTCGGTGGAATGGCAGTAGCCTTATCAGGCGTACATGCCGAACGTTTTGAGGAAGTAAACAAGAACGAGGCAGACAAAAAAGAGCGAGAGCTATTCTACAAGCGCAATCTGCATGAACGCAACGCCTTTATCGATCGTTACTTTCATCAAGTGAAGACCGCCCAAGAGGTATCAGCTCAGGTGGAAAACATAGAAATACTTCGTCTTCAGACACTTGCAGATGTAAGAGACAAGAAACTGGATCTGAAAGATGCCTATGACACCTTCTATTTCATGATAGAAGAGATAGGCTACTATTATGCACCTTTTATTGACTATTTCAAAGACGAGTTGAGACCCATCTTTGAAGCAGGAAGAACCGTAAAGGAAGAGATAGAGAAAGCTATAAAGATATTCAAGAACAGCGACAAAGAACTCCACAATCGCTGCGAAACAGAATTTGAGGCGTTGCAAAACAACTATGGTTATCTGTTTGAATAGTACACCTTAGAGAAATAAAATGGAAACTGACTTCTTCGCATATTCCCGTCAGAAAATAGCCAAAGACAAAGCAGCTGGCAGATGTGATGTCGCCAACAACCGTGGTGCGGCACTCAAATGCCTGTCCAAATTCTTAGGCAAAGAAGAATTGACATTCGGTGAACTGTCACCAGAAATGATGACACAGTTCAAAGAATGGCTAAACGCAAATGGACGCAAGGAATCAACTGTTCGCCTCTATTTATACCAGATTCATACCCTCTACAAAGAAGCGGAGAAAGAAGACATTGCCCCACATCTGCCGTTGCTGAGTGGCATAAAGCTGCCATTGCCGTCCAAACAGAAATGCGAGTTGCTTACGGAGGAAGAATTGCGTAGAATGCGCTATGCCGACCTGTCAGACTCCAGGTCACAGACTTTTGCCCGTGATATGTTTTTCTTCAGCATCTATTGTCGAGGAATAAGTTTTACGGACTTGGCCCATATTAGGAAAAGTGACATCAAAGGTTTCACGCTCACTTACACCTCACAAGTTCTCACCCCACCCATCGTCACAGTACAATGGGACGCAGCCATGCAAGCAATAGCCGACCGCTATCCATCAGCCACCGACTACCTATTCCCTATCATCAAATCCGATGACAAGATAACGAAAAGTCGAGAAATCGGAAGAGTCCGTGAGAATATCACAAAAGCCCTAAAACTAATAGCTACACGTTGCAATCTGTCCATTGTTCCCTCTTTGAAAATGACCAAGGACATCTATCAGCGTGCGATTGATAATGTAAGTGTGAGCAAGATAATTTAATGTGAAAACACATAATCATATTGAGAAAACTAAATCCAAAAAATATGCGTGATTTTAAAGACATCAAAGTCGCAATAGCTGGTACCGGCTACGTGGGATTGAGCATAGCTACATTGCTATCTCAACATCATCATGTAACAGCAGTAGATGTAATCCCTGAAAAGGTGGAAAAACTAAACAACAAGATTTCTCCCATCCAAGACGACTATATCGAAAAGTATTTGGCAGAAAAGCCATTGAACCTTGTAGCCACTCTTGATGGCAAGTCAGCTTATGCCGATGCCGATTTTGTGGTTATTGCTGCACCAACCAATTATGATCCTGTAAAGAACTACTTCGATACTACTCATGTAGAGGAAGTCATCGACCTTGTATTGGAAGTAAATCCCGATGCCATTATGGTCATCAAGTCAACCATCCCAGTTGGCTACACCCGTAACCTCTATTTGAAGTATGCGCAGAAAGGTGTTAAGAAATTCAACCTCCTCTTCTCTCCTGAGTTCCTTCGTGAGAGCAAAGCCCTCTACGACAACCTCTACCCCAGCCGTATCATTGTTGGTTATCCCAAGATCATCAACAAGCCAGAGTTTGAGGCCGAGAATAAGGCTATCGAATCAGTAACAGATGTTGATATGTTGATTGAAGCAGCCAAGACTTTTGCTGCTCTTTTGCAAGAAGGTGCCATCAAAGAAAACATCGACACCCTCTTTATGGGCATGAAGGAAGCAGAGGCTGTAAAACTCTTTGCTAATACCTACCTCGCACTCCGTGTAAGCTACTTCAACGAACTCGATACTTACGCAGAAGTAAAGGGTCTTGACTCAAAAGCCATCATTGAAGGTGTAGGTCTTGATCCCCGTATCGGTACACACTATAACAATCCATCATTCGGTTACGGTGGCTACTGCTTACCGAAAGATACCAAACAGCTCCTCGCGAACTATCAGGATGTACCTCAGAACATGATGTCAGCCATTGTTGAGTCTAACCGCACACGCAAAGATTACATCGCAGATGCTGTATTGCGCAAGGCTGGATGGTATGACTATTCAAGTAATAATCAATACGGAGCAGAACCTAACAATTGTGTAATCGGTGTATACCGTTTGACCATGAAGTCAAATAGTGACAATTTCCGTCAGTCTGCCATTCAGGGCATCATGAAGCGCATCAAGGCTAAGGGTGCAGAGGTTATCATCTACGAACCAACACTTGAAGATGGTACTACATTCTTTGGCAGCAAAGTAGTAAATGACTTGCAGCAATTTAAAGCCCAAAGTCATGCTATCATTGCTAACAGATACGATACATGTCTGGATGACGTTAATGACAAAGTATATACAAGAGACATTTTCCGTCGCGACTAGTTCTGAAGTAAACATGAATTATCATGAATTATTCATAAATTTGATTCGTGTCAAAAATTGCTGACAATTCATGATAATTCGTGTTCCTAAAATCAACATAGATTTTTCTGGATTTGATAATAACATGGTTAGAATATTACATTTTTCAGACTTTCACTATAAAAAGGACAATGCTTCCGACTTTAAGAGTTTAGCCCAAAAACTATCTGAAAGCATCAAAGGGAAGAATATAGACTTCATCGTATTTTCTGGAGACCTTGTTTTCAAGGATTATGGGTATGATGCTTATAAGACTGTGTATGAATTCTTGTTCAAACCAATATTGAAAAATTGTGGCTTGAGTGAAGAACGTATTATGATTGTACCAGGGAATCATGATATGCAGAGGGATGATGAGTTGGACATCATTAAAAATGGAATTGCTCGAATCTCAACTAATGATGAGTTGGAAGATTTTTGCAAGTCCAATGAACAAGTTAAGCTAAGCATGAATAGATTTAAGAACTACAACAAGTTTATTCATGACAAGTTTGGTAAGGTTGCTAATGTCTCAAAGTTTTATACAACTTTTGTACGAGAAATCAACAGCAAAAAGTATGGTTTTGTAGCATTAAACTCATCTTGGCGATGCTATGAATCTGCTAAAGATAGAGGCAACTTGCTTTTCCCTTTATCGCAAGTTCGTGAGGCATTCTCTAAATTGGATGGTTGTGAGATGGTATTCTGTGCCATGCACCATAATCTGTCAGACTTCAAGGACTTTGTGGCTCAGGACATTGAAGATGTTATACACGATAAGAGTCATGTTTTGTTTACGGGGCATTATCATAAAATGGGTGTCCAAGCCGTTTCAACAAGTGATATTGGCATTGTTCATTCAATTGCTCCTGCAACATATAATAGAGGTGATAAAACATCCCAGTATGGATATTGTGTACTTGATATTGATGAAGACACCTACGATATGAAAGAAACCCCATACTATTATGTCAATGGCGAATTTGTACAGGGCACAGTGAGATGTCTGTCTGTTCCTATGTCAGAGGAAAAGAAGCAAGTAAACGATTTTAGGAAACTGATACGACGTAAGATTAATGAAGCTGTACTAAAAGCAGATGACCTGTTTGTCTATGGCAAAAGTAATGACGAATACCAGACTTTCGCCAATCTATTCAAAGAGCCTATCATAAAAGATAAGAGTGTTCAAGAAATAATCACGTCCCGGCATGATGGCAAGCGTATCTCATTACAAGAGATATTGCACTCCGAGAAATCGACCATTATCTTTGGACATGATAAGTGTGGTAAGACTTCTTTATTATACAAATTGCTCATAGACACATTAAAGGATTATTCAAAAAGACAAATACTGCCACTTTATATTGATTTTAAAAAGACATATAAGGAAAAGAAGAATTGGAACATCAAAGATGGTCTTCGTCAGTATTATGAATTGAACAGGCGTGAGACAAGCGAATTGATAACCAAGAACAAAATACTTCTGTTGATTGATGATATTAATCTGCATGATGTAACTTTCATTAACGAGTTCTTGGGGCAACTTAATGAATGCTCTTCAGTCAGCTTTGTGGCTTGTACAGAAGAAACTATGTCCTCACAATGCGCCTTGATTAATTTCCGGGATAACGACATTCTGAAATATTACATTCACGATATAACCGTGAATGAAGTGCATCAATTGACTTGCAGCTGGCCAAATATTGCAAAGGAAAGACGACAAATGATAGAAGAGAAAATCATACATATTTTCTCTCAGATGCACATTCCATTCAATTTTTGGACAACCTCTTTGTTCCTTTGGATTCTCGAACGCACGGATGAGTCGAATATTCATAATAATTTTGAGTTGATAAACTTATATGTTGATGAAATACTCGGGAAAAAGGATTTTGTTTTCAATAGTGAGATAACTGTTGATTATGACGATTTGAAGTCCTTCCTGTCCAGTTTGGCTAAATTCATCTTTCTGAATGGTTATCAAGTTTCAGAATCGGAGTTGTTTGAATTTACCAAGCAATATCATGAGTCCCACAAAAAGTTTACGATTGATATTTTAGGGGTAATCAATTTGTTAAGAGACAAAAATATTATCACCAATATAAGTGAAGACAAGACTCTTGCCCCTGCTTACACATTCCGTTTGAAAGGTATATTTGAGTATTTCTTGGCATACAAGATGAAAGACGACACCAACTTTAGGGATGACATATTGAATGACCGTTCCTATTTTTTCGGATTTGGCAATGAGATTGAGTTATATGCAGGTTTTCAAAAGAAAGACATGGCAACCATTGAGAAGGTGTTTTCTATCGTTCAAGAAATTTTGAGTCCAATTACTCAAAAAGACGGTTACCACGATTTAGATAACCAAATAAACTCTTGTTTAGACGTTAAGCCAATTAATTTTGAGATAGTCGGCAATTTGATAGAGCGCATATCTACAATGCCAAACGATAACGAAGACGACACCCAACTGTTGCTCATGCCTTCCGATACAATTGCAACAGACGGTTCGCAAGTTGTCCCAAAACCAAGAATCCATAATTACGAGTTGACTTCTGGTAACGTTGAGAAAGCATTGTTTATCCTAGCCCGTGTCTATCGTAATAGTAAGGTGTGTGACGATGAAACAAAATCAAATGAGATTTTGAATTTTGTCTTGGATGGTGTGGCTAACTTAGGCTTTATGCTTGTTGATGATGCCAAGAATGTTGATTTTAATGCGGATGAGATTACTACAAAAAACATCATTCAGTTAGTTTCTAATTATATGCCTATCATTATAGAGGCATTCTTGTATGATGCCATTAGCCAAAAGAACCTCTCAAGGGTATTTTCAGATAAACTGGAAGAACTCACATCCACTCCCGAAGGCAATGAATTCAGAATATTCTTATTAACGTTGGTACTTGTTGATTTGGATATAAGAGAAAACCTAGAAGTGTTAAAGAAAAATTTGCAGTATCTGAAACTGCGTCCTCTCCGCTTTGCTGTAGTGTCGAAACTATTGTTATTAACTATCCAACATTCCGATAACCTTTATCTAAAGGAAAAGATAAAAGTTCTTGTCAATGGACTGAAAAATGATTTTGAAGGTTTGAAACAGTTGAATGAAACAATAGAAAAGCAAATCATGATGAAAAATAACAAGGCACTTCAACAGAAAAGGAACAACGATGCAGATTATAAGAAATAAAAGTTTAGGTTAAACAATATTTTTTCAATAGATATGAATACGTCAAAAGAAATACTCGATTCAATAGAGTTAAGTCGTTTACTCTGTGAATTTGAGCTGCAAATTAAAAACATTGAGAGTGGTGATGCTTACACACAAATAGATAATCTGATGAATTTTTCTTTTAAACCAAAGATGGATTACTCTGATTTGCGTAAAGAGGCAATAAAAGATCTTCACGGAATGCTTTATAAGGCTTTTGGTTTGATGTGCAAAATCACACTTAAAACAAACAATAAGACTTTGGTATCTGTTGTGAGTAAGTCATGTCTTCAAATCATTCATCTGCTCTCGTCAAGTAATTTGAAAATACAGAAAGTACCAATGGTCAAACCTTTAGCGGACTTATTTAACGAAGTAAAAATAAACTTACAAAAGAACAGTAATGCTAGTTTGATTTATGATATGGACAAACTTTCAAATACACTTTTTGTTTAGCAGATATTTATGTTGGAGCAAACTTTAGATAATATCAAGTGAATAGCGAACAACAATACAACGAATTGCTGAAGTCCTACATGAATAGTTACTTGAGTAGTCCTCAATGTTAATTTTCAATCAAATTCTTAACAAAGTCAATAGAGGTAGGCACTGAAAAATGCTTGTAAGCAGTCAAATTAGGGCTTACCTCTGAAGTTTATATCTTTGCGCTGAACAAAAATTTTAAGAATATGTACAGCAACGAAGATTTAGAACGCTTTTATTTCAAGTACCAAACAGAGGTTTAACCTCATGGTCAACCCCTTCAGTCATTTTGTCTGAACAATAATGTGCTTACCCACAGCACGCAACAACTCATTTCATTTTGGAAGTGAGTTAGGTGCTCAAATGGCAGCTACTTACCATAGTATCATTAGGACGGTGAAGCTTCATGGCAGTTCAGTTTGGAGCGACATTGATAAGTTTTTCAAAAAATCTTTGAGGGTTGCAGGGGTTATCCTTCACTCCTACCCTCTTGTATCGGACTGGAATAGTCCACAATGTGAATTTACAATCGATTTTTTTTACAAAGTCAATAAAGGTAGGCACTGAAAAGTGCCTGCTCTCTAGGGTGTGCCCTAATTTGACTGCTTACATACGAATCACTACGTTCGAATATAAATAAACCTCCCCACCCGATTGACGGCAAGCACAGAGCAATACTGTGGTGGGGAACAAATAACAACTCTTTTCGAATTAAAGGTCGAAAAAACTTAAACCGCAAAAAAACTACTTTATGGGCATATCCCAATCTGAGAGGTTTAAACACAACGAACTTATGATAGGAATAGTATTAGCAGGTGGTAGTGGTACACGTTTGTACCCCATTACCAAAGGCATCAGCAAACAGCTAATGCCCATTTATGACAAACCAATGGTGTATTACCCTATCAGCGTGTTGATGCTTGCAGGTATCAGAGATATCCTGATAATTTCTACTCCCTATGATTTGCCAGGCTTTAAACGTCTTTTAGGCGATGGTTCTGACTATGGCGTACATTTCACTTATGCCGAACAACCTTCGCCCGATGGATTGGCACAAGCCTTTACCATCGGAAAAGAATTTATTGGTGATGATAGCGTATGTCTTGTTTTGGGCGATAACATTTTCCACGGCAATGACTTTACTGCTAAACTCAAAAAAGCCGTGCGAGCTGCCGAAGATGAAAACAAAGCTACCGTATTTGGCTATTGGGTAAAAGACCCCGAACGCTATGGCGTGGCAGAATTTGATAAAAAGGGCAACTGCCTGTCTATCGAAGAAAAACCCCAACACCCCAAAAGCAACTATGCCGTTGTTGGTCTGTATTTCTATCCTAACAAAGTAGTCGATGTGGCAAGCAAAATTAAGCCCTCTGCACGAGGAGAATACGAAATAACAACTGTCAACCAATGGTTCTTGCGCGATGGTGAACTCAAAGTGTAAACCCTTGGTCGTGGTTTTGCATGGCTTGACACAGGTACACACGATTCGCTTTCAGAAGCCTCAACCTATATCGAGGTGTTAGAAAAACGACAAGGACTGAAAGTAGCATGTTTGGAAGGCATAGCCTACCGACAAGGATGGATAGACGAAGTCCGTATGCGCGAATTGGCAAAACCCATGCTCAAAAACCAATACGGACAATATCTGCTCAAAGTCATCGAAGAAAAGAAAATGGAAGTAGACTCCGACACTTTTAGAAATCTATAAAAAAGAACTATGGCAAAGAAAAATATAGTAATCACAGGTGGAGCAGGCTTCATTGGCTCACACGTGGTGAGACTTTTTGTAAACAAGTATCCCGAGTATAATATCATCAACCTCGACAAACTAACATACGCAGGTAACCTTGCCAATCTCAAAGACATTGAGAACAAGCCCAACTATAAGTTTATTAAGATGGACATCTGCGACTTCGATGCATTCTATCAATTGATGCAAGATGAGCATGTGGATGGCATTATCCACCTTGCAGCAGAAAGTCACGTAGACCGTAGCATCAAAGACCCCTTTACATTTGCTCGCACCAATGTAATGGGTACACTCACCTTGCTTCAGGCAGCCAAGCTCTATTGGGAATCATTGCCCGAAAAATACGAAGGCAAACGCTTTTACCACATCTCAACAGACGAGGTGTATGGTGCTTTGCAAATGACACATCCCGAAGGTATTAAGCCACCTTTTACCACCAAAGCAAGTTCAGAGGAACACCACCTTGCATACGGTGAAGACTTCTTCTATGAAGTAACCAAGTACAATCCACACTCACCTTATTCGGCTTCAAAGGCAAGCTCAGACCATTTTGTACGTGCATTTCACGACACTTATGGCATGCCTACAATTGTGACCAACTGTTCAAACAACTATGGTCCATATCAATTTCCCGAAAAGTTGATACCTCTCTTCATCAACAACATTCGTCAGCGCAAGCCTCTCCCTGTTTATGGTAAGGGCGAAAACGTGCGCGATTGGTTGTATGTAGAAGACCATGCCCGTGCCATTGACTTGATATTCCATGAAGGCAAGGTGGCAGAAACTTATAACATTGGTGGTTTTAATGAGTGGAAAAACATCGACATCATCAAGACTGTAATAAAGACCGTAGACCGCTTGTTGGGACGTGCTGAAGGCGAAGATCTCAACTTAATAACCTACGTAGCAGACCGTTTAGGTCATGACGATCGTTATGCTATTGATTCAACAAAACTTCAAAAAGAACTTGGATGGGAACCCTCATTGCAGTTTGAAGAAGGCATTGAAAAGACTGTAAAATGGTATCTTGACAATGAGAAGTGGCTTGAGAATGTAACTTCGGGCGACTATCAGAAGTATTATGAAAATATGTACAAGAACAGATAGGATTACGTAGTATGCAGAATTTGATAAATATTCAAACGGGGGGGGGTAAAATTACAACAACGCTCCTCAAACTTCGAACTATACCGCATCTTATGTATGATGGTGATAGTGGCACATCATTTTGTTGTTAATTCAGGTCTTACTTCAGACATAGGTCCTTTAACAACAAATCCAACAAGCATAAATTCCATTTTTTTATGGCTATTTGGTATGTGGGGAAAAACAGGCATCAACTGTTTTCTATTAATTACAGGCTATTTCATGTGTAAAAGCCAGATAACTATTAGAAAATTTATAAAGTTGATGTTATGGATTTATCTCTATCGAATCGTAATATATGTAGCGTTCTTAGTATCAGGATATGAGACCCTATCAGCAGTAAGGATGGTTAATTTGTTGATGCCTGTTTGGGGCTTCAATGCAAATTTTACCAGTTGTTTTATTGGTTTTTGGTTAACTATTCCTTTTTGGAATATCCTTATACATAATATGACTCGCAAGCAACATCTACTACTTATAACATTGCTTGTAGGAATGTATTCTTTCTTAGGTTCAATACCCAAATTTGACATAACATTTAATTATGTAACATGGTTTGGTGTTATTTATTTGATAGCCTCCTATATAAGAATATATCCAAGTCCTTACTTTGAGAACAAATTGTTATGGAGTATGATAACTATAGCTTCTATCATATTATCCATTCTTAGTGTCTTTGCGTTTTTATACATCGGAAAAGGTTATTACTTTTTTGTTAGTGACTCAAACAAAATATTTGCGCTTGTTGTAGCCGTTTCTTCTTTTATCTGTATTAAGAATATACATATTCCTTACAATGGTATAATCAACGCAATAGGTGGTTCTACATTTGGTGTACTACTCATTCATGCCAATTCTGATGCTATGCGTACATGGCTTTGGAAGGATGTTTTGAATTGTGTAGGGCATTACAATCTGACACTCTTACAACTTACAGGATTTAGTATAGGGGTAGTGCTTACTATTTTCTTTTCTTGCATACTAATTGATAGAATTAGAATAAAACTATTAGAAGAGCCTTTTTTCAAATGGTATGACAAGAAACCACGCTTTTCGAAACTTCAATCTTGTCTTTCGTAAAATCGAAAATCTAACATTTTAATTATGGACAATAAGTTAATCACAGTAACAAGTCCTTTGCTTCCGAATCTTGATGAATTCAATGAATTGCTTAAACAAATTTGGGAGTCAAAATGGATAACTAATAATGGTAGTTTCCATAAGCACTTAGAGGCTGAACTCAAACAATACTTAGGAGTTCCTGCCATTAGCCTTTTCACAAACGGAACATTGCCACTGCTTACAGCCTTACAAGCATTACGCATAACGGGTGAGGTAATCACCACTCCCTATAGTTTTGTGGCTACAACTCATAGCATTTGGTGGAATGGCTGCAAACCTGTTTTCGTGGATATAGACCCTCGTACTGGTAATCTCGACCCTGAAAAGATTGAGGCAGCCATTACTCCCAAAACAACGGCTATTATGCCTGTTCACTGTTATGGCAAGCCTTGTGATGTGCGTCGCATAAAGGAGATTGCTGACACATACGGTTTGAAGGTTATTTATGATGCTGCTCATGCTTTTGGTCTTGAGATTCCTAAAAACGAAGCTGACTATAAACGAGCTTTTGATGAGACTCGCAATGCTCTTGAACCTTGTGTCCCTGTAAAACGTGAGGAACAGAAGGTTGAAACCGAAAGCATTCTAAATTGGGGCGATATGAGCACACTCTCTTTCCATGCCACAAAGGTTTACAATACTATTGAAGGTGGTGCCATGGTTATGCCCAATGAAGAGACAAAGAAACGTATTGACTTTCTTAAGAACTTTGGTTTTGCAAATGAAACAACCGTTGTTGGTCCTGGCATCAACTCAAAGATGGATGAAATGCGTTCTGCATATGGTCTCTTGAATCTTAGACAAGTAGATGCAGCTATTGCTGCTCGACAACAGGTAGCTATCAAATACCGTGAGGCTCTTCGCGATGTTGAAGGCATTACATTCTTTGATGACATGCTAGGCGTTAAACACAATTATTCTTATTTTCCAATCTTCATTGATGAAAAGGCTTTTGGAATGTCACGCGATGCACTATATGCCAAGATGAAAGAAGCAAACGTACTTGGCAGAAGATATTTCTATCCGTTGATTTCAGAGTTCTCTACTTATCGTGGATTGGAAAGTGCTAATCCTGCTAATTTGCCTAATGCTCATAAGATGGCAGATAGTGTGCTCTGCCTGCCCATGCACCATGCGTTGAGTGATGAGGATATTGAGCGAACGTTGGATTGTATAATAAAATAAGTAACTTTTTATGAAACAGAAAAAACTTATGCTTTTAGGAGGATTGCGTTATCTTCTTCCTATAATAAATATTGCCCACAAATTAGGTTATTATGTAATAACTTGTGATTATTTGCCCAACAATATAGCTCACAAATATTCTGACGAATATATCAATGTAAGTATTATCGACAAAGATGCTGTTTTAAGGATTGCACAAGAAAAAAGGATAGATGGAATTATGTCTTTTGCGGTTGATCCAGGGGTTGTAACAGCTGCTTATGTAGCAGAACAGATGGGATTACCTTTTCAGGGTTCATATGAATCGGTTTGTATTTTGCAAGACAAGTCGAAATTCCGTAAATTCCTGTCAGATAATAAATTCAATGTTCCTAATGCCAAGGGATATACAAACTTAAATGATGCATTAGCTGATGTCGATTATTTTAATTGGCCTGTTATAGTAAAACCTGTTGATTCTGCAGGTAGTAAAGGCGTATCTCGCGTTGACACACCTAATGATTTAGCAAAGGCAATAGAGTATGCTTTAAGTGAGGCACACAATGGACATTTCATTATTGAAGATTTCTTAGAAAAAGAAGGAAATACTTCGGATTCTGATTGTTTTACAGTAGATGGTAAATTGGTTTTTTGTTCTTTTTCTGATCAACGTTTTGATGCTAATGCTTCTAATCCATATACCCCATCTGCTTTCAGTTGGCCATCTACAATGCCACAATGGGCACAAGACGAATTGAAAAACGAATTACAGCGTCTAATGGTTTTGCTCAATATGAAAACAGGTATTTATAATATTGAAACTCGTCTTTGTAAAAACGGAAAGGTATACATTATGGAAGTCTCTCCCCGTGGTGGAGGAAATAGACTTTCAGAGATGCTTAACTATTCTACGAATACGAATATTATTGAGTATGCAGTAAGAGCAGCAATGGGTGAAAACACGGTTGGTTTATGTGCGCCTAATTATAGCGGTTATTTGGCAGAAATCATACTACACTCTGACAAGAAGGGAGTATTTAGTAATCTAGAAGTTGCAGAATCTTTTAAGAATAAGGTTGTAGAAACTGACCTTTGGGTATCGCCAGGTGATAAGGTAGAATGTTTTGATGGTGCTAATCATGCAATTGGAACATTGGTAATGCGATATGATTCATTAGACGAATTGAATTCTGCAATGAATAAAATAAAATCTTGGTGCAACGTAATAGTAGATTGATATGTACGAAGGAAAAAAAATGTTAGTTTTGGGTGGTAAACCTATAGGGTCTGTAGAATTAGTAAAAAGGGCTAAAGAACTTGGTGCTTATGTAATTGTTACAGATTATTTGCCAATAGAGCAGTCACCAGCTAAACGAATAGCGGACGAGTGTTGGGATATTAGCACAGCAGAAGTTAATAAACTTACAGACTTGTGTAAAGTACATCATGTTGATGGAATCTCTGCAGGGGTCCATGAATTTAACATTAATAGAATGTTGGATTTATGTGAGAATCTAAATTTTCCTTGTTATTGTAAACGAGATACATGGGTATATTGTGATGATAAAGTGGAATTTAAGAAACTTTGTATAAGTAACAAAATTCCTGTTGCACGTAAATATGACATAAATAGTCAAAGCAGTGAACAACAAATAGATTCATTACCTTATCCTGTTATTGTTAAACCTGTTGACGGAAGTGGAAGTCGTGGCTTTCACATTTGTAATAATGCAGAAGAGCTTAAAGCTAAATATGTAGATGCAGAATGTTTTTCTCCAACAAAAAGAGTCATAGTAGAAGATTACATGCCTTATGATGCGGTTATAATTCATTATACCATGCATAATGGAAAATGTTATTTTTCTGGTATGTCAGATAAAATATCAAGAAAATTTGCTTCAACGGGTTCTTCAGTTATGGGTTTTCAAAGTTTACCATCTAAAGGCTTAAATTCATATTTAAAAAGTCTTGATGAATTTACACGTCGTATGTTTGAGAATGCCGGTTTTACCGATGGACCGATTTGGATAGAAGCATTCTATGATGGGACGGACAAGTTCTTTTTCAATGAAATTGGATATCGCTTTGGAGGTTCTTTAACTAACTATCCTGTAAAATACTTCTATGGAATAGATCAACTCGACTTGATGATATCATCAGCACTTTCAGGAAACATTCCATTTACGCAAACAATAAATGAAAGCCCAAGAAATTATTGCATTCTTCCAATTCATACAAAGGCAGGAAATATACAACATATAGTTGGAGAAAATGATATCAAATCAATGAACAATATATATGCGTATGTTCCTGTACATTTTGAAGGTGACGAGATACATGATTGGGGCTCGGCTCAACAGGTATTCTGTTATATTCATGTGTTGTATGATACATACAAAGATTTAAAAAATACTTTGAATGATGTAATGAAAACTATTAAGGCCATAGATTTAAATGGTAACAATCTTTTGTTCACACTTTTTGATTTCAATAACGAGCTATGATAAGATTAATATACAATAGAATCTTTTCAATATTACCCCCCCATTTAAGAAATTAATAGCAGCCAGACTTGTCTACAAGAAAGCATTGAATTTTCCGATATGGGGAGAAGGTTCTGTTGCCGAAAACGTAGACAATGCCATAAATCTTTTGAAAGCGAAGTGTACATTAACAAAAAACTCAGAGTATTCCATAAGAACAGATATGGTTTATTCATATCTTGTATATGGCTCAACTCCATTGGAATATTTACTATTTGACTTCATAAGCAAAAAACATAGTCAAAGAAAATCATTTTTGACAGACAAAGATATTTTATCTATCAATAACACAGGTATGGATAAGTTTAAAACAGACCTGCAAGATAAGTATCACTTTTACCAGTTACTCTCAGAATATTTTAAACGCGGAGTTATGAAGCTGGATAAAAACACAACATGGAACCAATTTGAAGAATTCTGTAAGCACGAACAGAAATGTTTTATAAAGCCATTAAATGCATCATATGGTGCTGGCGCCATGAAATATTCTTATTCAGTTGAAACATGTCGTGAACTCTTTGACAATCTATCCTTACAACTTGAAGGAAATTCCTTCATAATTGAGGGGCTTATTGAACAGGATAGTAAATTGTCAGCCTTTAATGAATCGTCAGTTAATACTGTTCGGCTACCAACAATTCTGAATAAAGATGGTTTTCATGTGATAGGTCCTTTTTTAAGAACTGGCAGAAAAGGAAGTATAGTTGACAATGGAGGAGGTGGAGGATTTTTTAGTGCTATTGATGAAAAAGAAGGAGTAATTATCAGTAATGGTTGTGACGAAAAGGGAAATCATTACGAGAATCATCCAGACAGCCAAAAAAAGTTTGTTGATTTTCAGATACCTGAGTGGCATGAATTATTACAGATAGCAGAAAAGGCTCATAGCAAAATGAAAGGACACAAGTATATAGCTTGGGACTTTGCTTATACTCCTAATGGCTGGGTGTTGATAGAGGGCAACTGGGGGCAGTTTCTGTCGCAGTTTGCAACTGGAAAAGGATTAAGAAAACAATTTGAGAAATTAATAAATAATTAGAATGATGGATTACGAAAATCATATAAAAATTATCACATTGCAAGATTTACTTAAAGCAGAATGTTTTAATGTAAAAGCATCATTGCAAATTATAGAAAATGCACTTACAAAACAAAACACCAAAGACCTGATATTTCCTAATAAAGTGTCTGTGGTCTTTGATGAAAGCACACAAAATAGAATCAATTGCCTACCCGCTGGAATTAGAAGTCAAGAGGTATATGGCATGAAATGGGTGTCTGTATTTCCTGTAAACCCTCATAAATACAACATTCCAAATCTTTCTGCTGTAATTGTGTTGTCGAGTTTGAAAGATGGTTTTCCAAAAGCCTTCATGGAAGGTAGCCTATGTTCAAACTTGCGAACAGCCGCAGTTGGATCGGTTGCAGCTAAATACTTAGCAAGAAAAAACGCTGAGACAATTGGATTTATTGGTGCTGGTGAGCAGGCAAAGAGTCATTTCTTAGGAATGATGGCTGTACGCCCATCAATAAAAAAATGCTTTGTTTCCTCTCGCACGAACGAATCATGTGAAAAATTTATTGTTCAGATGAAACGTTTTTATCCTGAAGTTGAGTTTATTGGTTGTGGCAATGATTATCGTAAATCAGTAGTAGATGCGGATATTATCGTAACTGCAATAAGTGGACAAGACACGATATTAAAAGCAGATTGGATTAAGTCTGGTGCTTTTTATTGTCACGTAGCTGGTTTGGAAGACGAAGATGCGGTTGCATTAAAGGCTTCAAAAATAGTCTGTGATGATTGGGAGGTAGTAAAACATAGGACTCAAACTATCAGTCGTATGTACAAGGCTGGTGTTTTGAATGATTCTAATATATACGCAAATCTAAAAGATATTATAGTTGGTAATAAACTAGGTCGTGAAAATGAGGAAGAATTTATCTATTTTAATAGCGTAGGTTTGTCGTTCTTGGATGTGGCATTGGCTAATTGGATGTTCCAGAAAGTAGAAGAGAAGGGAGTAGGTACAGACTGTGTTTTGCAGGATATGTCAATGTTCGACGTGGATGAAAAGTATTTTGTAAAATAAATGGTTAAGCAGCCATACAGGTAAAACCTTAAGGTTTGTGGTTCGATACCACTGGCTGCTTCGAATACAATAACTGTGATAATTCTATTGATATGTAGATTAAGTGAAAATAAAGAATCATTGATAGAAAAGATATGGAAATAAAACAATATGCACCAGTTGTCATCCCAACTCTAAATCGCTATGATCATTTTAAGGCGTGTTTGGAGTCTTTGGAGAAATGTAGAGGTGTTGATAAAACAGATGTGTACGTAGTCCTTGATTTCTCTCCTTCTGAAGAATACTATGTGAAATGATTGTAGATAGCGATAAAACAAAAGTTTAAAAGAATCAACCTAACTAAGAATTCTTCAAAATTATAATTTTAAAAATAAAAATAGTATATGGCATTCAATTCCAATTATGTTTCAATAAGTCCCAAGGAAATTGCTAACGATGTAGAATTTAGATGGACTAATCAGGAGAAAAAGCAGGAACATAGAAACCCTTTTTCCAAAGATAGAGACCGTATTCTTTATTCCAAATCTTTCCTCCGTCTGCGTGGTAAAACACAAGTTTTCATGCTCCAAAAAAATGATTATATAAGGACGCGATTAACACATAGCCTCGAAGTCAATCAATTAGCAAAGACTATAGCTTCTGCATTAGGTCAAAATTTGGATTTAGTAGAAGCAATAGCTTTAGGGCATGATGTAGGGCACACCCCGTTTGGGCATGTTGGAGAAAGAACCATTGCAAGAATGATAAAAACAGATGGCGTTACTCCAAACGATGAAATCGGGTTTAAGCACAATCTACAAGCATTGCGTCTTTTGTGTTATTTAGAGAAAGGTGCAGACTATCCTAATATTAGAGGACTGAATTTAACAAAATACACTTTATGGGGCATTGCTCATCACTCATCACTTAAGGAAAATGAAAATCCCATTTATAAATCTTATTTGGACGCAATTGCCGGCTATTGGTCATTTGAAGGATTTATAGTTGCAATTGCAGATGAAGTTGCCCAGCGTCATCATGATATTGAAGACAGTTTAAGGTATAACATCATTAAAAGGGAGACTCTTCTGGAAGAGATTGATAAATGCTCACAAATATTTAGCAATGCAGAAAAACAATGTTATAAACGTCTGAAGAGTGAAATCAATACACTTGATGATCCTGTATTTAATGCCTTATTCGCTCGTCTTGTGGTCAATATGTATGTAACGAACATTATCAAACAGTCAAAGGATAATCTACGGAATCTCTGTAATCAATATCAAATCAATAATCAACATGACTTTGTCGTGGCTAAAGCGAATATGCAAGCTGGTGATTACGATAAATGCATTTCTATGTCACCTACACTTATACAGAAAGACAATGATTTTCAAAATTTCTTAAAATCCAAGGTGTTGTCTTCTTATCAGGCACAAGCAATGGATGGAAAAGCAAGTTATATCATAAAAAAGTTATTTGAGGCATTTCGAGATACTCCATCACAATTGCCTGATACGGCATTATGCTCTTTTTCTTTAGAGGTAGGAATGGGACTTCCATATAGTAGGGAGAATTCCTTGAGTGCTATTAGAGGAAATGAGAAAGTTCTGAATAGATGTATAGCAGACTACATTGGAGGTATGACAGACCGATTTGCATATGATGAATTTGACAGACTATACGGAACAAGAATATAATTTATGGCAGAACAATCTTTAAGGAATAAAACGATAAAAGGAGTTGGTTGGAGTGCTGCTGATGCTTTTCTTGGACAAGGAGTAACATTTATAGTCGGTTTAGTATTGGCTCGCCTTCTTTCTCCTGATGAATATGGGTTGATAGGTATTTGCTTGATATTTACTACAGTGTTGAATGGTATTGTAGATAGTGGTTTTAGTAATGCCTTGATACGTAAGAAAGATGTAACAGATAAAGATTACAACACAATGTTTTTGACTAATATGGTAATTAGCATTGTATTGTATGTTCTTCTTTTTATAAGTGCTCCTTTAGTTTCTGATTTCTTTCATCGAGAAGAATTGGTGGCATTGGTTAGAGCTACTGGTTTAGTGTTATTTTTCAATGCTTTATCTATTACTCAAGTAACAATTCTAACAAAGAGAATAGACTTTAAAACAAAGACTAAGGCTTCACTCGTATCGGCTGTAATCAGTGGTGTTATAGGCATCGCAATGGCACTTATGGACTATGGTGTGTGGTCGTTGGTTGCTCAGCAACTTTCTAAACAGCTTTTATATACTCTATGTTTATGGATTTTGAATAAATGGTGGCCTAAGTTTACTTTTTACAAGGAGAGTTTCAAGTATATGTGGGGATTTGGTTGGAAACTCCTTGCTAGTGGAATATTGAATAATGTTTGGAATCAGCTGTATCAGGTGGTTATAGGAAGATGCTACACATCTTCAACTCTTGGACATTATACACGAGCCAATGAATATGCAAATGTTTTTTCTTCTAATTTAACTGCGATTGTTCAGCGAGTCAGTTATCCGGTATTAGCAGAAATACAAGACGATAAGGAACGCATGGTGCAGGGATATCGCAAGATTATTAAGGTCACGATGTTTGTTACTGCAGTATGTATGATTTCATTAGGTGCGGTTTCAGAACCTTTGATATATACGTTAATAGGAACAAAATGGCACGAAGCTGCTACTTATCTTCCCTTGATATGTATATCAATGTCTTTATATCCATTGCATGCGATAAACCTCAATATTCTTCAAGTATTAGGAAGAAGTGATATATTTCTGTATCTGGAAATTATAAAGAAAGTAGTAGGCCTTATTCCTATTGTTATTGGTATCTTTTATGGAATATATTACATGTTGCTAACATCTATATTCACTGGCATCATAGGTCTATATCTTAATACATGGTATACAGGCAAAGCACTTAAATATACTTTTTGGAAACAAATAAAAGATATTACACCATCGTATATGACTGCGTTTACTATTGCCTTATCAGTTTACTTTTTGAAGTATATTCCATTACCATTTTACGTAGTATTGGTAATTCAAATAATAGTAGGAGTGATAACTGGTTTAATCGCGAGTGAACTCCTAAAATTGGGGGAGTATATAGAGTTAAAATCAATAATTATAAGAATAATAAAAAAACAAAATAACAAACATGGAATATCCCAAATTTAAAGTTTTCGTTAGATGCTTTACATTTAATCAGTCAAGATATATCGAAGAGACGATGAATGGGTTTACTATGCAACAAACTAAATTCCCTTTTGTTTGTTGTATTGTTGACGATGCATCAACCGATGGTGAACAACAGGTGATTATTAAGTATATTGAAGAGAATTTTGATATTACAGACACTGCCATTGCTTATCAGAAAGAAACAGATTATGCTCATGTTATATATGCCCAGCACAAAGTAAACAAAAACTGTTTTTTTGTAGCCTTGTTTTTGAAAGAAAACCATTACTCTCATCATAAATCTAAAATGGATTACTTAAAAGAATGGAATGATGGTGTACCTTATGAGGCTCTTTGTGAAGGGGATGACTATTGGATTGACCCTGACAAAATACAGATGCAAGTTGATTTTTTAGACGAAAATCCTGAATATGGATTGACCTATAGTCAGGCATTTATGTGCAATCAAAATAGTGAAATCAACAAGTCTATTATTATTGGTTCTTCTGGTTGTCATTCTTTTTCAGAAATGATTGAACAGAATCCTGTGCCAACACTTTCTACCCTGTTTAGAAGAACTTTATATGAAAAATACAGACTTTGTATTAAGCCAAATCCACAATGGAAAATGGGAGATTATCCTATATGGCTATTTTTTTCATTAAAGTCAAAAATTCATTTCTTTGAGAAAGTAACATCAGTGTATCGTTCTTTGCCTGAATCGGCAAGTCATTCACGTAGTTTAAAGAAAAGACTACAGTTTATCAAAGGATTGTATTTAGTGCGCAAGGATCTCATTAAATATGCGAATCGTAAGGATTTGTTGGCAAAGTGCAGAAGGAAGTATTGGCGTGAAGCAGTCGTTATTTGTTTGTATCAAATAGCAGTCTTTCTGAAGATAATATCGTGATTAAAATCTAATATTTTAAAATATATTAAAGCACTTATTTATGAGCTTATTAAAGAATCTGATTATAGTTGTTGTGCTCTTTTTGATTATTTGCAAACCAGAGTTTGTTTTTATACCATTTGGAGTCAATAGATTTTTCGGTGTATTAGGACTATTTATTTTTTTTGCAGATGCGCAGGCAAAGCATAAAATTATTGATAGCTCAAGAGCTTCATTTAGAAAAATTATAAAACCCTTAATACCTGTTGTTGTTATTTCTTTTGTTTCAATAGTTTTAAATGGGACAAGTGATATTTATTTTCCTAAATATTCTTTAAGTATAATACTAGGCTTTTTTGCTGCATATTTTTGGGCTTATTTATTGTATAAATTTTATTCTGAAGTCAGTATTAAAACTGTTTGCAATTATTATACAATCGTAGTCGTTTTATTTGTGGTCGTAGCTTTTATTTGTTTTTTACAGCCATCAGTATATGATACTTTAGTTTCATATGAAAGAATAGATGAAATAGCTTTAATATCAATGGAACGAACAGAAGGTACTCGATTGATTGGCATTGGTGCCAATTTTTTTGCGGCTGCAGTAATAAATGGTACTTTATTAATTCTTTTGGCTGCATATATCGTATCCTATAATCATTCAACAAAACAGATGGTTATGCTTATAATCTCTTATGCATTGATTACTGTTTTGGGAATGATGATGGTTCGAACAACTCTCTTTGGTGCTTTATTGGGCTTCGTTATAATATTAATGAATATAATGTCATCAAAACGGAAGTTTCTTAGGGTTATAAGTTCTTTAGCAATTATATTATTATTATTGTTTATAATATTGGATACATTTGGAATGTATTCAAATGATAAAATAGATACCTTAACATCTTTTGGTTTCGAGATGTTTAATAATAAACAACAGAATGGTGGAAAATTTGAAACAAATTCAATGCATTCATTATACAGAATGTGGAATACCATACCTACAGATATTAAAACTTGGATAATAGGAGATGGCCTATGGGAAGATCATGGCTTTTATTATAAAAATGTAGATTTAGGATATCTACGAAATCTATGGTATTTTGGACTTTTAGGTTCTTTCTTTATTTATAGATTTTATTATAAGACAATTAAAACTATTTTTATTGAAAAGGCAATTTTTAATTCCAATCGTAGATTGGTTGCTTATGCATTAATAATGTTTATAGTTATTATTAACGCTAAAGGACCGGGTGATTTATTCTTTAGTATTATTCCTTTTTATTTTGTTCACTTTTTAAATAATAAAAATATTGATATAAATCGGAAAAGAAATGAAAATATTACATATTCATCCCTCGATGGCTGGAGGCGGTATTGAAGCAATGATATGTGCTTTGGTAAATGAAATGTCAAAGAGTAATGACGTGACTCTTTGTACAATTTTTGAGCCGAAGAAAGACGATGTTTTTGAGAAAAAATTGTCTTCATCAGTACATCGTATATCATTAGGTAAAAAAATACCAGGTTTTTCTATCAAGGAAATATTTGATATATATAGATGTATAAGGAATGGGCATTATGACGTTGTGCATATTCATGGATTCTTTTATTATTATGCTTTAGCAGTTTTTCTGTTGCATAAACGAGTGAAGTTTGTATATACTATACATTCTGATGCAGCAAAAGAAAATTCTATTTGGGATAAGCGTTTCATTAGAATAAAGAAATATGCATTTCAAAAAGGCTATATCCAACCTGTTACTGTATCTAACGAATCAAAACGTTCTTTTACGGCATACTATTGTTTGGATAGTACATTGATATATAATGGTATTCCTGAATATATTTCGCAAAATAATGCAAATAAACTTATTGAGTACAGAAGAACAGATAAAACAAAGTTGTTTCTTCATCCTGGCAGAATTTCGGAACCTAAAAACCAAGTCGTTTTAGTAAAGGCTTTTGATAGACTCATTAAAGAAGGTAATGATGTTGTATTGCTTATCGCTGGCTCAAAGCAGGACTTGCAAATTTGGTCGGAGATAGAGCCTTATTTGACAGAACGAATAGTATATTTAGGTGAACGTAGTGATGTGCGCGATCTTTTAGCCGAGTCGGATGCTTTTTGCTTGCCATCTATATGGGAAGGAATGCCAGTTACATTGTTAGAAGCTTTGTCGGTAGGATGCATTCCAATTTGTTCACCTGTTGGAGGTATACCTGAAGTGATAAATAGTGGTGAGAATGGCTTTTTATCTTCGGATTCAAGTGAGGAGGCATATTACAATGTATTATGTAGTTTTTTGCAATGCACGGAGACAGAAATGCACAGGGTAAAAATGAATTGTTTAGAGTCTTTCCAAAAATACAAAATTACGAAAGTCGCTAAAAGCTACATAAACGTATATCAAACAAATTCATATGAATGATGCTCCTCATACCGCCATAGGTTCTTGGTCTGGCTACATATATCAAGGAATATGTGCAGCATACTATGTTCTGAAGTTATATTATGACAAAGGAGAAGCCGTTAAGGACTATACATTGTCGCTTGATTCATACGAGGACTTTTCCATTTTTGACTCTACTGATAAAATAGTCTCTCTTCATCAGTGCAAATGCTTTGCAGACCAAAATCATGACTTTTCGGACGAATTTGACAAGATGCTTAAGAAACGTGATGAATACGTAAAAGCAGGTATATGCAATGATGATGTGAAACTGTTTTTTCATACTAATATCAGCAGAAAGATAGATGGAAAGTATGGCGACATAGAGAAATATGTATGTCATGATAAAGCCGATAAGGTAGATCCGAAAGAAATATATGAAAAGATAGGAACTTTGGTTGATTTGATAAATGAGGCTAAAGCCGTCCCCATTAATGCCGAATTGCTTAAGGCGCGACTTTCAAAATGGATAGACGAGCATGTATTTGCTGTACATCAGAGATATATAGACGATAAGAAAGCCAATAAAAATGTGTTGCTTGGCGGTTATGCAGCAGATGACAGGATTGCTTTTGGCGAAGTTCTAAGAATTGTTGAGAGTGATGGCTATAGTGACGCATTAAGTTATGAGGAAATAGCATCAAGAGTAAGGCTCTACTATTGCGCTTACTTGAATGAACGTAAACTTTATGCCATTTCGCACAAAAAGGAGATAAATGAAGATGCTATAGACATATTCATAGACTCCTTGATGAGATACCCTCTTCTAAACTTGAAAGATTTGTTGATACGCCTGAATCCTGATGCTAAAATAGAATCGCCTTATAGCTTGTTGGAGAAAACATGTGGCAGAAACCCTTCAAGTTTGTTCAATGTGATTAAACTTTTCGAACCAGTTGCATCTGATTGCTTGCATTGGCGTATTGATGCAAGGAACGAAAGTCCATCAACTTTGGACAAAACAAAAGAAGTGGAGGAATATTGCGAGAGGATTTGGGAGAACAGGACAAATCTGAATGTTCTGTATGATTATGATTGGATTGTTGGTGACGTTGACCAAACAATCAAAAGTATACAGGAAGAACTGAATGATGTTTGTGATGCTACAGATGACGAATATGCAGAATACAATATATTTAGTCCAAGACGAACTGGAATATTATCTGTAAAAGACAAGAAGGATGGAAACTATAACTGATTTTCTTTTTACTTGCTTCAAAACTTATGGGTATGAAATTCATTGGCGGTGCCAAAATTTGAATTTCATTGTACTGAAACACAGTGTATACAATGACTTTTGGATTTTGACTTCAGAGTTTGATATTAACGAACTGCAGAAACAGCTTTCAGCCGTTTATGAGGATAACGTCTGTTCGGAATATCCAAGTGCCTTGAAGAATACATCGCTCTTGTATGTAAAGAATCAGAACACTGTTAATTTAGATAAGGAAGACAATTGCATAATAGAAATTGAGAACAATCCATATCATTTTAAGAAATATGTCTTAGCTTATACGGATGCTGCTTTCAATAATTTTATAAAATTGTTTGAAATTAGAGAAAATGAATTTTCTATTTCAAAGGAGTTGATGAAAAAAGACAACTTTGAGAAGTTGAAAGAAGAAAATTCGTTTGGACCATATCACTTGTTGTATTCGATTGCTCATAAGTTGCCATTTGCCGTGATTGACGTCGTGCAAAAGAAATTCGACTCGGGGGATCCCATCTTTACAGAAGAGGAAGATTCCATTGTCGAAAGTCTTTCTAGTTATGACGAGCGTGATGATGTAAATTCTATGTTGAAGATTCTAAACAGGGAGATTGAAGCTGATGAAAATAAATAGACTAAAAATACACAATTTCAAAATATTCGATGATGTAGAGATTGATTTCAGAGAAAATGCTGCCAATGTTTTCTGTGGGAAAAACGGATTTGGCAAGACCTCTGTCTTTGATGCTTTGGAATTGTTATTTACAGGGCGGATTAAACGTTATGCTGATTGGGTAGAAAAATGCCATAATGCACAGTTGCATTTTGATACAGGAAGACCTTTGGTTCATGATGAAAGCACGAAGGAGGATGTATATATAGCAGCGGAGATAGAGTTTTCTGAAGGTGTGTTTTGCATCACAAGAAAGGAAGCATTTTCAAATATACGCAATCCTTTGAACTTTGACTATATTTTCAATGACATATATTGTGTGAGGCGTGGTAGTGAAGTCAGAGAATATATACCTCAAGAGTTTTTGTCGGTTGCAAGTACATATAATATATTGAATTATCAAAGTCAGGAACAGGCTACCGACTTTTTAAAATCAAAGGAAGAAGAACGCACATCTGTTATAAGTATATTGTTTCAGACAAAGGCCTACGATGATATAATAGACAGACTTACAAATACCCGAAAGACATTGGACGGTATTTCTCGTGACTATGAAGGTAGATACAAGGCTATACAAGATGACATTGATAAAATAACCAAACATTTCACATTTCAGAAGGGACAGACTGCACAAAGTGAGTACCAACGTTTGTTCGTAAAAGATGGTATAGAATGGGATAAAGAATATCCATCTACTTCAATAAGTGATATTGAGGCTGTAATAGCAAAGGATGGTGAGCTGGACAATCTGCAATATTATCTGCATCATCGTGAAGAATACAGACTGTACCGTATAAATAAATTGGTGGAATATAGTCTTGCAAACGATTTGCATAATGTAATCACTTATTTGTTGAAAGGGAAGTCACAAGAAAGACTGATAAAAGAATATGCTGACTACAAACATTTATTTGCAGATAAATATGCAGCATTGTCATTGGGAAATATAGGTAAAACTCCAATAAATACATCACCTCTTTTGAATGAATATATAGAGGACGAAGTTATAGCCAAATTGGAAGAGCGGAGGCAGACGATTGTACGTACAATTTCCAGTTGCGATAAACTTCAAAATTCTTACAGTCAGATTTTGCAGAACCGCAATGTTATGATTTCTTCTATTTCAGTACTAAATTTGTCAGACTGCCCTCTTTGTGGACATTCTTATCAATCAAAAGAAGAATTGCTAAATACCATCGGGGATTATGATGAAGTTCTGAAAGAACATACAAAGAAAATTGGAGAGACCGTCTCCGTAATGTTTGACGATTTCAAAAAGATATTCTTTTCTAAAATAATACAGCCTCTTGAACGGCATTTCGCAGAAAACAACATTACAAATGACTTCTATCAGCAGTATATATTGTACAAGCGACAAGAAAACGATAGGTATGTCGCTGCAATAATAAATAGAATTAGGGTTAATGTAGATTTACACAAGTCTATTGAAGACTTAAAAAATGATATACAAGCAATATTGTTGTCTTGGACAAATGATGTGGATTCAAAAATTGAAGTCGGAATATTGAATAGCATTCATTCAAGATATTCTAAATATATAGGAGATGGCATTACTGACGAAATGATAGAAGCCAAGCGTCAATATCTGATAAGTATTTGTAGTAGGCAAGGTGCTAAGTATTTTCAGACGAAGAATGCAGAGAAGAAGAAAGTCGAAAAGGTTGTTGAAGCAGCAAAGAAAAAATCTAAATATTTACATGGCATACTTGCAAAAGTGAAGAATCAGCGCTCTGAATATGTAAAACAATTGATATCGGACATTGAAATCCTTTTTTACATCTATTCGGGGCGTATTATGCAAGATTCTTTTTATGGCAGAGGAGTCTTTATGAAAATGCTTACCTCAGCAAGAGAAAGACAGCGATTGATTTTTGTTTCTGGCAAATATGACAGTCAAGTGGATGTTCTTTACAATATGAGTAGCGGTCAGTTGGTTTCAATAGCAATTGCATTCCTTCTTTCATTGAATAAGTTGTACGACAATAGCAAGTTCTTGGCTATTGACGATCCTGTACAAACAATTGATGACATTAACTTTTGGGGATTGATAGAAACCATTCGCCATGAGTTCTATGGATATAATTTATTTGTTTCTACACACGAAGACAATTATGCGAGTCTTTTGAGGTATAAACTTGAAAATCTTGGAATTCAAGTCAAGGCTTATGACATGAAGAATATAAACTATATACAACATCAATAATGAAAATTTCCGTAATAGTTCCAACTTATAAACCACAGGCATATTTGTGGGAATGTCTTGATTCTATATATAATCAAACATTACCAAAGTCTTATTATGAACTTGTGCTTGTTTTGAATGGATGCAATGATCCATATAATACCCAAATATTAGATTGGCTTTCAAAGCACAAAAATCTGAACGTACAGTTTTTTCAGACAGATACGGGCGGTGTTTCTAATGCTCGCAATATAGCCCTTGATAATGCAAAGGGAGAATACGTGACGTTCATTGATGATGATGACTATATAAGCCCTTCCTTTTTGCAGGAACTTTTAAATAATTCATCTGAAAAATGCGTAGCCATTTCTAATACGATAGCATTTGATGATGTGACAAGAAAAGAGTTAAACAAATATATTATAGCGAAAACCTTTAATAAATGTTTGAAAAAGAAATCAATATCAATAATTGATGCAAGGCGTTTTTTTGCTGGTCCTGTGAGGAAATTAATTCATATAAATATTATTGGTAATCGCAGATTCAATATCAGATATAAGAACGGGGAAGATACTTTGTTTATGTTTTTAGTATCTGATAAAATAAAGCAAATCTCATGTACGAGTAAAAAAGCTATTTATTATCGTCGCATAAGAGAGAATAGTGCTAATATGTACAAAAGGACTTTTCTTGATCGTTTAAAAAATTCGTTTAACCTAATAAAAGAATATTCTAGTATTTTGATATTTTCTCCTCAAAAATATAATATAAAACTGTATGTGTCTAATGTTCTTGGTGCATTAAAAACTATTTTAGTTGGCTAAAATATTAGTTTGGAAAATATTGAAATATATGCTTTTATTATCATACGTAACAAATAAACATTAATTTATACAACATAGATATGTATATAAGAACAAATCCTATTTTAGGTAAATTATTTAATCCATTAGTAAGATTTTGCGAATGGTTTGGCACATACTATCCAACAACATTTGTAAAAATAAGATATTTTGCAAGATTTCACAAATGTCTGGATTTAAAAAATCCAAAGACATTGAATGAAAAAATATTGTATTTATCCTTGTGTACAGATACAAGCAAATGGACATTATATGCGGACAAGTATCGAGTGAGAGATTATATTATAGAATTAGGACTTGAAAACTCATTGGTCAAATTGTATGGCAAATGGGATAAAGCTAAAGATTGCAATTTTGCTGAATTACCAAATCAGTTTGTCTTAAAAAGCAATCATGGTTCTGGTGATGTTGTTATAGTAAAAGATAAAAGTAAGATTGATGAAGTTGCTGTCAAGAAGAAGTTTGAACAAGAATTGAATAAACCTTATGGTGCATTGGAAGGAGGTTTGCACTATATGAGAATAAAACCTTGCCTTATAGCAGAAGAATTGTTGGATATAAAAAGGCAACCTATACCATCATCATCTCTTATAGATTACAAAATATGGTGTATTAATGGTACACCACGATATATTTGGATTTGTCTTAATAGAAGAAATGATGGAATGGAGAATTGCCTTTATGACATCAATTGGAATGATTGTTCACACTATCTTGTTTATAATGATCATTATAGGCATCCTGCAGATAAATTGCCAAAACCTGAATGTCTTGACAAAATGTTAGATATGGCCAAAACTATATCAAATGGACTGCCTGTATTGCGATGTGACTTTTACATCGTTGAAAATAAAGTGTATTTTGGAGAAATGACACTCACTTCCTGTGGTGGTATGATGGCTAATTATACAGATGAATTTCAAAATATGATGGGAGCGGAGATAAAGCTTTAAGGTTATAAAATCTTAGAAAAATTATACGGAATATCCGTCCGCACAAGTGGTCGCAGAAAGCGATATGGTGCGATACCATCGGGCGGAACAATTATATGATTTTATGAATGATTAAAAACAAATTTAGATACAATGCCAACATTTTCTATTAAATATAAAATTGATGCAAAACCATTAGGTATCGGAGGTGCAGCAAAAGTTTATGGTTGTACAAGAATAGATGATGGTGAACGGCTTGCCATAAAGATTTTATCAGATAAAAATGATAATGGAAAGGTTGAACGATTCAAAAGAGAAATAGATGCCATTGTTGATATTGTGAATCATGACATAGATGGCGTCTTGCCTATTCTTGATTACGACAAGGATGACCTATGGTATGTCATGCCGTTGGCTAGTAGTTTAAGGAGCATAATAGACAATTATGCAAAGTTACAACAAACAGCTATCCCTGTAACAACATATCGTGATGAAATCTTACAGCAAAATGTGGAAGGTTTCATAATGCTTGCTGATACATTAGAAAAAATTCATACATTGGGATATGTGCATCGTGATATAAAACCAGACAATTTGTATGTGTGGAATGGCAAATATTGTATTGGTGACTTTGGTATAGTTGATTTGTCGATAAACACAGCACTTACGAAGAAGCATGACAGGTTGGGTGCATGGAACACAATAGCTCCAGAAGTATTGAGAGACGCACGAATCGCAACCAACAAATCGGATGTTTATTCGTTGGCAAAAAGCCTATGGATGTGCTTGTCTTTAAACACATCAGGTTTTGACGGACGTTATGACTACAATGCCTCTTCAATGAGTCTTCATGATATGCCCCATCTTGAAAATGCATATTTGCTTGATATTGATGAACTTCTGTATGACGCAGCACAGGAAGATCCGATTTTGCGTCCATCAATGCAAGATTTTGCAGAACGCCTATATGAATGGCAAAGAACTTCTACAGACTTTGAAAAGGAGAACAAAAAGGAGTGGGGATTTATTTATAAAGCATTATTCAATAATGTACGGCCTCCTATGTTGCCTTTGACTGATATCAAGGATATAGCCAGAACCCTTCATTATTTCGCGAGATATACTCGTCTTAATTATACAATGATGCCACAAAGTGGAGGCTTGACTTTGAAAAACGCAAGTCTTTCTCCAGAAAATGGTTGTATATATCTTGATTTTGGCTTTACTTACGTATGTAAGCCCAAGCAATTAATAATACGCAACTTTAAAGATGATGAAACTTGGAATTATATATTCCTTGAACTTGATAATTTAAAACCAATATTTAGTGATTGTGTAGAAGAAGATTTGGTAGAAGATACACCAGCACATTATGTCGATGCTACATGTGCAGTGTATGGAGTGTACGATTACGAAAGTGGAGCACAATTTCCTAAAGGTTGGAAACAGATTACACGAATTTGTGAGGGGAATTTTCTAATAGTTGCAAAGGGTGGCTTTTACAATTCTATTACACCTACATCTGATGGACGCCATTCTCTTTTCACAGAACCTGAATTTTATGATTATATTTCAGGAATTAGAAATGATGTCATTAATACTAATGGTGAAGAAAATGAGTTAGCGAAAGTGCGTGGGAAGTATTGGACTAATCCTAAGCAACCCTCCTCATTCATCATAAATGGAAATATCGATAAGTCCATTGATATAGACATAAGTTCACACTTAGACGAACTTGATTTCGCTGACTTGTTAGATGATTCAGGAAGTGACAAAGCAAAGTATTTTTTTACGATAGACACAATAACATGGCATAGTCCATTTGAACCATATAAAGATAATTATCTGTGTAAAGATGGAAAAATAAGAAAATTGGAAAATAATGATAGCCAAATATTTTTTGCACATGATAAAAGCATGGACTTGCTAATGAAAAAGCAAATGAAACAAAGACTGGTTGATACCTTTGCGAAAAATATCGAAGACCCTAAATTTGATGCTTATGTCAGTGTGCATTGTATGATGCAAGATTTACCTGAACATATTTTTACATTCAATGAATTAAAACAAGCAATATATTCTGCTGATGATCGAAAAGACAATGTGGTTTGTATTGACGATAATGGTTTTGTTGTGGTAGCAAGTTATGTAGACTATCACATATATCCTATCTCTTACTCTCCTTTTTATGCATACAAAAACAATGTGGGACCATATAGTAATGATATGGCAAACTTTATTGTAAAAGACTTACGGTCTTTATTCCTACAATATATTAAAACATCAGTAGAAGCAAGGTATTCAGAAGATAATGATAGCCGAGATATCAAAGAGATTATAAGAGAAACTAAAACATTATTGGAAAGCTATAAGAACGGAGCAAAGCATTGCTCCATATAACATAAGTGTGAGCAAAATAAATTAGAAAATGAATAAAAAAATGGATTATAAAGAAACTAATTATGATTTGATAGAAGAGGAACAAAATGAAGAATTAGCGAATGACGATTTGTTTAACATTAGTTCCTGGGGAGCTGACCCCTCTGTCAGAGAGTTGATAATGCAGTATAGTGAGGGAGATATAGAAAAACCTGAACTACAGCGTAAATATGTATGGTCGAAGAAAGTTGCGAGTCGATTCATAGAATCTCTTCTATTAGGTTTGCCAGTTCCAAGTATTTTTCTTGCTAATATAGAACCTTCAGGTAAACGTCTTATTATAGACGGTTATCAAAGAATAAGAACCTTACATGATTTTATACATGATGGAATATGGCGAGGAGATGATACTGTGTTTAGACTTGTAAATTCATCAATAATAAATGAACGTTGGCGAAACAAAACTTATGAAGAATTGTCTGAATCAGAAAAACGTAGATTAAAGAATTATACCATTCATGCTATTATATTTGAGCAGAAACGTCCAGCCAATGACACTGCGATGTTCCAAATTTTTGAGAGAATTAATACGAGTGGTGTTACATTAAATGATCAAGAAGTAAGAAATTGTGTATATCAAGGCGCAATGAATACCAAACTCTTTGAGCTAAATAATAATAATAAATGGAGAAAGATGTTTGGAAATGATAATCCAGACAACAGAATGATTGATTTGGAACTTATCTTGCGTTTCTTTGCGCTAAATAAACCTGAGGTTTATATGTCAAATGCTAAGAGTTTCGTTTTGAAGAAATTGTTGAATGATGAGATGGCTAGCAACCGTAAGGATAGTGAGTCGTTGAATCAAAAATGTGCAGATTTTACTCGGGTTATAGATTTTATATATGAAAATTTTGGAGAAGAGGCCTTCTTTAATTTACAAAAGGATTTGCAGAAAATAAGACGTCGGCTTTATCCAACTGTATATGATTCTTTGATGATTGCCACTTCTATTGCTTTGTCAAGAGGTTTTGAAAAGAAAGATGATTTGACCACACTTCGTATGAATCTTCTTAAAGATGAGGAATATAGAGAAAGTATTACACAGGGTACTATGCAAGTTGATCATATCAAGACAAGGGTTCAAAAAACATTATCTATAATATATGGCATGGAGTTATGAATAATCAGAACTTTTTAACCAATATAGATGAATGTAAAGAAGATTTGCAAAGAATCCAACACCTAATTAATAGAATTGGGTCAATGAGTCCTATAGCTGGATATCTCACGAAATTTGCTCTTATCAGAGTTTGTGGAACACTGGAAATATGTTATAAGACTTTAATAGCAGATTTTTATGAAGCCGTTTCACCAGAATTGCAGAGATATATTACAATTCATGTAAGAGAAGCTTCGCTAAATGCTAAATATGAAAATATAAAAAAGGTTTTAAAAGAATTTAGTGAAGAAAAATCTAACGATTATAAGAATATTATAAATGCTCGTGTAGATAAAGAACAGATTCTTACAGCCATGTCTACTCTTAATTCAGCAAGAAATGAAGTTGCTCATGGGGGTAATATGTCATTGTCAATAGCTGATATTTGTAATTATTTTGAAAAAGCTGTTTGTGTTCTTGAAGAACTGGATAATTTATTTATAACCAACAATTAAATAAAAGAAAAATAATGCAAGATTATGGATTAGTATCTATTATCACTCCTACTTGGTCGTGTGCTGACTTCATTGCTGAAACAATCAAAAGTATACAAGCGCAGACTTACCAGAACTGGGAATTTCTTATTCAAGACGATTGCTCTAAGGACAATACGTTGGAGGTTGTTAAGCCGTTTATGGAAGCTGATAAACGAATTAAGTATGAATGTAATCTTGAGAACTCGGGGGCTGCAATAACAAGAAACAATGCTTTGCGTAGGGCAAAGGGAAGGTGGATTGCTTTTCTTGATTCGGATGACTTATGGTTGCCTGAGAAATTGGAGCATCAACTGAAGTTTATGGTGGAGAATGGTTATGCTTTCTCTTATCATGAATATACTGAGATGAGTGAGGACGGCAAGGACTTGGGTGTATATGTGTCGGGAATAAAGAAAGTGAGTAAGTTGGCTATGTTTATGTGCTGCTGGCCAGGATGTTTGGCTGTGATGTATGACAGAGAGCGTATAGGACTGGTACAAATAAAGGATGTACGTAAGAATAATGATACGGCTCTATGGCTAAAGGTTGTTAGAAAAGCTCCTTGCTATTTGCTGAAGGAGAATTTGGCAAGGTATCGCCGACGCAAGGTAAGCATCACTCCCAAGCCATTGTGGAAACGCATTTGGGCACATTATCCACTGTTTCATGTGGCAGAAGAGATGAATCCATTGTTGGCTACATTCTGGACATTGATGAATGTTGTGGGTAATGGTTGGAAGAAAATGTGGTATGTGAAGAAGTACGAAATAAAACATGAATAGTTCTGCTAAGAATATATTGTTATTACTGAACATTGCTATAAATAAACACGTGCAGGTTTTTGTAAATGAGGTAGATTGGGAACAAATACTTAAAACGGCACAAAAGCAAGGTGTTCGTGGCTTGGCGTTTGAAGCGTTAGAAGTGTTGAAGCAAAATAATTCGCAGTGTTCGAGTTTTCCTGATCGCATGACCTTGATGCAATGGTATGCTCAAACATCTTTTGTTGAGAAGATGTTTGCTCAACATGTTGCTATGGCAAAGGATGTTGTGGAGCTTTGGAAGAACCATGGTATTAAAACTATTGTTTTTAAAGGTTTGGCACATAGTCGCTATTATCCGAAACCTGAGCATAGAGAGTTTGGAGACTTTGACTGCTTCCTAATTGATTCTCATGGGAAATGTGCATATAAACAGGGAAATGATATAGCCCGTAAGGCTAGCTTGGTCGTGGATGATGGTTGGTATAAGCATTCGCATATTGCTTATAAAAAACTAACGATTGAGAATCATCAATTTTTTACTTCGGCTCGACGTGGAGGAACGGATATGGCTTTGCATCAATATATGGTGGAGGTTATAGGTGATGGTAGTAAGCTTGAAAGACTGAATGGTACGGATATTTATGTGTTACCCATAGAGGCGGAGGGCTTGTTTATGCTTTATCATTCGTTGACGCATTTTTTGGTGGAGGGTATTAATCTTCGGCATTTTGTGGATTGGGCTTGTTGGATAAAGGCGAATCAGGACAAAGTGGAATGGAGTGAGTTTTATTTGTTGTGTAAAAGGTTCAGACTGGATGGTTTTGTGGATGTGTTGAATTCTATTGCGGTGAAATATTTGGGCGTAGTGTTGCATGACAAAACTATTTTTACTGACAGTGAGTTTGCTGAGCGAACTATTATGAGTGCTTTGTATGACGATTCTTCTATTTATAATCGTGGTAAAGGGCAATGGTATGAGCGTTTGCATGTGATAAGTAACGCTTTTAAATATTCATGGAAATACAAATATGTAGCACACTATAGCATGATTGGCTATGTGTGGCAGTTTGTGTATGGATTTTTAAGAAGGAAAGAGTAACGTTTTAAATAAACAAATTCATATTATGACAATGAAATTGCGTAATGTACCTTTCTCTCCGCCTGATATGACGGAAGCTGAGGCTGCAGAAGTGCGTGATGCCATTTTATCTGGCTGGATAACAACTGGACCGCGTACAAAGAAGTTGGAAAAAGAAGTGGCTGAGTTCGTGGGTGCGGACAAGGCTGTGTGTTTGAACTCGCAAACGGCTTGTGGCGAAATGGCTTTGCGCTTGTTGGGTGTGGGTGAAGGTGACGAGGTTATTGTGCCTGCTTATACTTACACAGCAAGTGCTTCGATTGTGGAACACGTGGGGGCTACGCTTGTTTTTGTTGATGTACAGAAGGATTGTCTTGAAATGGATTATGAGGCTGTTGAGGCTGCTATCTCTCCAAAAACAAAGGCTATTATCCCTGTTGACTTAGCTGGTATTCCTTGTGACTACGATCGTTTGTTTGCGATTGTTGAGCGTAAGAAGAATCTCTTTACTCCGAAAACGGATTTGCAGAAGATGATTGGACGTGTTGCTATTTGTTGTGATGCGGCTCATGCTTTTGGGGCTTCGCGTAAGGGGAAGATGGTAGGTGCTATTGCTGACTTCTCTTCTTTCTCTTTCCATGCGGTAAAGAATTTTACAACTGCTGAAGGTGGCGCTTTGACATGGAATTTGCCTTTTGGTAAAGAAAAGGTGATGAAGGACTTGGATAAGTGTGACGAGAATGCTTTTAGTGGTGTACCTGAGATTGAGGGTGAGACTTGGAATGAGAATCTGTATCGCAAGGCGCAGTTGCTGAGCTTGCATGGGCAAAATAAGGATGCTTTGGCTAAGACGAAGTTGGGCGCTTGGGAGTATGACATCATCGGCACTTGGTATAAGTGTAACATGACGGATGTGGTGGCTGCTATTGGACTGGTACAGATGCAGCGTTATCAGGGTATGTTGGAGCGTAGACGCAAGATGATTGCGCGTTATGATGAGGCCTTGAGACCTTTGAATGTGGCTGTGCTGAATCATTATGATGAGGAGCATATTTCATCTGGTCACTTGTACTTGGTTCGTTTATTGGGCAAGACTCGTGAGGAAACAAACAAGGTGATAGAAAAGATGGCAGAGCGTGGAATTGCTACCAACGTTCACTACAAACCGCTGCCTATGATGACTGCTTATAAGAAGTTGGGGTTCGACATCAAAGATTTTCCGAATGCATTCCACATGTTTGAGAATGAGATTACTCTGCCGTTGAACACGAAGATGACGGACGAGGACTTGGAATATGTAATAGAGAATTTTGTAGAGATTGTATCTGAACTTTAATCTTTAATTATCATAGACCTGGAGGTGAAGACAATATCTTTATCTTCAGGTTTTTCTTACCCTAAAAGTATGAAAAGATTATTTGACATAGTTGCTTCTGGTTGTGGATTAATTGTTTTAAGTCCATTATTTCTAATATTGGCTATTTGGATTAAATTTGATTCTAAAGGTCCCGTGTTTTATAGACAAGTGCGTGTGGGACGTGGAAATGAGGATTTCCGAATATTCAAGTTTCGTTCTATGCGTGTAGGAGCAGATAAGGGCTCATTAGTAACCATTGGTGGCCGTGATCCTCGTGTTACACGTTCTGGATATTATATCCGTAAATATAAGTTTGATGAACTCCCTCAACTTATAAATGTTTTTATTGGAGATATGAGTTTGGTGGGGCCTCGTCCTGAGGTGCGTCATTATGTGAATTACTGGACACCCGAACAGATGCATGTGTTAGATGTTCGTCCAGGTATTACTGACCCAGCAAGCATAAAGTTCCGCAACGAGAACGAACTGATGGAGAAGGCTGAGGATCCTGAGGATTACTATATCCATGTGATTATGCAGGAGAAGATAAAGTTGTACTTGGAGTATGTGAAGAACAGCTCGTTTTGGTATGATATCAAACTTATATTCCAAACATTTAAGGTTATTGTCACAGAACGATGAGAAGATTACTTTATGCCGTTTGGCAATTCTGCAAATATTTATTTGTGCCAAGAAAGGCGCATCACCTACCAAATGATTAATGACTATGGAATTTGATAAAGACTTTTTAGGTAAGCTCTTTGAACAAGCCACAATGAATCCAAGATTGCGTCAAAGTTTCGATCTGCGTACATCTTCGGATGATAATAGTCAGCGTATGCTGAATGCATTGCTTTCTGGTACGGTTGTACCTATTCATCGTCATGAAGACACAACAGAGTCGGTAATCTGTCTATGTGGTAAGTTAGATGTAGTGATATATGAGGAGGCAGTAACATACGAGAAGAATACATCTGAAGTATTGCCTATGGCTATAGATGCGCAAGATGTAACACGGAAAGTAGAGTATCGCGAGGTGCAACGCATTCATCTTTGTCCAGCAGAGGCAAAGTATGGATGCCAGATACCAAAAGGTGCATGGCACACGGTGGAAGTAATAGAGCCGAGTGTGATATTTGAGGCCAAGGATGGGGGGTATAAAGGATAAAGAAGGCGTTGCCTCATGAAGTACTAATCCGCTACCTGACCTATTGGTCAGAAGCCATTGACAGCCGTAAATACGTAGTGGAGAGTGACCTTCCGCATGAAGAATGGTACACTGACTGTTGTGACTATGCAGCCAGTGAGACAGATGAAGAACGATATATGCATGCCAAGTGTATGGCAGAGACACTTGGACATATGCTGCAAGACATCAAGAATAATTATCCCAACAAGTATCCTGCTGCCATGCGCACGGTGAAGTCATGGAAGAACTACAGTTTTATCGGTTTCACTCCTACCATGCGTGAAGAAATCGACAAGGCTTGGATAGGACCGAATACGTGGAATGATGGTAAAAAGGCTGCTATGGCATTTGTTTCATTGTTTGAAGTCTTTATGAAGCATGGAAAGAGATAGAGGACATGGAGTGTTGTACAGGCTATGGCGTTCCAAGAAGAGAACTGCCATTTTAGATTATTTCGATTATCTAATTACATTATGCGGAAAATAAAGTTTGGATATATAAAGGACGGGAATTATATCCGTATTGGTGACAATATGCATGGGATATATAAGACCTACGATGATATGCGTTTTAACTGGCAGTTAGTCAGTCAGACAGAAGATGACATAACAAAGTATTACCTGCTGAACAATAAAAATGAAGCCATTGAATACGTAGGAAGAAAAGACCCATGGTCACCACTGACAGTAGGCACCAAGGAGCAATATCTCTATATGGATAATGCGCAAGGCTCGATGCAAGAAATGAAAACCTATGAAAGAGAATATATTACGGGGGAAAAACGCAAACAGCAGAGCAACAGCATTTATAAAACCATCAATGGAGAAGAATACCTTGTGACATACGCCTATTATGCTGTCAACAAGAACAGAGGAAAGGAATACAACTGCAAGGACGCATACGTCTGTGAGCATTATCTGACAGGAGAGTACGCCATCAGCAATAATGACCACCATATCATCTTGGAAGGACTGAAGAGCGTAAAACTCTCAGATGACAATATAGCAGAGGTCGTGTTCGCAGGAGAAGACAAAACCACGTGGGTAAATCTGTACACCATGCAGGAATTTGATGAGCGTCCAGTGGTAGAGAAGATGGGATTCATGGACGTGCTGAGGGTCGGCTATAACTATTATTTCTATAAAAACAGAGATATGGCAGGCATACCGATGCATCATCGGGAATGCGTGGCAAATGACAGAATATTCCAGTTCTTGGACCTGTATATGATACTAAGAGACCAACCCAATAAAGTCTACTACATATCTGGAGAGCGTCGAGGAAAGGATCAGTGGTATCTGATACTGATAGACATCACCAATGCCAATTCAAAGACACGAAAGGAAATACCCTCGATGTGGTTGCCGAGACGAAATTGATATGGAGGAAATACGACTTTATGACTACCAGAAAGAAATGCTGGGGAAGATTGACACGGCGTTCAAGGCGTGTCAGTCCGTGATGGTGCAGATGCCGACAGGTACGGGAAAAACTGTGCTACTGACCGAAGTAGTGAAAAACGAAAAGGGAAGAGTGAAAAATCCATGTGTGTGGATTGTAGTGCATCGGCGTGAATTGGTAGAACAGATAAGAGAAACGCTTGAGACCATGCTAAACTGTTCTTCCTCTACTCCTGACACCACCACTTCTCTCTTATTGGATGATTCTCGCATAAAAGTAATGTCAATACAATGGCTGTCGAGACATTATCAAGAAATGGAGGAAATGCCATCATTGATAGTAATTGATGAGGCACATCATGCCGTGGCGAAGACCTACAAGGAGGTGATGGATGCTTTTCCTGAAGTGAAAAAGTTGGGATTGACAGCCACGCCCTGCCGACTGACCAGACGAGGGTTCACCGATTTGTTTGACGTGCTGCTGCAGTCGTGGTCAGCAAAGAAGTTTATAGCCGATGGGTGGCTATCGCTGTATGACTATATGTCCATCAGAGAGGACAGCGAGGACTGGCGCTTGGTGAATTCGCTGAAGAAACGAGGTGCAGACGGAGACTTCTCGCTGAGAGAGATGAGCGAGAAGCTGAATGTGCAGCCAAGCATCGAGAGGCTTTGCGATACGGTGAGGAGATATGCAGCAAACAAGAAAGGCATCACTTACGCCATAGATATAGCTCATGCGGAACATATAGCAGAAGCGTACAGACAGCATGGCATAAATGCAGTGGCGATAAGCAGCAAGACACCGCTTGAAGAAAGAAAGGCTATCATTGAAAGGTTTAAGGAAACAAGTGTAGGAGATTATTATAGTAAGCCTTGCAATGTCTCTTTGAAACAGAAAGCCAACATACAAGTGTTGGTGAACGTTGATTTGTTCGGAGAGGGCTTTGACTGTCCTGATGTAGAGTTTATCCAGTTGGCGAGACCTACACTGTCGTTGGCAAAGTACTTGCAGCAAGTAGGACGTGGCATGCGTGTGTTTGAGGGTAAGAAGTATTGCTTGATATTGGACAATGTCGGGTTGTACCGTTTGTTTGGTCTACCATCAGATGACAGAGACTGGCAAGCCATGTTTGAGGGAAGTGTTGCTGGTAAAGGCATTCTGACCAAGGAAGTGGAAGGACCGTATAACGTAGCCTATTCTATTTGCAACGAACAAGAGAGAATTACTTCGGACGCACGAACAGAGTTAATCACCGTGATGACACATGAGGGGCAACGTATGGACTTGGAGGAAGCTTACGGCTACGAGATAGTCGGCAACAAGGAAGGTCTGTCGGGTGTTGTGGATAAAGACGGCAAGGAAGTGCTACCCTGTGAATATAATAGGGTAGAACTGAAAGCATACGGAATAGCCAAGCTGTATTCTCGACGGAAGATAGACAGAGAACGTCCCTGGATTGATTTGCGCAATGGTGTGCGATACTTCAAGCGACCGAGAATCGAGAAGCATGGCTTTTTAGAGTTTTCCACTACAGACGGGTTGCGCCTCTATCCGAGAGTAAAGACACGTCAGATGGACGAGAACTGTTTCGTGTTGCGGAATGAGTTGGACAATGGGACAGACGAAGGGCTGCGGTTCCGCAATTTCTTTGTGCAGCCATCAGAGCCAAACAGGCTATACAGGTTCAAGGAGAAAATCGATGAACTTTCGATTTGGGAAGACGAGCAAGGAGGGCTGGCATGGCGCAAGACTTGGGATACCATGTTACACCCTATGACCGCAGAAGAATTAGTAGAAAAGAGAAACACATGGGAAGAAGAGAACAAGCAATTTGAAGATGAAAAGAAACAATATATACGTTTTTTCAGACCAGCAATAGAGATAGACCACATCGATGGTAAAACACAGTTAGCTGACTATAAAGAACCTGCTAATCTGAGAGTCACCTGCGTTACGAAAAACAATTATCAAGTGTATTATCGAAGACATAGGCTGGACAAATGGGAGGCATTAGGCAGTTATGCTAAGATATATCCTCAGGCATACGGTATAAGAGTAGTGCAAAACAGAGAAGGTAAATACCTTGTACGCACAGAGCTGTACAAACCAATGGAAAAGCCAGAACAGACGTATGAATTTGCTGAGCTGCAGGACAATGCCTTGCTTCATTTCACGGAGCAAGGCAAGGAATACTGGGTATATTTGGAGAATATGACATGCTTTACCCGTAAGCCAGAATTTGTCACCATCGGTTTCATGAACTTCCTGAAGATTGGTGGCGTGTATATGAGACGTGGAAGAAACAAAGGTGAAACTTACAGAAAAGCAGAGATAAGGATGTACGATGACATTTGCTTCTTGGGATCAAGAGAAGTATTCGTTAAGACGGCATATAGACAACACCATTATTACATTCAGCAACGGTCATTGGACGGCAAACATTTTGTGCTGAGTGATAGTATGAAACCAAAAGAATCGTCAACATGGTTTGATATGTACTACGACGGGAAGAATCCTCCGATAGTAGAAAGACGAAAGAAGGATTATGAGATATACGGAGTGAAGAAGTAGCTTTATAGAATGGGTATAGGCAAAGGCGGATGTGCAAGGTGGAGAGTCTTGGGCATCCGCCTTTTTAGTTGTAGTTGGGATTGAAAAAAACGTTTGGGCTTGCAAAACTATGGGTACCACTTGTAAAACAAATACATCGATAACAGAGAAAAAATTGGCCTAATTGGGGGGCGAGTTTGTAACCCGCGGCAGCAGAGCGTAAGCAAACCCGCCCCCCAATTAGGCCGACAAATTGAAAATTTAATGAACTATTGTTTATATGGTATTTTATTTATTCGTAATTTTACCGCGCTAAACTTATCGTTTGACATTCAATCAGAAAAACATCTAACAAACCTCTATATATGAAAAGAGTTTTACTCCTGTTACTCTGCCTCGTGGCCTATGGCGCGACGTGGGCAGATGTCACCTTTAATCCTACAACTAAATATCGCCTTAGTTGTAAGTACTACAATGGTAGCAATACTTATGGTTCGGTAGTATTAGGTGCTAATCACAACTCTATTGCAGAGTTGTACTATCTTACTACTTCCACCTATTCAGACGATAGTTGGTGGTACATTCGTGCGAATGGTAGCAGCTACGAGTTTATCAATGCAGAGAGTGGACAACGCATGGCCAATACTTCCAATCGCGTTAATGGAAGGACGAAAGGTCTTACGCTCACTACGACCTCATCTTACCAAACGCTATGGAATATTAAAGTCAATAGTAGCAACTATGCTTCTATTGAAAGTAATTACTCAGGCAACGTATTCAACCTTCGTACCGATGGTTCTTACTTGTTGGGTACTTATAATAGTGATGGTACAGGCAATAACGAACTCTTTAAAATCTATGATGAAAAGGGTAACGACGTGTTGGCTGGTGAAACTGGTGGAGCAGGTGGTGGCGATGTAACCACCAACTATACCAGTGGCAGCTACGGCACCAACTCAAATAACGAATATTGGGAGTTGACCCACCTCTCACAGCCTGTGGTATATACCACTAGTACCAGCGATCCAGTGCTTTATTCTATCATCAATCTGCGTTCAAAGCGTTATGTCGGTGTGGGTACAAGTTATAAAAACAACACGACTTGCTTAACAGAAGAGACTGATGCCAGCAATAAGACTCAATTCTATTTTGTACAAAGCGGCAATGGTGTGCAAGTCTTCACCAAAGACGGACAGTACGTATCTACTAGCTTTGCAATAGAAAAAGAGGAAACAGAAGGTCTGAATGTCGTTTCGGGACAGCCACAAGGCAACATCTGGGGCTTTGCTTGGAATGTTGACGATAATTATGCGGGTTATACGCTTCAAAAGTTAGATAACCTCAATGCTACTGACAATACACAGAGCGAATATACTTGTTGGAACGATTATCAAGTAAAATGGTTGGGTGATGTACGTGAAGTGGGACTCTACACAATTAACGATCCAGGTTCAGGCTTCGTCTTCACCTCTTCTGACATTCGTCATGCCCAGTTGCTCAAGCAGCAAGGCATAGACCTCGGCATCGACTTTACACCTAAGTCGATCGCTACGGCACTCGACTCCTTCTTGTTGGGTGATAAACAAGTGCCATACGAGTCGTACAATAAGACCTATTATTATCCACTGCCCGAGTCGGTACGTGGAGGTGGTGACTTTACGACCTCGTTCCGTTATACCTTGGCTAAGACCCTTTCGGCTGACGACTACAAGCTCACTATCAACGAGACAGAACCCGATGCTGACGGCAATATCACTTTTGCTCGTGTAAATTGCAATCGCACCTATCCCATAGAGTTGAGCAATGCTGATGGCTCTGTCAAACTTACAGCTTCGTTACGTTTCACTTTCTTGCCCGTGGTTGAGGTAAATGACGATTATATTACCACAAGATATACGAATGGTTCCATCCGTGTTACCTTCCCAAAGGACGAAGGCTTAGACTCAATCTATCACGCTGACTTTAAAATTCGTGGTGCCTCTTCTACCAACTATCCTAAGAAATCGTATGCTGTAAAACTGCGTGACGCTGAAGGTAATTCTATCGATCGCAAGTTGTTAGGTCTGCGCTCTGACAATAATTGGATACTTGATGCCATGTATGTAGACTTAGCTTGTATGCGCAACCGCGTATGTACCGACCTTTGGAACGACTTTGCCGTAAAACCTTACTATGCTGATCGCGAGAAGAAAGTGCGTACGGGTACGCGTGGTAAATTTGTCGAGATGATACTCAATGGCCGCCACAACGGTATCTATTGTATGACTGAGAAGATGGACCGAAAGCAGTTGAAACTGAAAAAGTTTGTGCCTGCAGCCGAGTCTACTACGGGTGAAGACGAAGTGCATGGCTTGCTTTATAAGTCAAGCAGTTGGAGCTACGAAACGTTTATGGGACATGAGCAAGGCGACTTGACGTTCCCTTACAAAACTCCGAGTAGTTATAATAACTATTTGGGCAATGAGACATGGCGTAGCTATGAGTTCAAATATCCTGACTATCAAAAAGAGGCTGTAGATTGGGAACCGCTCTACAATGCCGTAAACCACGTAGCTGCAGTGCGTTCACAGACCGCTTTCGATGAAGGCTTTGAAACGTACTTCGACTATCCCATGATGCGTGATTACTACCTCTTCCTCGAACTCATCATGGCCAGTGATAATCATGGTAAGAATATGCTCTTCTATGTATACGACAAGCAAGGACCTGAGGGCGGAAAGATAGCCATTGCGCCTTGGGACTTAGACGGCACATTAGGCCAACGTTGGGACGGTAGCACCAGCTATACAGGGGCTAATCAAGAGTTTGACGAGTTTATCAACAAAAACGAACATGGCCAGTTTACTCCCTTCCTTCGCTTGAAGTTGAGCAGTAAATATAATTGGAAGGCTGACCTTACGGAACGTTATGCTGAGCTGCGTAATAGTAAGTTGTTTGATGCAGATGCGATTGCCAACCGCGTAGCTACATACGCTTCACTCTTCGAAGAGAGTAAAGCTGATATGCGTGAGCAAAATCGTTGGACACAGAACCATAGTGACTTACAGTCTGCAGCTTCTTATATCGAAAGTTGGATTAAACGCCGTGTAGCCTTCCTCGACAATAAATATGGTTATGAGCCCACTACTACTCAAATCAACGAGGCTGTGAGCGAGGCTCACTTCTCAGCTCAAGGTGGCCAAGGTCAGATTGGTATAGGTGCTGGTAAGGCACAAATCGTCCGCATTTACACCACCGCTGGTGCGCTCGTTCGCACGGTACAAGTGCCTGAAGGATTTACCGCTTTACAAGGTTTCGCACCTGGCATTTACATCGTAAATGGTCAAAAGGTGATAGTAGAGTAAACCTAATTAATGTGCAAATGCTTGGGAAATGTGCAAATGTGCAAATGTGAGAATGTGCAAATGGATGCTTTAATTTTCGCTCTTTATGTAAGGAGTAAATAAAAGCGACCATTTGCTCATTCTCACATTTGCACATTTAAAATCGCATTCTCACATTTGCACATTTGCACATTCTCACATTTGCACATTTAAAATCACATTTGCACATTCTTATATTCTCCTTATCTTTGCAAAAACTAAAAAAGAAAAAATGACAATAGATAATACACAACTCGCTGAGCAACTGCGTATGATAAAGCGTTCGTTGCGTGGTGTAATGAACGGTCCTGTAAGTGCTTCAATGCGCGAAAAGGGACTTAACTATAAGATAATATTTGGTGTCGAACTGCCACGACTGCAAGCAATGGCCAATGAATTTCCTCACACTTACGAATTGGCTGCTGCTCTTTGGAAAGAAAACATTCGTGAGTGTCGACTCCTTGCAGGAATGTTGATGCCCACCGAAAGTATGGACGCAGAGTTGGCGCGCATTTGGGTAGAACAGATGCAATTTGTCGAAGAGGCAGAATGCACCGTACTTTACCTCTTTAGTCATACCCCCTGGGCTTCGGTGTGTGCCTTTGAGTGGATAGCCGAAGAGGGAGAGATGTTTCAACTCTGTGGCTATTTACTCTTAGCTCGCCTCTTTATGCAAGGTGCCACACCTTCTGAACGCGACATGGACGAATTTCTTGACCAAGCCTTTACAGCTCTTCGCCACCCCAACACTCCTGTAGGTCGTGCAGCCAGCAAAGCCCTCATAAAATTTATGGACTTAGGCGAAAAGCAAGAAGTACGTGCAGAAGAAATGCTTCGCAAGTTGGCAAACTCATAAACTGCAATTTATCGACCTAATGAGAATGAATATTAACGAATAATTAACAACAAAATTAATGAAATAATTAATGTTCAATTAATGATAATTAATGTTCAAAACAACGCGCGAAGCGCGCCTAAACTTAAACGTTAACTATTTATGTTATGCGCTTCGCGATTTGTTTTGAACATTAATTATCATTAATTGAACATTAATTATTCCATTAATTTTTTCGTTAATGTTCATTCTTGTTAGGCCGATAAATTGCAGTTTATCGAAGAGTTACGCGTCACGAACGCAAACTCACCAATAATCGAAATTAGAAATTATCTTTACTTGCTGCGTATCTATCAGAATCCCAATAGAAAAATCGTGGTAGTAAAAGTTTTAGAGAGGGTGATAGGCCTTATTTAACAATACCCGCATCCGTATTTACAGGTGTATCTTTAGCCTGAGCTGTCTTTATCATTTTACCTCTCATCAGGCTCCACGATAACGAAATGTACACCATGTTGCCAAAAGCACGATTGCCGCTTGATAAGCTGCTAATCAACTTATCTGTCATCAACCTCGTTTCGCCACTTTTACCTTTACTCCTAAACGCATTTCGTAAGCCAAGTTTCAGTTGCAAGGCGCGGTAGCGATAGCCAACGTTAACGTCCGATGTTGAGCAGTTGTGCGTTAACATATCGCCCGACAATGCCTCCGTTGCCGTGCGGTAATACCCATTAAGACTCCAATTTTTGTAAAAAGCATTTAAGCCTGCTTGTAAACTCAGCTGAGCGTTCGTATGTTTATTCATGCCTCTTGCATCGTCGTACTGCCACTTAGGTTCAACGTAAAAAGTCAGAGCACGATTGAAGAATGACTGCCCCCAATACACAGCTGATTCAAAGTGGCGATTTCGCACGTTATTCACGTTTTGATGAACAAATTTACCCCCGTCTTCAAGAATCATCTGCCCGATACCATTATAAGCATATTCGTAAAGGGCATAAATACGAAGTGTAGTGCTCTTTTTCTGAAAATCAGCCACCAACATGTGCGTGTCGGTATTATAAGGGCGCAGCGCAGCATTACCAACCGTCCACTGTAATACGTCGTCCTGGCGGCTATATTCTGTCAAGTCGGCCAGCGTAGGTGTCGTCGCGTTGCGGCTATAACGATACATCAAACTCCATTCTTTATTCAAGTTATATTGCAAGAGCGCTTGAGGACGGAAAGCCCAAAACACATTGTCGTTCCCCATCTGCGCCGTTCGTATTCTATTCTCACCAACTCCCACCGATAGGTAAAATTTAGGCAAGAATAATGCATATTCAGCATACAAGTATTCCGTATCGTCATTAATCTTAGCCGCTTGATTGTTCGTACCTACGTACTTATTACGTGTATAGTCATAGCTTTGTTGGTAGCCAAACGATAGTTGACTCTTTGACGAAAGTTGATGTACAAAGTCCAACTTAGCGTAGGTGGCATACTTATTGCCATTCACCTTGTAGGCATAATTACTCCAAGGCGAGGCGAAACCTCTGTCATACGCATTGTCTAAGTAAGCAAAGCCCACATTTGCCTCTAACGTGCTTTTAGCGTTCAGTTGCTCTTGGTAATACGTCTTTAGCAAATACACCTTTTCGTCACTTTGCGTATTGGTGCGTAAGGTGTAATCTTCAGCCCCCGTTACGTGTTGATTTAAATAGCGATCGGGAAAGCGATTGTAGTCAAACGAAGCCTTCACGTCAAACACGCGCTTGTTCTCCAACGTGTAGTTATAGCTCAATAATAAAGCATCGTCTCTAAAGTTGCCACCTTTAAATTTTCCGTCTTTGGTATATTGCTTTATCGTTCCGTCAGCAAAGTGAAAAGTGTCGTTGCTCTTATTGTAAGCCTTCTTAATGTTATTAAGTTTGAAGTTGTATTGCAATCCAAATTCAGACTTCTTGTTCCATACCTTAGCCCATACGCCGTCGTCGTTATAATTATCAGAAACGGCATTCATCGCATTCAGTCCCACAGCAAAGCCATAATCGTCGCGCTTGGTCTTAATATTAATAACAGCCCCAGTTCCTGTACCATACTTCATACCAGGCATTGTGCTATATTCAATTTTTGTAACCAAGTAAGGGTGAATGCTCTGCAGTTGTTCGAGTGTAGCTTCTACATTGTTTATCTTTACCACAACACCACTTGCTCCCGTACTACTGATAATGCTCTTCTGCACTTGGTCAACGTGAATACCAGGCAAAGCCACCATTGATAATAGATCAAGCGCATTTGACGAATGTGTGCGTTGTGCATCCGAAGGAAAGTACGTGTCAAACCCATTATGGCGAATGACACTCGCCCCCTCAACAATCGCTTCGTTTAATTGAACATTTGTGCTGTCATTTTTTGTCACATCTTGTGCCCAAACACCTATTGGTAGTCCCAAGAGTAAACTGCTAATTATATACTTTCTCATACTATTTTATTTAGTCGGTTAACATTGCATTTTGTCGAAGAGAACGCGTATTCTCTAACTAACACGTGCGTCCTAATGTCTCGAACACAAGCTAGCCTGGGGGCGACGCGTCCCCGCGTCGGCAGCAGAATGCTTTGAATATCTTCTTATAGTCGCTTAGCGCGAGAACATACATAACATACAATTTAACATACTGATTTACATACTACTCAATTTGTATATTATGCATGTTCTCGCGCTAAGCGACTATAAGTAGATATTTACAACATGCTGCTGCTGCGGGTTACAAATCCGCCCCCCCAATTAGGCAGACAAATTGCAGTTTATCTTCTACACCTTCACCACGCATTCCTTACGTGCTTTCGGTGCGTGAGGCTCACCATCGGGATAGCCTAAAGCTAAGTGGCCAATGCCCTCATAGTCGCCCTCGATGCCCAGACTCTTGAGCCAAGCTTTCCACTCAGGTTGTTCAAATTCCTCGCGAGCACGGTTTATCCAGCACGAACCTAATCCTACGGCGTGGGCGGCCAACATCATGTTGCCCATCATTAATGTGCCGTCATATACGTGGTTGGGATTGCTACGCTCTGCCAATACGATAAGGTAAACGGGCGCGCCATAGAAAGGATCGGCATCTTCGCTCTTACCCATAAAAATGGCGTTGGAACGACGAATGCGGTCTTTTGTCTCTGCGTCGGTCACTTGAATGACCAACCAAGGCTGCTGGCTCTTGCCCGAAGCTGCATACGTTCCCGCTTCAATCACTTGGTCAATCAACTCTTGGGGTACAGGTGTACTCTTATATTTTCGAATGCTGCGGCGCGTCTTAATTGCCTTTAATACAGCAAGGCTTTCTTCTTTTGTTAGGGTCATTTTTTGATGTTTAAGTCTTCGGTAAGGTTTTTAATAATTTGTTCTCTGTAATATTTAGGCGACATACCCAAATTCTTTTTCACATACTTGCCAAAAAACGAGATGGACGGAAAGTCTAATTCACAAACAATCTGCTTAATCGACTTCTCTGGTCGCATCAAGTTGCGCTTAATGTCCTCAACCACGTAACGTGTAATAATGGTTGAGGCTGTTTCGCCTCCTTGCGCTTTCGTTACGCTACTCAGATACTTTGGCGTAACGTTCATTCGCTCCGCATACCACGCCACCGAACGAGGCTTGGGGTAAGTACTCATAACCAAGTTAAGAAATTCCTTGAATAAGTTATCACCAGAGGTAAAGTAAACGGGACGTACCTCAATGGTATCTTCCAACATATCGTGAAACTCATAGATAAAGGCTTCCATTAATAAGTCGGTAATCAACTTATGGTGTTTCATGGGAGTATCAACGTTCAGCTTCGAACGAATAAGGTCATGATATTGTATAAAGACCTCCGCTGCTCGGTCGCAAATGTTGAGTAAAGGGTGCTCTGCAATGTAGACATGAGCATTAATCAAACCAATAGGAATGTTGCTTAGTTCTTTAAAAAACTCTTCAGTTAAGTAAAATCCACGCATCGAAAGGTCCTCAGACTTATCAACATCTTCAATCTTATCGTTAGGGCCAAAAAAGAGTAAATCATTTTTCTTGATATGTAATTCACGTTGGTTGAGTAGGACAGAGCATGTCCCGTCTGTACACAACATCGTGGTGTAACCCACATTTTTGTGGTTACTCTTTACAACATCAATGTTACTGATAATCGAAATTTGATTATGCAGGAAGTTTATCTCATGTTTCAGCGCCTTGTCAGCAGCATTCATCGGTTCTTTCTTCATAGGGTAGGGTGTGAAACTATTTTTATATATCGGCAAAATAAACCTAAAAAATCCATATACGGAAATAATAACCACTTTTTCTTCTTTATAACCGAATTTTGCCTATTCTCTTTTTCCGCAAATTTCCCTCTTCGCGCGCGCGTGTACGTATTATATACTATCGTAAAAAATGTTTCATGTTTCATTTTTATGTTTCAACTCTTTGAAAATCAAACGTTTCAAGAGATGAAATTAAGATGAGAATTTTCAATCACATG
>ERZ791902.203-NODE-203-length-51025-cov-9.833804_pt1 | contig 51025 bp, 47 predicted proteins | sample MGYA00510149_ERZ791902 | MGnify/ENA primary metagenome ERZ791902 (study PRJEB30046, sample SAMN00792060) | human gut metagenome | study: EMG produced TPA metagenomics assembly of the A metagenome-wide association study of gut microbiota in type 2...
AGTGAGTATCACAACTGTCACGTTGTTGTCCTCCTTATGGGTACCATTTTAAAATATTGTCTAAGCCCAATTTCAGCATTAAACTTTTTTTGGTGTAAATGCCGCAATTTAATAGTTTGGAGAGCAAATTCACCTAACCACATCCAAATTTATTGCGCCGCTCCAATCGATTAATATTCTAATTTTTTAACCTTTTCCCAAGTAAATTGAGGATCACCAAAATGTCCATAGCATGATGTCTTGTGGTAAATTGGCTTTCTTAAATCCAATTCGGAAATGATGTTTCCTACTTCAAAATTGAAGTTTTTCTTAACGATTTCTAATAGTTTTTCATCATCAAATTTACCTGTTCCAAAAGTGTCTACACATAAAGAGACAGGTTGTGCTTTACCAATTGCATACGCAACTTCAACTTCACAACGACGAGCTAAACCATTGGCAACAATGTTTTTAGCTACATAACGAGAGTAATAAGCAGCACTACGGTCTACTTTTGTAGGGTCTTTACTAGAGAAGCATCCTCCTCCAATACGCCCACGTCCACCATATGTATCACATACGATTTTACGTCCTGTAGTTCCTGAATCTCCCCATGATCCACCTACAACGAAGCTTCCAGATGGGTTGATGAAATATTTTGTGTTTTCATCTAAGTATTTTTCATCAATGCAAGGTTTAATCACTTCATTCATGATTAATTCTTTAATTTCTTCTTGTGTAATATCTTTTGAATGTTGAGTAGAAACAACGATTGTATCAATACGTTTGATTTCATCATTTTCATATTCAACAGATACCTGTGTTTTTCCATCTGGTTTTAATAAATCTGGATGAGCACGACGTACTTTTGTCAATTGACGAGCTAAAAGGTGTGCATAATAGATAGTTAATGGCATATACTCATCATTTTCATCACATGCATAACCAAACATAATACCTTGGTCACCAGCACATACTTCATCACGATTTACGGCATTGTGAATTTCAGGACTTTGTTGGTTCACAACAGTATGTACATGATATTCTTCTGTATATCCAATACGTTTGATTTCATTTAATGCGATTGTTTCATAATCCAATTCTGCCTTTGTATTACATTCACCATAAATTAATACAAAATCATCTTTAATAGTACATTCAACAGCCATATTTGAATATGGGTCTTGAGCTAATGCAGCATCTACGATTGCGTCGGCAATTTGGTCACAAATTTTATCTGGATGACCTTCAGTAACACTTTCACTTGTAAAAATATAGTCTTTCATTTTGTCTCCTCTTCTCTTGCTTATCCATAAAAAAAACATACTTTAAGAAGTATGTTACAAATCTTTATACTTCTTATCGCTGTTAGCAGGACCACCTTAACATATTGTCAGGTTGGCGTGAAGTCAACGAGCTAACTCTCTACTTCAACTCTGGATAATTTTTTTACGCATAAAGATTAAAACATGAAACTACAAATAATGCAAGGAATTCATCACCATTATTATACACATATGAAAAAATGGCTAAATTATCTAGCCATTTCTTTCTAATATCCTAATACTTCATCCACTAAGATTACATGAATACGATCGGGTTCCATACTATTTCTTGTGATGACTAACTGATCACAAATGCAGCCTTGGGCTAAACAATTTGCACAACTACCCGTGACTTGACACGGCCTATTTCCAGCAAATCGCTGACTGTTAATTGGTGCAGCCACATTTCTTAATCTAGAAATTGCACTATCTAAATCTTTTGTCACCTTATTCATACCTACGATCATTATGACATGTCTTGGTCCAAAACATAAACATGACACACGATTACAATGCCCATCCATATTGACTAAAATTCCATCTTCTGTCATCGCATTGGTACTCATTAAATAGTAGTCTGCATAAAAACAATCTCTTTCCAACTTGTACTTTTCTTCGACATTTTTTGCCTGATCTCGATCAATGACTTTGAAATTTCTTTTATAAAGCTCTTCCTTGATACCAATCTTATTTAAAGTATCTGAGCCTCCCCAGCCGACACTTGAGCCTGGCTTCATAATTTCAAATGCCAAATTCAAAGCTTCTTGTTTCGAATGCACATAATACCCATTCATATGTCTGTTTTTTAAGCCTTGAATCACTTTTTTAGACAATAAATCATTTCGTTTTGTGATCATTTTTTACACCTCAACCCACTCTATTTTATTCACTACAATCGATGTTGGTCGATCCTTCTTTCCTTGAATCAGACAAATACGATCTTTTTGAATGTTTTCTTTTTGTTGTTCATACAAACGAGGCATGATAACCGCATCCATTTTACCAGCTTCATCCTCGACACTCATAAAGCACATCCAATCGCCTTTCTTTGTCTTATGCGTTCTAAAAGACGCCACACGTACTAAGATATTCATATATCCATCTCTATTTACCGCATTCAACAATGGTATACAATTTGGATAGTTATGCATACGTAAAGACTGCACAGGATGTTCACTCACATAAAAGCCATATACATATTGCTCTTTTTGGGCTTTTTGTATTGGATTCTCTTTGATTCTTTGAATGCCTGGACGAGAGACAATACTAAAATCGAAACGTAAATTGTTCGGATCTTCAATTCGCACAATATTTACATAATCAATCAGCTTTCTTAAATTCTCATTAAGAGTTGCACGATTATATCCAAAACAATCCAATGCTCCGCCATCAATTAAAATTCGAATCGTAGATTCATTGATCTTATACATACTTGCCTTGGCAAGAAAATCAAATAAATCTGCATATGGTGCATGTTCTAAAATCGTTGGATAAATTGTTTTCCCTACACCTTTTAAAACTTGTAGTGGCATACGAATTGAATTCTGTTCAATCGTATAGAAAGCCTTTGAATGATTAATATCACACCCATTCACAACGATATTTCTTCGTTTACATTCATAAATATATTGCGATGTTTTTATACCTGAACCAATGACACTATTTAAAAGGCTCTGATAGAAATATAAAGGATAGTTTGCCTTTAAATAAGCCATTTGATAAGCTACTAAGCTGTAGGCATAACTGTGTGATTTATTAAATCCATAACCGGCAAATTGTTCCATAATGGAAAATATCTCATTGGAAACAGAATCCTTAATACGCTTCTTTCGAGCTCCTAAAATAAATTGCTCTTTTAAATTCTGCATGACATCCAATTTCTTTTTCGACATAGCCTTTCTTAGTGTATCTGCTTGTGCCAAACTAAATCCGCCAATCACTTGGGCTGTCTGCATAACTTGCTCCTGATAAATCATGATACCATAGGTTTCCTTCAAGATTGGTTCTAGTAAAGGATGAGGATACACGACTTTTGAAGGATCCTTTTTTCTTTCAATATATGTATCAATATGCTGCATCGCTCCAGGACGATATAAAGCAAGTACAACACTGATATCTTCAAATTTGTTGGGTTGTATCTTTTGTAGTAAAGACGTAATTCCACTAGATTCCAATTGGAATACACCTAATGTGTTTCCAAACGATAATAATTGATATGTTTTCGCATCCTTTAAATTGATTTTCATCATATCCAAAGAAATATGTTTTTGTTCTTTTAGATTTGTGACAATTTCATGAATCGTCGTTAAATTACGAATGCCCAAAAAATCCATTTTGATCAAGCCCAAATCTTCTAGATATTCCGCTGTAAATTGTGTAGCCTGAATATCTCCATCGACACTGACAAGTGGACAGACATTCACAATAGGCTGATCTGAAAGGACAATTCCTGCCGCATGTAAAGAGGTGTGTCGTGGTAATCCTTCAACGTTTACACACATCTTAAATAATTCAGTTAATTTTTGATCCGACTGAATCCTTTTTCGAAATAAAACATTCTCATTATAGGCCTGCATCAACGTAATTTTAGGTGTGTTCTTTAACATCTTAGAAAGTTCATCCACAATTCTTGCCGGAATATTCATAACACGCCCTACATCACGAATGGCTTGTCTTGCCTGCAAAGTATTAAAAGTCACAATATGACTGACATGATCATAACCATATAATTCACGAACATATTGAATCACTTCATCTCTTCTATCATCTGGAAAATCCGTATCGATATCCGGCATGGAAACACGTGATGGATTTAGAAATCTTTCAAACAATAAATTATTCTGAATTGGATCAATATGTGTAATACCTAAACAATAAGCTACTAAAGAACCGGCTGCACTACCACGTCCTGGACCTACAAATATGTCTTGACTTCTGGCATATCGAATAAAATCCCATACAATCAAAAAATAATCGGTAAATCCCATATTCACTATGATATTTAATTCATATTCTAAACGTTTGATATAGGTAGGATTTAAATTCCCATTTAAACGTTTTTCTAACCCCTTCTTACAGAGTTTGATCAAATAATCCCTCGAATCAATTTGAAGCTTATTTTTAAATACAGGAAGCTTGGACTTTTGAAAAGCCATTTGAATATTGCACATTCTTGCGATTTCTTCTGTAGCGATCAATTCGCTTTCATCATACAATGCTTCCATTTCCTGTGGACTTCTTAAATATCTTTGAAATTGTACGTCCAAACCTTGATTTTCAATATTCGTTTGTTTGGCAATAGCCCTTAATACTTGTAAAGATTTTACGTCTTCACTATTCTCATACAGAATTCGAGATAGAGCCACACGTTTACAATCAAGTTGTTTTAAAATTCGATTATCGGCTCTTTTTTTACCCGAATCATTCATAGATACAGAAATATAGAAATCTGAAAAAGATTTTTTACACAATTCTACAAATGCACTTAACTTTTCTAAATTTTGATGTTCAATATATGCACTGAATGTATCTTTTCCGTCGCTGGAAGTTAATACCACACAATCTTTGGCATACTTTATAACTTCTTCAAAAGATACATTTCCTTTTATGATCGAACTTAATTTATATAAATTCTGTAGACCCATATCATTCTTCGCTAGAAGAATAAAATGAAAGGGCTCCTCATTATAGATGGAATCAACTTCTAAACCAATAATCGCATGAACATTATGTTTTTTACATAGTTGATAGAACTCCATCGTTCCATACATCACATTATGATCGGTTAAACAAACATGATTATATCCGAGTTGTTTTTGATGAAGAATCATATTTTCTAAACGAATTGGCGATTCAAGTAAAGAGTATGAACTTCGCATATGTAAGTGAACCATAGAATACCACCTTTCCATTGTAGATATTATAGCATAAGAAAAAGAGATAGCTTCTTAAGCTACCTCTCGATTTGATAAAATTTCAATAATTTGATTAACTTGATCACGTGTTAAGTTTTTGATTCCACTTGCACATTCGTGACCACCACCACCAAATTCCATGGCAACATCACGAATTGGAATATTTCTTGAACGTAAAGACGCACTATAATGTACACGATCTTCCATACGCGTAAACAATGCCCACATTTCAACACAATCGATGCCTGCTAAACAATAGACTTTGTCTTTCGCATCTGTAAAGCTTAAACCAAATTCTTCATAATCTTCACATTCTAGAATTGAATAAAGGAACTTATTTTTAAACACTGTATGATTACGTACAACAGTTTCATATTTATAGTCTTCCATGGATTTTGAAAAGTTCAATTGTTCCACTTTTGTGACATCTACACCTTGTTCAAATAAATATTTTGCGGCATCAAATGTAGCTGGACGAACATTATTTGTCGTAAAACGAATATTGTCCGCTGTTAATCCAAGATATAACATTAGAGAACTTTGTAGAGGAATGTTAGCCTTTTTTTCTTGTAAATACAAAGCTAATAACTCACATGTGGCACTTGCCTTATCATCAATCCATTCTTCATCACAAATGGTTTCTACTTGTACGTGATGATCTATACGAATTGATTTTTTAGCCAATTGATACCTGTCATCATCAATGCGTGCAGCATTTGAAGTATCTAAAACAATTGCTAAGCTGGAAGCTACTACTTCATCATCTACAACATCCATATGTACGTTGTTTCTTTGTGAAACTGGACAATCATTACCTAAACAATAGATTTTTTTATTTGGATAAGCACTTTCTAAATAGTACTTTAAGCCAAATTGTGATCCTATCGCATCCATGTCAGCAAAAACATGGCGAAAAATTGTGATTGTATTAAAATCTTTTACGCTTTCTAAAATATCATTAGGCATTAGCCATCAAATCCTTGTAAGCATCACGTGCAATGACTAATTCTTCATTTGTTGGCAATAACCAAACTTGCATTTTTGATTCAGGAGCACTTAATAATTTTTCAACGCCACGAACTCCATCGTTGTCTTCTGGTTTTACAACAACACCAAATGCTGATAATCCATCACAGATTCTTTGACGCATTGCACAGTCATTTTCACCGATACCACCGGCAAAAACAATCGCATCAGCACCACCCATTAATCCGTAGTATCCTGATACAACTTCGACAATACGATTTACATATACGTTTTGAGTTAAAATAGCACGTGGGTTTCCTTCTTTGATAGCGGCTTCAATGTCGCGACCATCACTAGAGATTCCACTTACACCTAACATACCCGATTTTTTATTCATGATTGTATCCATTTCATCTGGTGTATATCCATATTTATTTTCTAAGAATGGAACGATTGCAGGGTCAATATCTCCACAACGAGTTCCCATCATGATTCCTCCAAGAGGTGTGAATCCCATTGATGTTTTATATGATTTACCATTTTTAACAGCTGTAATACTTGCACCATTTCCTAAGTGGCAAGTGATGATATTCATTTCTTCTTGTGTTTTTCCTTGAAGCTCAGCCAAACGTTTTGTCAAATATTCATGACTTGTTCCATGAGCACCATAACGACGTACTTTATCGTTAGTATAATATTCATATGGAAGAGGGAAAATATAGTTTTCTTCTGGCATACTTTGGTGGAATGCTGTATCAAATACGAATGTGTGTTTACACTCTGGTAAAGCATCTCTAAATGAACGATATCCAACTAATGCAGCTGGGTTGTGTAATGGAGCTAATGCACATAATTCTTCTACTTTAGCTTCAACATCTGCATCTACAGGTACTGAATGAGAGAAATATTCTCCACCATGAACAACACGATGACCAATCGCTTTGATATCTTCTAAACTATTTACAACTTTGTGTTCAATTAATGCTTCCATTAATTTTTTTACAGCCACTGCATGATCTTTGATATCTAAGATCTCTTCAATTTTTTCTCCATTGGCTTTCATTCCAAAAATAGAATCGTTTAAACCAATACGTTCTACGTTTCCTTGTGCTAGAACTTCTTCTTCTGGCATTTTGAAAACTTGGAATTTCAAAGATGAACTTCCTGCATTAACACTCATAACAATCGACATTTTTTGATCCTCCTAAAAAATTTCTTTTAATATTTCGATTTGTTCAACATCTTCATGATGTAAAATCCATGAATCCAATAATTTTTTCTTAGCGACATAACCAATCGCTGCTTCATATTTTTCCAGTAATTTCGTAGCTCGATGTACCGAATCCATCGCGGCTGCACGAGAAATCTCTAGTTCCTCACTTATTTCAGTATAAGAGAAATCTTCCTCATAGTAAAGAGATAATATCTCTCTTTGACGTTTAGTCAACAAGTCTCCATACACATCTAATAAATCATTCGCATCTAATTTTGAAATCATTATTCTTCCATACCCTTTGTGATTCCCATCAAGAAGGCATTGATATCAAATGGTCTTAAATCAGCAGGCTTTTCTCCTAGACCTAGGAAACGAACTGGTAAGTGTAATAGATCACGAATTGCGAGTACAACTCCACCTTTTGCCGTACCATCCATCTTCGTTAAAACGATACCTGTTACATCAGTTGCTTCCAAGAATACTTTTGCCTGTGAAATACCGTTTTGACCTGTTGTCGCATCTAAAACTAACCAGACTTCTTGTGGTGCTCCCTCAATTTCTCTTTGTACAACACGGTGCATCTTACTTAATTCATTCATTAAATTTGTTTTATTTTGTAGACGACCCGCTGTATCGCAAATCAAAATATCAATATCATTTTCTTTGGCATAACGACAAGCATCAACTAATACGGAACTTGGGTCTTGGTTCATTTTACCTTTAACACAATGCACACCTAAACGTGTTGCCCAAGTATCGATTTGATCAATAGCTCCAGCACGGAAAGTATCAGCTGCAGCAACCGCGACTTTCTTACCTTGTTCCTTGTAGTATTGAATTAATTTTGCACTTGTAGTTGTCTTACCACTACCATTTACACCAACCATTAAAATAACAGTTGGACCTTCTTCATTCATTTTAATTGGTTCGTCGTTTGATTCATCATAGAAATCATATAGAATTGAAACCAAATAATCTAACATGGAATCATATTCTTTAACATGTTTTCCATTTGATTCAAACGCATCCACAATTTTTTGTGCTGTATGAATACCCACATCACTCTCAAGTAGAATAACCATAATTTGCTCTAATAGGTCATCATCAATTCCATGAAAGTTATTGGATAAAGCACGTATACGATCTCCAAAGCTTTTCTTTGAACGATCAAGGCCTGATAAATATTTATCTTTATCTTCGCTTTTTACGAAAGCTTCTTTTATTTTCGAAAAGACCGACATTACTTTTCCTCCTTAGCTATATGTACTGCATCTTTCAATTGCACTTTTAACACTTTACTAACACCATCTTTTTGCATTGTAACCCCATATAACGTATCGCACTGTTCCATAGTTCCTGGTCTATGTGTTACTGCAATAAATTGAGATTGACCACGATAATGAGATAAATAACGGGCAAAACGCTCAACATTTGCCTGGTCTAATGCAGCTTCTACCTCATCAAAGATACATAAAGGCATTGTACGAGCCTTCAATATCGCAAACAATACACTAATCACAATCAAAGCTTTTTCTCCACCCGAGAATGTCTGGATATTTTTAACCATTTTTCCAGGAGGCTGAACATCAATATCAATACCCGTATTCAATACGTCTTCTGGATCCACCATGGAAAGACTAGCACGTCCTCCACCAAACATAGCCTTGAATACGCCATCTAGTTCAGCATTAATTTTATTAAACATCTCAGTAAATTGACTGATCATTGTCTTGTCCATCTCATCAATGGCTGCCAATATTTGTTGACTTGCCTTTTCTAAATCTTCTTTTTGGCTTGTCATAAAATCAAAACGCTCTTTGACTTCTTTATATTCGTTTGGTGCATCCAAATTCACATTTCCCAAACGAGAAATAGCTTGACGAAGTTGAATAACTTCTTCTTTAGCACTTTCGATTTCGACATCTTCTTTTTTAGTTAACGCATACTCATATGTCATTTCATAATCTGTGCTTAAGCGATTCAATGCATTCTCTAACTGCGTTTTGATTTTCACTACTTCCATTTCATAGTTATGGATCTGTGATTGTTTAGAACTCATTTCTCTACGAACTAAACGAATCTGATTTTCGAGTTGTTCTGCTTCATTTCCTTTATCAAAACGAGTCTGACGCAAGCTTTGAATCTCTAGAGACAATGAATCCAATACAGCATGCATCTTAGACATTTGTACAACAAGATCATCTTGTGCTAATTCACCACTATCTTCAATATCTACACCTAACTCCTGATATTCAGCTAAAATTGAATCGTATTTTGCCTTTTTAGTCGCATAAATATTTTCTAGCTTAGCCAATTCAATCTGCAAAGTTACAATCGCATCGTTTTCTTTTTGAAGTTTCTGCGTAAGAATCTCTGTTTCATCCAAACAATTGTCGGCTTTGATTTTTTGCCCTTCAATTTTTGAATTGATTGTTTCTAATTCCTGTCGCATTGTGACTGGTGTACTTTGATTCTTCGTAACACCACCCGTCATACTACCACCTGTATGTACGATATCACCATCTAGGGTAACAATTTTATATGCATAACGTAATCGTTTCGCGGTTTCATTCGCATTCTGCAATGTATCCACCACAATCACATTACCAAGCAATCGTTCTTTAACGGGATCAAAAATCTCTTTACAGTCAACACATTCACTCGCAAAGCCTAAAAAGCCTGGACTTGTTGAAGCAATCGTGATCACTTGTTCATTCATTTTTCTAGGATGACATACACTTAATGGTAAGAAAGTTGCACGTCCACTACGGTTTCGTTTCAAGAATGAAATGGCATTTCTTGCATCTGCCTCATTTTTGGTGATGATTTGATAGATACTTCCACCTAATGCTGCATTTACCGCCAATGCTTTATCGGCATGTGCAATCAACAATTCACTGACAACTCCATAAACGCCAGATAAAGAGTTTTTTGCCTGCATTACAGAACGCACACCTTGTTGATGAGCAAAAGGCTGCTTCATCATATTTTCCAATACTTGTCTACGATTTTGTAGCTGTATCAAGATATTGTTTGCCTGATCCGATTCATAACGAGCCTTAGAAATTTTTGTTTTCAAATCATTCACAATATTACGACGGTTATTTAAATCTTGTTGCGTCTGCATTAAACGCTGATGACGATCCTGATATTCGAATCGTGCTTCTTCAAGCATAGCCTGTAATTCTTTTTGACGAGCTTGTTTATCCGCTACCTGCAACATATACTTTCGCTTTTCATCCTGCTCGATTTTACGTCTTTCAAGCTGATAATTTTCTTCCATCGCCTTTGTGTATTTTCCTTGCAGCTCATTGATTTGTTTATCTAGAGCATACATTTCTTTTCGAATGCTTTCTAAGCGATTTTCCTGCTTTAAAAGCTCCGCATTTTCTGATGTATGCATAGCTTGGATATCAAACAATTCTTTATTGATCTGATTAATTTTATCATTATATTGATCAATATCCTCAACCAATACACTAATTTCAATTTTAGATAGTTTATCTCTTAAAGAAATATATTTTTCTGCCTTTTTAGCTTGTTTTTCCAAAGGCCCAATTTGTCTTTCAAGCTCATCTAGAATATCCTGCAAACGATCTAGATTTTCTTTTGTCTGCTCTAATTTAGACAATGACATCTTTTTTCTCTTTTTATACTTTGCGACACCCGCAGCTTCCTCAAATAAAGAACGTCTATCTTCTGGCTTGGCATCCGCAAAAGAAGAAATATTTCCCTGCGTAATAATACTTAAGGAATCTTTTCCTAATCCTGTATCCATGACTAAATCATTAATATCTTTTAATCGGCATGGTGTTTTATTTATAAAATAACTTGCTTCATTATTGGCACGTAAAATTTGTCGTGTAATTTCGATTTCATCAAAATCCGAATCAAAAACACGTGTTGAATTGTCAAATACCAATGTAACGCGTGCCATGTTTACAGGTTTTCTATATTCACTTCCTGAGAAGATAATATCTGACATATTAGTACCTGAACGAAGTGATTTAACACTCTGTTCACCTAGTACCCAACGAATGGCATCATTCACATTACTTTTACCACATCCGTTTGGTCCTACAATGCCTGTAATATCTTGATCAAATTGAATCACTGTTTTATCTGCAAAGCTTTTAAAGCCTTGTAATTCAATACGTTTTAAAAACATCAAGACCCTCCACTCTAACTAGTGTATTATATCAAAAAAATCACATAAAATATATCTAGTATCTATTTCTAGATTGTATATTATTTATTATTATGTTATAGTATGTGCATGAACAAGAAAGATAGTATGCGGTATGTTTATCCACTTTGTTTTGGTGAAGAAGTAGGAAACTGTATCACACATGGAGTTATGGCACTTTTGATTCTATTTGCACTTCCATACTATAGTGTTCGTGCTTATTTACAAGGCGGAGCAATCAAAACACTTGGAACAGCAGTATTCTTGATTTGTCTGCTCTTTATGTTTACAGGGTCTTGTCTTTACCACAGCATGCCACATGAAACAACACACAAATATGTATTTAGAAAATTAGATCACATTATGATCTTATTGGCTATCGCAGGAACTTATACGCCCATTTGTCTAAATCTTATGAACAACTGGAAAGGATATACAATTTTAGCTATCGAATGGGTTATGGTAATTGCTGGAATCTTATTGAAATCGATTGCGACAAAAAGTTATCCTAAACTCTCAATGACAATCTATATGATCATGGGTTGGTTAGCTATCTTTATTTTACCTACGCTAATCAGAGAAACTCAACCTATATTTATCATTTTGATTGCCTTAGGTGGTGTTATGTATACCATGGGTACTTTCTTTTATTCGAAGCCTCAAAAAAGATATTTTCATTTTGTATGGCATATCTTCATCATTTTAGCTAGTATTTGTCACTTATTGGCTATTCTATATTTTATGTGAAAAGAACCTATATCTTGGAATATCCAAAATATAGGTCCTTTTTTTAAAACAATCGAACAATATCATTATATGTCGCGTATAAAAACAACAACATCAATAGCACAAAACTTGCCATGATGATATTTTCTACTACTTTTGTAGAAACTTTACGTCCAATTAATTTTTCAATCAACAAAATCAAAATTCTTCCACCATCAAGTGCTGGAATAGGAATGGCATTAAAGATTCCAATATTTAATGAAATCATCGCAAACAAACTAAAATACATATCCAATCCATATTGTACAGATTTGCTAGTGACATTTAAAATGCCAACAGGACCCGATAAGTTTTCTAATCCCTGTCCATGAATGATCATATTCAAAGATTTAAATATAGTTGTTGCACTATCCCAGGTATTTTGACAGCCAACCCATAAAGATTGATACCAAGGAATCTTCTTCGCATATGCAATCGCCTTATAGCCAAGTGTATAGCCTTCCATATCTTTATCATAAGATGGAGTTAGTGTGGTTTCAAATGTTGTGCCATCACGCTTTACAGTTAATGTCAATGTATCATGATGATATTGAATAAACTCTAAAATTTCATATTGTGTTTTAGGTTGAATACTGTTTCCATCTTCACTTTGAACTTTAACAATGTGATCATCTTTTTCTAGACCTGCTTTTTGTGCCACAGAGTCCTCTTCGACTACATAGACAACTGGTTTTGCCTCTTCTACTACATAGCCTTGAGCTAAGGCCACACCCATATATATGATCCATGCCAATAAAATATTCATCACAATACCAGCAATCATGATGCAGACTTGTTTCCATTTTTCAATACCGTTTAAGCGTCTATTTTTCGGAACATCCTTTAGCCAGCTATCTTCTTCACTTTGTGAGCCATCTTCTTCACCAGCCATCATTACATAGCCGCCAAAAGGAATGGCACGAATTGAAAAAGCTGTTTCTTTTCCTTGTTTTTGATAAAGGCATGGTCCCATACCGATAGAAAATTCTTTACAGTAAACCCCAAAATGTTTAGCAACTAAAAAATGTCCTAACTCATGTAAAATGACAATCACGCTTAGCATCACGACAAATGCTATTATACCAATAATAAAATCCATTCAAATCCCCCTTAGAGAATGATTGTATATAAAACACTAAATATCATGATATTTAATAATAGTGAATCTACACGATCTAAAACGCCACCATGCCCTGGTAAAAGATTAGAGAAGTCTTTTACGGCAAAATGACGTTTAATAGCACTAAAACACAAATCTCCAATTTCTGCAGTAATAGGACATACTAAACATAAGAATGTATTTAAAACTGGGTTTAAGTTTGATACGTAGCTAATACTAACCACAAAACTTAATACAAAACCAAATACAATGCCTCCTACAAAACCTTCCCAACTCTTTTTAGGTGAGATTCTAGGATTCATTTTGTGCTTTCCAATAGCTCGACCCACAAAATAGGCTCCTGTATCACTTCCGTATGTTGCAAAAACAATCGTCCATAGATACGGATGTACGTTTGCGATTTGTCCTACCGCATGATATACGAGTGAGAAAATTGTAACGTATGAAATACACACAAAGGCATCTATAATTGAGAAGTTTTCAACAAAAACAACAAGACTCCATAAGAATACAACAATCAGTGTCACAACAACGAAATAGTATTTATCCGGTAAAACTCTTGTTAAAATGACAGCTAAAGCACTAAGTGGAAGAACATATTTAGGCCAGCTTTTAAAATCTGGCTGAATATGCATCCATTCATATGCACCTGCACAAACAATAAACAAGGCAAGAGCTTCTAACCAATATCCTCCAAGAGCTACTGGTAGTGCTACAACAAGAATGATACCAATAGCGGTAATTATTCTTTGTTTCATGAAGTTAAGCCTCCAAATCTGCGATCTCTTGAAGCAAATTCGTCTAGACAATCTTTTAATGCTTTTTCATCAAAATCAGGCCATGCGACTGGTGTAAAAATCAATTCCGCATAGGCGAGTTGCCACAACAAATAATTCGAAATACGAAGTTCTCCACTTGTACGAATCATCAAATCAATATCTTCTGGTACAAATAAATATTTTGAGAACTCTTCCTCAGTTAAATCATTTTCACGTTTACCTTGAGCAACCTCATCCGCATATTTTTTCATACCAAGTAACATTTCTCTTCGCGAACCGTAATTAATGGCTAAACATAATTCTAATCCAGTATTATCCTTAGTCATATTTACAGCCTTATTAATTACATTTTGTGTTGCTTGTGGGAATTTTTCTAATTCACCGGCAAAAGTTACACGAATGTTCTTTTCCATCAATTCATTAATAAATTTATTAAAGAATAGTCCTGGTAATTTACATAAATAGGAAACTTCATCTTCTGGTCTTTTCCAGTTTTCTGTTGAAAAAGCATATAGAATCAATTTTTGAATCCCCATATCTTGTGCAGCTAGAGCCACAGTACGAATTGTATCCGCACCCTTTTTGTGTCCTGCCGTTCTTGGTAAGCCTCTTTTTTTGGCCCAACGACCATTACCATCCATAATTATAGCTACTGTTTTTGGTGCCATAAAAACCTCCTTTTTAAAAAAGTCCAAATCAAGTTTGGACTTAGACATTTAATATTTCTTTTTTCTTTGCTTCACATATTGAATCAACATCTTTAATGTATTTGTCTGTTAATTTTTGTGATTCTTCTAATGTTTGTTTTTGTTCGTCTTCTGGAAGTTCTTTATCTTTTTTAATAGCATCGTTCGCATCACGACGTACGTTACGAATCGCAATCTTAGCTTCTTCACCATATTTTTGTGCATCTTTAGCTAATTCTTTACGACGATCTTCAGTTAATTGAGGAACTTGAATACGAATTACATCGGCTTCTGCTTGAGGATTCAATCCTAAGTTAGCAGCTTGAATTGCGTGTGCAATATCTTTAATGATTGAACGATCGTAAGGTTTAATAACAAGTTGTGTACCTTCAACAACTGAAATCTGAGCCATCTGGTTGATTGGTGTCATTGCACCATAATATTCAACTTGTACACGTTCTAACATTTGTCCACTGGCACGTCCAGTACGGATTTGACGAAGGTTTGATTCTAAATTATCAATAACACCCATCATTTTTTCTTCTGCATTTAATAAAATATCACTCATTTTAATTCTCCTTATTTCTTTTTAGTGATTGTTGTACCGTTAACTTCACGGCGAACTGCTTTGACAATATTACCAGGTTCATTCATATTGAAAACAACTAAATCAATATCATTATCCATGCACATACTAATAGCTGTTGAGTCCATGACTTGTAAGCCTTCGTTTAATACGTCCATATAATTTAGTGTATCGTATTTCTTAGCATTTGGATTTTTCTTTGGATCTGAATCATAAACTCCATCAACACCATTTTTAGCCATCAAGATAACATCTGCATTGATTTCAGATGCACGTAATGCAGCCGTTGTATCTGTTGAGAAGTATGGAGAACCTGTACCAGCTCCAAAAATAACGATTCTTCCTTTTTCCAAGTGACGTAAAGCACGTCTTAAGATGAATGGTTCTGCAACCTTTTGCATTTCAACAGCTGTCTGTACTCGTGTTTGAACGCCTTCTTGTTCTAATGCATTTTGAACAGCTAAAGCGTTGATTACAGTACCTAACATACCCATATAATCGGCTTGAGCACGGTTCATTCCCATTTCAGCCATCATTTTACCACGAATGAAGTTGCCACCACCGACAACAATTGCTAATTCTACCCCTAATTTTTGTACTTCTTTTAACTCTTTTGCCAATCTTTTTAAGATTTCTGGATCAAAAGCAGCTTCAGGGCTAGACAAAGCTTCGCCACTTAATTTTAATAAAACACGTTTATACATAATATTGCTCCTTATTGAATTGTCACAACAATTATACACTATATTACGCTATTTAAAAAGAAAAACCCTTGGAATTTCCAAGGGTTTTAAAGTAAAAGATAAATTACTTAGCCATTTGAGCAGCAACTTCTTCAGCAAAGTTTTCTTCGCGTTTTTCGATACCTTCACCAGTTTGGAAACGTACGAAAGTTACTACTTCAGCTTTGTTGTCTTTCAAGAATTGAGAAACCTTAGTTTTAGGTTCTAAGAAATATTCTTGATCTAATAAGCATTGGTCTTTAAAGTGTTTGTCAACTTTTCCTTTTAAGATTCCTTCCAATACTTTTTCTGGCTTTTTAGCCATGTTAGGATCAGCCTTCATCATTTGTAATTGAAGTTCACGTTCGTGTTCAACTTCTTCACCTGGTACTTCAGCTTGAGATACATATTTTGGAGCCATACTAGCAACTTGCATTGCTAAGTTTTTAGCTACAGTAGCATCTTGAGTTCCTTTAACAACTACAACAGCAGAAATTGATCCACCCATGTGCATGTATGAACCAAAGATTTCATCATCTGCTTTTTCAACAACAGCAACACGACGGAAAGAAATTTTTTCTCCGATAGTAGCTGTAGCGTTGATGATTAAATCATTGATAGTTCCTTCAGCAGTTTGAACATTTAAAGCTTCTTCAGTTGTAGCAGGTTTGTTTGCAAGAATTGCTTCTTGTAAAGTATCCATTAAACCTAAGAATTGTTCGTTCTTACTTACAAAGTCTGTTTCTGAGTTAACTTCGAATAATACAGCAGTGTTTCCACTAACAGCAACACGAGTTAAACCTTCAGCAGCGATACGTCCTTCTTTTTTAGCAGATTTTGCGATTCCTTTTTCACGTAACCAGTCAACAGCTTTTGCAATGTCACCTTCACATTCAGTTAAGGCTTTTTTGCAATCCATCATACCAGCACCTGTTTTTTCACGTAATTCTTTTACTTGAGCAGCAGTGATAGCCATTTTAGCATCCTCCTATATTTTTTTATTATTCAGCAGCTTTTGCTTCTTCAGCTTTTGCAGCTGGTTTTACGTCATCATTTTTCTTATTGAAAGGACGACGGTTTTTACGTTCGAAGTTACGTTTTCTACGTTCTTCATTTCTTTGACGACGACGACGTTCGTTTTCAGCGATTTGTGCTTCAACATTTTTGATTACGTCTTCCATAGTTACATCATCTTCAGTTTCATCTAAGTAAGCCATTTCTAATAGACCACCCTTAGCATCAACGATAGCGTCTGCTAAGATTGTTGTAACTAATTTGATTGAGCGAACTGCATCATCATTAGAAGCGATTGCAAAATCAGCATCTTCTGGATCACAGTTTGTATCTAACATAGCGAATACAGGGATTCCTAATTTTTTAGCTTCAGCGATTGCATTGTGTTCTTCTTTTGGGTCAATAACAACTAATGCATCTGGAAGTTTCTTCATTTCTTTGATTCCACCTAAAGAACCTTCCAATTTAGCTTTTTCTTTACGTAAGTTAGCTTGTTCTTTCTTAGTGTAAACTTCGATTTTTCCGCTAGCTTCCATTTCTTCGATTTCTACTAAACGTTTAATACGTTTTTGGATTGTACGGAAGTTTGTTAATAAACCACCTAACCAACGTTTGTTAACGTAGAAAGATCCTGAACGTAAAGCTTGTTCTTCAACAACTTCTGCAGCTTGTTTCTTTGTTCCTACGAACAATACTTTTCCTCCACGTTCGCTAATTGCTTTTAATTCATTGTAAGCAGCTTCGATTTGTGCTTGAGTTTGGTTTAAATCTACGATATAAACCCCGTTGCGACTTGTGTAGATGAATGGTTTCATCTTTGGGTTCCAACGGCGAGTCTGGTGACCAAAGTGAACACCGTTCTCTAACATTTTCTTCATTGATACGATTGACATAATAGTCCTACCTTTCCGTTTCTCCTCCATCATTTCAGACGCATGCAACACTGATGTGCACGGGCACACGAATCCATGATGTGTGTTATAAGCGCAATCACGCGCTTTTACATTATAGCAATAACCTTTTTAACTTGCAAGATGTTATTTTTCAAAAGGATGCGCTTTTTTATAAGCCTTCACTAACTGTGCTGTAGTCACATGCGTATAAATTTGTGTTGTTGATAAAGATGAATGTCCTAGTAACTCTTGAACAACACGAATATCAGCTCCATTATCTAATAAATGTGTCGCAAAACTATGTCTCAGCATATGTGGATGCAATTTCATATGCATTCCAATGGCTTTGGCATGTTTATCCATTAAATACTGAATACCACGAGAAGTTAATTGTTTACCTCTTAAATTCACAAATACATGATCATCCACTGCATATTTTGACCAAAAACTATTTTTATATTCCAACAATTCTTTTTCAAAACCTTGATAAAAAGGTACAATACGATCTTTATCTCCTTTACCTCGAATATGCACGATTCGATTGTTTAAATCAATTTGATTCCATTCCAAAGAAACACATTCACTAACACGTAATCCACATGCATACATCATCGTAAATAATATGCGATCGCGATATTGATCTTCTTTGGCGTCATTATAAGAATTTAAAAATTCCTGAATTTCTTCTACAAATAAAAAATCTGGAATTTGTTTTGACTTCTTTGGTGTCTGTATTCCTAATAAAGGATTTTCATTGATACCCATATACTCTGCCAAATACGCATAGAAAGAACGATATACACTCATTTTACGTGCAATCGAACTGGATTTTAAATGATCCAATGTAGCTAGAAAATTCATAAAAGTCAATCTATCACACGATTCAAAAGAATCCATAGATTGACTTAATAAATATTCTTTATATTGGTTCAAATCATTTTTATACGATTCAATAGTTTTATCGGATTGCGTATTCTTTCGATATATATATTTTAGAAAACGATCAATCAACTCATCCATTGACTTGTTCCTGAATTTCTTGAATACGAGAAAGTGCCTGAGCAGCAAATTTTTCTTTACGCTCATGTTTCTTACATTTTTCGTTTAAATGCATAATGCCAAAGTTTGCGTTCATTGGCTGGAAATGTTTTGGATCACAATGCGTAATATAGTATGCTTGTGAGCCCATCACACAAGTATTTCCAAAACAAATTGGTTCCTTATTCTGCATATACAATGACATATTGATTCCGGCAATCAATCCAGATGCACAAGATTCAACATAACCTTCAACTCCCGTTAATTGTCCGGCAAAGAATAAATCATCACGTTTCTTTGATTGATATGTTTCTTTTAAAACAATTGGACTTGATAAATAAGAATTTCGATGCATAACACCATAACGAGTAATTTTCAAATTTTCTAATCCAGGAATCAAAGCGAAAACTCTTCTTTGTTCAGGCCAAGTTAAATGTGTCTGGAAACCAACAATATTGTACATACTTGCAGCTACATTATCTTGGCGTAACTGAACTACGGCAACGGGATGTGAATCCTTGTCTTTTTCCAATCCCACCGGCTTTAATGGCCCAAACAACATAGTCTTCTTTCCACGACGTGCCATTTCCTCAATGGGCATACAACCTTCAAAATATGTTTCTTTTTCAAAATCGTGCAAATTCACACATTCTGCATGAATCAATGCATCATAGAATGCTTCAAATTCATCCGCATTCATCGGACAGTTGATATAACTTGCTTCACCTTTGTCATAGCGAGACTTATAGTAGGCTTTACTAAAATCAATCGAATCCTTTTGAATGATAGGTGCTGCTGCATCATAGAAATGGAAAGTATCTTCAGAAGTGAAATCATGTATAGCCTTTGCTAGAGAATCACTTGTCAAAGGTCCTGTTGCGATAATGCATGGTCCTTGGGGTAAATCTGTCATTTCTTCATTGACAACTTCAACCAATGGATGATTCTTAATTGTGTCGGTAATATATTGTGAAAAAGTCTCACGATCAACTGCCAAGGCACTTCCAGCTGGTACAGCATGCATATCTGCTGATTTCATAATCAATGAATCCATTTGGCGTAATTCCTCTTTTAAAATACCTACCGCATTATTCATCGCATTGGATCGAAGTGAATTCGAACACACAAGTTCCGCAAATCGATCTGTATGAAAGGCTGGACTTTCCTTTTTAGGACGCATTTCAATCAATCGAACCGGAATATTTCTTTTTACGAGCTGCCATGTTGCCTCACACCCGGCAAGTCCTGCTCCTACAACCGTAACTTGTTCCATTATTTATCTTCCTCTGTTTTCTTAGGTTCTTTTTTTATATAGTGGCATTTTGGATAATTTGAACAACCAATGAAAGTTGTCCCAAAACGTGATTTTCTTCTGACAAGCTCATGTCCACACTCTGGACACATTTCACCTGTTGGCTCAGGTTTCGCCTTCTTTTTCAAAGATTCGATGGTTTTGCATTCCGGATAATTTGAACATGCCCAGAACTGGCCATAACGCCCTCTTTTAATCACCATCTTAGCTCCGCAGTTCGGACAGATTTTTTCTTCTTTTGCCTCTTCTGGAAGTTCTTCTTCATCATTTTCAGTGTAGCGACATGTTGGAAAGTTAATACAAGAAATAAACTTACCAAAACGACCATTACGATAAACAAGCTCTCCACCACATTCAGGGCAAGTACGTCCTACACGTTCTAATTCCTTCTTTGGCATTTTTTCATAGGCATCTTCTACAAGTGGAGCAAATTTATCATAGAATTTGTGCATGTAAGATACAGAGTCCTCGTTTCCTTCAGCAATTTCATCCAAAGTTTTTTCCATATCTGCCGTATATTCTACGTTGATGACACTTGAGAAATACTGTTGTAGTTTTTCATTTGTCAAAATCCCCTGCTCACTAGGAATAAATACCTTCGTCTTTGAAGTTTCACTTGCCTTTTCTAATGAGGCATAGCCACGTTTTTGTAAAGTATCAATAATTGTCGCATATGTACTTGGACGACCAATTGACTTTTCTTCAAGATCTTTAATCAGGCGTGCTTCTGTATAACGTGCTGGTGGTTCTGTAAAGTGCTGCTTTGAAGTTGGAGTTACATTTTTTAAAACTTCATTTTCTTCCAACTTAGGAAGTAAAGCATCGCTTTGTTTTTCATATTTAGAATATACTTTGTAGTAACCATCAAAAGTCATAGTTTGTCCGCTTGCACTAAATTCTAAATCGTTGTTTGTGATTTTAACACTCGTCACATCATATACAGCATCTTTCATTAAGGATGCCAAAGTACGCGCATAAATCAGTGAATATAAACGATATTGATCATTCGTTAAATGGTCTTTGATGGATTCGGGTGTACGATTAATGTTTGTTGGTCGAATGGCTTCATGTGCGTCCTGCGTATTTTTACCATTCTTTTGATGTACATGTCCAACATATTCTTTACCATATGTATTTGTGATGAATTCCTTGGCATCTGAAACGAAAATATCAGATAAACGTGTTGAGTCCGAACGCATATACGTAATCAAACCTTCCATATTTCCACCTAAATCAATACCTTCATACATTTTTTGAGCTACACTCATTGTTTTCTTTGCACCAAATCCTAATTTTGTACTGGCTTCCTGCTGCATAGTCGATGTTGTGAATGGAAGTTTAGGTTGTTTCTTTTTCTGCTTTTTAGAAATCGATGAAACAATATATTCTCCATTACATCTTTCTAACAATGCTTTAGCTTCTTCTTCATTTTTGATTTTAGGCTTTTTACCTTCAACCTTCACTAAATCTGCTTCAAATGCTTTATTCTGCTTTTTACATTGTGCATGAATCGTCCAATACTCTTCTTGTTTAAACGCCTTGATTTCATTTTCACGATCAACAATCAATTTCAACGCCACAGATTGCACACGTCCTGCAGATTTAGACTGGATTTTATTCTGCAGCAATTTGCTGAGTTTAAATCCAATAATTCGATCTAACATACGACGTGTTTCTTGTGATTTCACAAGGTCCATATCAATTTTTCTTGGTTCTTTCATAGCTTCAAGAATTGCAGGCTTCGTGATTTCATGGAAAACAATACGATTATTGTCTTCTGTATTTAAATCTAATACACGTGCTAAATGCCATGCGATTGCTTCCCCTTCACGGTCCGGGTCACTGGCAAGATAGATATCTTGTGCTTTAGAAGCGTACTCTTTTAATTCTTTCACTACTTCTTTTTTCTCTTTGCTAATTTTATATTTAGGTTCGAAATCATGATCTACATCAATTCCTAAACCTTCTTTTCCGCTTGTCGCCAAATCACATACATGGCCTTTGCTGGAAACAACTCTGTATTCTTTTCCTAAATATTTTTCAATCGTCTTCGATTTGGAAGGCGACTCCACAATAACTAAATGTTTTTTCATTTGTTTCCCCCATATTCACGCTATATAAAACATTAAAAATTTCAATTTGTCAATCCTCAGATATCATCAATGTCTTTTATATCCACCAAAATATTGGCTCCATTACTAATCAAGTAGTTACATCCTTGATACTTTTCATCTTGAAAAGCTGTAGGCACACAATAAATGATAGATCCCCATTCCATCTTAAATACCGGTTTGGATTTCCATCTTAAATACTGGATTTCTGATTTTCACTTTTTCTCCGCTCTCATCCTTAATACGATATGCTAGTTTCGCTTTGTAATCACCTTCCGTATTGAATATTGAAATTCCATCTCCCATTCCAGTTACTTCCCATTTTAAATATTAAGTTTAGAATTCGTCTTTTATGCTACATCTCATCTTAAATACTGAACAATATTCTTCTATAATAATTATATATGTCAAAAAAATATAATTTTCTTCGACAGTTTATGACAGAAAAAAATACGCCCACTTTTATGGACGTACCTTTTCAACTCTTTTTCTTTCTTGTGAAGTAAGTCGGTTCACATAGACAGGTTGCTTCCTGCCTTATTCTTCTGGCCTGCATTGTTACTTCATTTCCGTTGTCTTTAAATGTAACTTTGTATCCCGATTTTACTTTCTCAATCGTGAAGTTTGGTTCAAATGAATCAAGATACCTGTCAATATCTACTTTCTCAATACGCTTTTCACAACTACACCTAGCTCCATCTAAAAACTTATCTGCAATAATGTTGACCACCCTTCCACATTTTGAGTGATACAGCGGCACCTTTTCTCTAATCCCATGGTATTCCCCAGCAAGAACGTACTCATCTCCCACTAATTCCGAAACCTTCTTTTCAAAATTCGCTTTTTCTTCAGCTCGTCTTCTACGACTATCGCATTCAGCACACTCTTCTTTTTTCAATACGCTGGCCATCTTTTCAAACTCGCAGCCACATGGCTTGTGTTTCCCTTTTACAATGGTTACGCCCGTAATTTCCTTTCTATACCATGAATAGATTTCATAACTATCTGGAATCTGGTATTTTTCTCTCAATTCTTCTTCTGTTAATGATTGAGCACACCGACAACGCCACCCATGACGAATACGATGCTCTTGTACACTGTATTCCTTTCCACATGGGAGATGTGTTAGTTTAAGGGTAACCCCTCCTTTTTCGTCTATATCCCACCCTCTTATCAGATAGTCTTCTCCAATTCCGTACTTTTTTCTAAGTGTTTCTTCTGTATATCCAGCGCGGCACTTGTGCTTTATTCCATTTTTGAAAGCAAGTGCATTGCGTTCTAAAATGCAACCACATGTTTTATGTTTGACCGTTATTCGAATATCTCCACCTTTCGTTTTCCTCCACGATAAAACATCAAATTCATCGCTGATTTGATAATGTTCAATCAAATATTTTTTCGTATACGTTTTCTTTTTTATTACCACTCCACTCTTAGTCTTTTTCATTTTTTTGTCACACACACAACCAAGTTTATAATGATAATTAGTAGACCAAAACACCTTATCATATTCTCGGCCGCATGGAATATGTTTCAAAATAAGATGAATTCTTTTCCTTGCATCCCTGTACCCCGACATGATCTCCCAATCCGGGTCGTCGATTGAATACCTTTCGTCAATCATTTCTTGTGTGAGTTTCAGGCGCTCGCACCTGCACTGGCAACCTTTATCGAAAAAATACTTACCCTTATCTGAAATTTCTCCACATGGATTATGTTTTACCGTTACAAGTATTCTTCCAGACTCATCATGTTTTCTACCTAGAATTGTATAATCGTCTCCGATTCCCCAATCTTTTTTCAATTCTTCATCGCTTCTCTCTCTTTCGCATTTACATCGACTTCCCCCGTATAAGATTTCATTTGCGCTATAAGGAAGAACCGCCCCACATTTGTCATGCCGGATGCAATCTTTTTCATTGATGTCTTCAATATTTTTAACAAAGACGTATCCGTTTATTTTCGAAATAATATTTTGTGGAACATTCTCTTTAAGCTCACATTCAGGGCAGGAACGCCCAAGCTCAAGCATATATCGTGTAGTAAAAAATTCCAGCCCACACCGGTTACACTTTGCCAGGACAACTGGACCAAATTCCATCAGTAACGTGCATTCATCAATATGCTCATTCTCTAATCTAATTGGGTGTTCAGAACTTTCTACAGCACAAGCCCACTTTTTATAAAAATGCTCTGCTTCAGCATATGATCCTTCGTCTGAATCCAGCTTCGTCCCAAGTGAATAATATCCATTATAAAACTCTGCACGATGCAGGTTACATTTATGTTTTTTGCATACCGTCACATCCCGTCCGCAGTGCCATGTTCGGATATAAGGTTCTCTTCCAGCTGCCCGGTCTTCTCTCATGCATTCTGGGCATAATTTGGGGAAATGCGCCGACCTGCTGGGCGTATCGTAAAGCGGGACCCCACGGTTATATAGAATTGAAAGTACTTTTTTCCCAACATACAATGGCAATGTTTTATCATAATTTAAAGTCACTGTACTATGTCTAAATAAAATATCCAGTATTTCAGGAAAACGTTCCCATTCTCTGCTCACCCAGAACATTCCCGAAATATTGAAAGATTGAATCAACTCAGGGGTTCCATTCGGATCCATAAAGAAATACTGTCTAAAGCGCCTAACGCTTACGTGCATTGCTTTCCTTAATCGGAAAAACCAACCATACAGTAATTCGTCTTCATATGGTGGAAAATAAATCGGTAATTTAATCATGAATCATCACTCCTTTTCAATACTCTATATTTTCCTTTCTCTACCACTTCCAAATGTCCAGACTTTTTCAGATACCTGACACTCGTAAAGAAATTGTCATGCGTTACCCCTATCTTTAAATAGTCCTTATTTGAAAGAAAATATCCGTTTTCATCACAATGGTCCCTGATGTATATAAACACCTTTGCTTTTTCACTAATTACTGGTTTGATCCTATTCTTTCTTAAAAAGAATTCTGGTTCATCATATCTTGTCAGCTCCTGTAGCGCCCATGCACACCGCATGGTTTTCTTTTCCCCAGATGGCAGCGTTACGATTATATCCGGAGATGCATCGTCAATCTCGCATCCTGTCAGATTGCAATTCTCCTCTAACAATCCCATTACCTTTTCAAAGCCGATATTCTTTTGACAGAACGGGCATCTCTGACCTTCTGTGAAATTCCGTGCCCGCATTCTAAATTTAAAGCCACATGTTTCGTGGCGGGCTTCAAAATAATCTACTGAAGAAACAGGCCGGCTTAATAAGGTGTATTCGTCTCTTACCATACTATTGAACTGCTGAGTAAACTTATTTTCATAGGATTCGCAGACTCTGCAATATCTCCTCGTCATAAAATCAGTTCTACAGATATTAAATTCCTTTTGACAGTTTTTATGCTTTATAGAAAGAGTTGTCTTCCCTTTTTCAGTTTTAAAACCTGTTACCTTAAATTCATCATCATCAAATTCCTCCTGATAGTCTTGTAATGTTGGAAGCGATTCGCACATGCAACTGATTCTGCTCCATCTGAACTTATGGTATCCTCCTGATAATCTTCTTCCACATTTTTTATGCTTAACAAATCTGCCATCCATCTCATACTCATCCTGCGTCTTCGATCTAATGTTGATAATCTGTTGCTTTGTAAGAGTCTTCTCACATTCCGGACACACTCCGAAAGTTTCATGAACAAATGGATGTGCTACGAAACTTTTACCACAGATCTGACAATTTTCTTCTGTAAGATATTTATAGCCTTCTTCCGATACTGGAAGTTGTTTCATGGCCGCTTCAAGTCCCTGCTTTTTTGAAATGCGGGATGCCTGGAAATTTATAATACTTTTATTCCCCCATTTTTCAATGCTGGTATATATAGGATTTTTGTACATTTTATAGATAAGTTCACTATAATCTTCTCCTTCTGCAGATACCTCCTCAGAAGCATCTACTGTTTCATCAGCATCTAACATCCCAAGTTTTAATCCTGGAATAACTCTAAGCCTGCATCCGTGTCTGCAGCACGTATGTACTTCATCCAGCTGATGCCAAACTCTGTAATATGGCAATCTGCCGTCGTTCATATCATCTTTCACACAATCCGGACAATACTTAAGTCCTGTGGTAGTATGAAACCAATGTATATCTCCGCCGTACAAAAAACGATGAACTATCTTTGCCTGCGTTCCCTCTGTCAAAAAAGGGAACAACGCAAAATACAGTGTATTCTGTCTCATAATCTTTAATGGATTCACATACTTGATATTAAACATATTCGCAACCGTATCTGCAGAATGCTCCCATTTAAACGAAGGCATAAACCATTTCAGGAATTTCTCAATACTCATTCTGTTGAGATTTGCAAGTTCAATCATCCACCCAAGCACATGCTCATCTGGATATGGCGCTCTAAAAACTGGAATCATCTTTTTTTCCTCCCAATAATGACAGGCAGATTTCATCATAGTCCTGTTCCACCTGTTTCTTCGTTTCAACTTTTCTTTTTGACGCAACAGCCTCTAAACGTTCTCTGACCGCTTGCTTCATTTTGGTATTACTCATGTCTTTAAAACCATCCTTATGCTTCTCGCAATACGTAAAAGCCCTTTCAATCTGTTTTACAGTATATTGGTCACCGAACATCTCCTGAATTGACGTTTTGACCATGTAGAGCTTATCCGTATGGTCATATCCCCTCTCAATATCTGATTCGATCAATGCTCTAGTAATCGATTCTTCGATGACTCTCTGGTCTTTTTTGATCGAATCTTCAAATGCTTCCTGCTCCTCATGATATCCTTTAGCTGCTTCAATAGATGTTACCGTAAACAGTTCTTTCATTCTTGTCAGCTTTGCTTTCGAAATCTTTTTAATCAAGCTTTCGCTCAGCACAAACTTTTCTTTTTTTCTTTCCGAAAATACGCATTCTCTCTGTAAAGAAATGAGCAAAATTGATACCATATCAATACTTCCCAACGTTTCCGCATAGATCAGATCAAGATACTTCTTCGTAAGTTTTTTCTGAAACTGAGGAAGCATGTACTTCCACATCTTCTGGATTGCCCCTTTGACCACAAGCTCATCTCTAGTGATTTCGTTCATGTCAATTGTGTCGCCAAGAAGTCTTCGTTCAACACGGAAGTTACTTGCAATGGCTTCCTTAATATCGTCATTCGAAGTGCAAAAAAGAAAGATCCCCGTTTCCTGAACAATATTGATGATGTTCTGAAAGCTTTTTTTAGACGTCTTTGAAAAAACAAAAAACTCTGCCTCCTCAATGATCCAGCAGCCAATATGAAACAATTCAATATACTCACAGATTTTCTGCGTCATTTGCCCAATGTTTGATTTTATGGCTTTTAACTCACTAAAAAATAATCCCCCCGAATCCATAATATGGTCTAATCTTTTGCCGAATTCCAGGAACATAGCTGTAATGTTTGAATCTGCAAATGCAGTTGTGCGCATAACAGGAATTTGTGTGTACTCATATTCACCGAATACATGCCTGATTGCCTTAGGATATCGGTCTAATGTGATATTAATAGCTGTCGATTTCCCGGTTCCTGGAACTCCAATAATCGAACATCCAAGTGTAGTCGAATTATCATATCCAGATGCAAAGACCTTGGTATTATCCGGTCCTCGTCCATGTTCGGAAACTGCATATTTTCTATTTGTGTAACAAGTCACAATGCCCTGATAAATTGTTTCGTTAATTACACTCTGTTTAGACAGTGGAATGCGGAGATTCCTAAGTCCAAATGCCTTTAATCCCGGATTAGTATCCGGATCTTCAAGCGATGCAGGAATGAAAATCCCTCTGTTATATGCATCTCTTCCCGTAAGAGGAAGTGGGAGCGCCGCAATATTGGGATTATCAGGGCAACCGCTTACCTTGATGTATTCTGCCGGGACAATATCATGCGCTTCAAAATCAGCATTCATATATTGAAGTTCTGGATCAGTATATTCAATGCCGAACTCTTTTAAGTAGTCCATTCCATCTTCTCCTTTACAAAAGCGCTGCGAGATCGATATCTTCCATCTCATCATCGTTTTCATCTACCGTTTCGATAAGATCCTTTTCATCCGAATCGATATCGATATATTCTTCTCTTTCCATGCGCTGCTCTTCTTCGGTGATATTTAACGTCGACAGTCTTTCCTGTTTACGTTTTTCCTGCTGCTCAGCCAATCGATTCTTGCGGATCTTTTCTGCCGTTTTAGTCTTGTTTTTTCCAAGTTGTTCCTGTTCCTTTTTAGCCTGTCCCATGAGTTCTTTTCTTCTGGCATGTGAAGCAAGATGCTCACCTAATGCATTTTCTTTATTTTTATCACTTAGTGCTTTCTTATCTTCGAACCACATATTATATTCGAACCAGGTCATATTACGAAATGACTTTACGCCCTCGTCTTCAGCCATAGGAATCTGATAGATTTCACCATTAATCTTGATCCACACACAATCTACACTTCTTGGGTCATAACGAACCTCGTATGGAATTTTATCTTGTTTATGAAAGTGGTTGTAAGTTAACATGTTGGTAAACGCACGTTCTTTCGAAATATAGCGCAACCCTTTAATCGTGATGCCTCGAAGATTAACCGATGCATGCATCCCATCTGTACAAGTCTGAAGAAGGGACCACAACAGCCTCTGTTTTTGTGCATCTGTTACCCAGATTGGATTTCCATCGAAACCAATGCCAAACTGCCAAAGTTTATACGGCAAAGCAATGATTTCCTCTCGCACCATCTCTTTGGTAGTTACCAGCGCTTCTCTTTCCTTTTGATTGAATTCAATGATAAAATCCTCGATGTCTCTTTTGATATCTTCCAACATCATGCAGGCTTCTTCGTAATGCTTGGACTGGTATTCATGATAAATAACACCATATCCGCGTCCCAGATTCTGCAATTTCTTCTGGTAAACCAGAAAACTGTTTTCTACGAGCCCTTTCATTGAACCCATTGCTGGAGGAGCAATTGTTTCATCAATCTCTGTTTCATTTGTCATACGACGGATTCCTTTTGAAACCCATTCAGATCCCTGATCGACTCTGATAGAGTCTGGAATAAATCCTCCAGGCGTTAAAACATCACCATTTTTATTTGTTAACTGATGTTGTTTGAAAAAAATGTTTGCAAATAAACTTGTTGCCCCTAAAAAGCTATTGTTTTCAAATCCAACATAATAACCAACAATGCAACAGGAATACACATCAATAGCGAAATACACCACCGGCTTTCCTACTGATTTTCTTCTGTCTTTTTCCGAGTTTACAACCACGATCAGCTCACATGCATCGATTTCAATAATGCTACCCGGATGTGTACATCCATCCTGGGCACGACCGAATCTGATACGGTCAGAGTTTCTGAGCTCCCTTGTCCCCTTAAAGAAAGCTTCTACACTCATTGGTGCAATCTTAGTTTCGATGAATCCACGGAAAACCCTCAATGAAGGTGCTTCTTTTGAAACTTCAACAAATTCTGCACGACCATCTTCATCTCTTTGTACTCGTCCATAGCGGTATGTAAGCATATCGTCATAAGCTTCCCTTACAGATGTAAACAAACCTTTTTTAAGCTGCTTGTATGCGTAAAGCATATTACGTGTATCATTATCCATCTCTTCTTCATCGCACAGGTATCTGTTTTCTCTTCTATTGCCTCTGCTGAGGTTTTCGCGTCTTCTTCCATCCACTAAGCTGTAAATGTTACGGCCAGACTGGATATATTGACGCAGGGCTTTGAATGCCGTTGATCTTGAACAGTTAAATTCAGAACAGTACTTTCCAATATCCAATCCACTCCTCTTTGTCTGGATCAAAGTATAGTCATGATTGATACTATCCAGCATTTCTTCAATACATCTTCTTTTATTTTGCATTGTTTCCCATTGTTCTTCTGTTACAGATACTTCCTTTGGTCCAAAGGTATCTGCAATTTCAAAAACTCTTTTAGGGTCAATATCTGCGAACAACTCTATTGCTGCCGAAATAGCATTTAATTTACTCCCTTCCACTTCAACCAAATCGACAAAACCACCGTTGATTGAAAGAATTCTATAAGTGGTTCCCTCGAAGCAGATTGTTTTCCCGGGTTCCAATACAAGATTTTGTGCCATTATCCGTTACCTCCTTATAAAGTCTTCTGATTTCTTTTTCATTTTCTTTTGCAACTTTCGCAAAATGGATTTTTTTGGTGAGATCCACCGCCACATGATGGTGTGCAATGAGATATCTATACATATGGTCGATTGTGCTGACATTCTGCTGGTTATAGCATTTCAAGCAGGCTCGGATATTTGCCGCCTCCATAACATTGAGTTCATCTCCGTATATAATAGACCACTCAACTCCAAGCAACTCCCAATAATCACGCTCTAATTTCTGGCGTCTTACAAGTGCTCTCCATTTTCCCTTATCCTTATAACGCTCCTTATCAAAGATCTTTTTACTAGACTTAACCGAAAAAGCTTTGATTGTGCCATCTTCATAGAAAACAACAAAATCTGTTGTGAGAATGTTAGTTGGAATTCGGAATCCGTTCTTGGCAGCTGCTTTAGCTACAAGCCCCGGAATCATAAGCATCTGTTCCTTAATCTCGACCACTTTTGGATCAAATCTGGTAATCATAAAAAATCGAAACTCATTCATACTGAGTACATCTACAGTTCTGCCAGCAATCGGGTCATAAATAGCTGTTGCAGTACCAATGCTGTGAGACTCATTTGCTTTTTTGAATGCCACATATTCAACGCCCTGCCCTCTACAGCGTCCCTCCAGCAGTTTGTTAATGTCGCTTTTTTCTTTCATATTTTGCCTCCTTTGATTTTGCTCTTCCCTACTCTTATGCCCGATTTTCCACATGCTTTTATTTTCACATACAAATAATTGGGGGTTTTCAAACAATTTTCAGACAAAATTTCATCTACAAATACCTTATTTATGCAATTTTGGTTTATTTTTTTGAAACTTCTAATTTTCGAACAACATTTTTAAATTATATGATATAATGCAGTGGTTAGTCTTAGTAACCATTACAAATGAGAGGAGGCTGTGCCATGAGCGAGTGGTGGCTGTTTCGTAATACACGAATTGAAAATATAAACGAACAATACGAAATAGCGCGCAAACATTTGCCAGATACAACCCACTGGCTCGGCTCAGAACACAACTACTTCTACATAAAATGTTGCGACGTGGCTCGTTCTGTCTATTCAGACAGCGACACATTTAAGGGCGATATTTCACCACGTCGCCCTGTTCAAAGTGGCGATACGTTATATGTAGCAAATATTTATGTACTTGGCGGCACTCTACCAACAATACAAAAAACACTAAAACTCCTTCAAGACAAACAGATACACCTGCGAATCCCATCGCTTGAATATGACGACAAAGATGATACCCACGACCATGAGCTATTATCCGGAACACTTAGTCAAATCCATAACTACCGTCAGTCGCAGCCTATCGAGCAGCTTCCGGGACGCAGGAAAGCTTCTGGAAGACCGAAACGTCGTATATCACTAATGAGCCTGCAGCGAAAAGAATTTGATGTCGTAGAACAATACTGCCTGCATAAAATTACAGAACGCCAAGCGATGAAATTATTGACAGGTGAGCTTCCGGATAAAGGACCTGTTACCCGTTACATATTCCGAAAATTAGTTGATGAATATAGGAAACTGTTCCCAGATTCGGTCGAAATTGATGCTGATCAATATAATGTATAAGTACGGTGCTCCGCATCATAGTCCGTCATCACAGGCGCAATATGCCCTGTATCCGGATCGATAAAAATACCATGTCCCCAATATTCATTGATGGTCGTGTTAATAAGTAACGAATAGCCTCGTTTCTGACCATCATTAAGCCATGATCTAAGAATGCCGCTCAACTCAAAATCTGCTTCCTGATCACAGCAAAATGCAGGTTTCGTAAACAAACTTACGTATCGGATGTTGCATCGAGTTTTGAAAATAGCCAAATTTCCTTCGTATGTCTTCGGATAAAATACCAGCTTATCAAGACAACTCCAAAGCTTTGCCCAATTGTCCCCTTTCAGTTTCTCCATCCCGTCACCAATAAGGGCTTCCGTATCCCTAATCAATTCAAGGTAGTTCCTTATTTCTTCGTTAAGTTCCTTACTCTCCGGGTTTGTGAATTCAATTTTCTCCATGTGTTTCCTCCTTTTTGAATACATAATTTATTTATACCTAATATTGTCCCTATTTTTAGGGATAAATTACTTTGGCATATACTATATGTCAGAATCAGACAACATGTTTTGTTTCTCATACAGCCTCAAACTGAATGTTGTAATTTTGCCTGTAAATCCGCGCTTTTTCCTAATTGCAACTCAAAAGAAATCTTACATACATGTTCTATTTAGGCATAAAAATACCCACAAGCTTATTCGGCCTGTGGGCATTTTTTAATATTCTTATTTGAAAAGTGTACGCTCTTCTTCCGGTCTACTGAAATATTCCTCAAAATACTTCGATAGAATTTTTTTCTGTCGCTACAGTTTTAGATATTCCTGATTCTTTGCAAAACTGTTCCAGCTGATCACTAATCTCTTTTGCTAGTTTGATATTGAGAATTTTTGCATCTTTTTTCTGTCTTGGCATATTACTCTACCTCCTACAAAAGACTTTCCAAATCCGTAAGAAGCGAGACAATCTGTAAATTATCAAACAACCCGGCAAAATGAAGTTCCTCTTTCAACAGGTCCTGGCGAACTGCCTTAATTCATTTATTTCCCCTTTATTTATTTCTATCTCTATCCCTTATAAAAATCTCTAACGTTAGAAATCTTGATTTTTTGAGTGTTTCGTATTATCAATATTCTGAAAGGAAAAATATTGATATTATTTCAATTTAATTTAAGGTACATCAAATAAACTGTATCTGTTCATATTTCGCCACCCTTTCTTATAACTACTTTCTTTTGGTGCAATAGTACGGGCGTTACCCGTTTTATTGCGTGTGAAAAGCAGAAAAGGTACTCAATCTGAGTTCCTATATTCTGCTTTTTGATCTATATTTAGTTAGCTTTCGTTTTTCCACAGCCACTGCACTTATAGCCTGTCAATTCCTGTTTTGTCGTTGCGGGTGAATCGACAACATATCTTGTTTCGTAGACGGCATCGTGATGTACAGTATTGTATCCCACAACTGTTTCACGCCATTCAGTGTGATAGCCTCCATTACCAGTGTCATTAATCATATGATCTTTCACATGTTCGTAAGTGTTTCCAGTAATATCTGCACCACAATCATTACAAATTGAATACGCCTTCATTTCTGTAACTGGAACCTGTTCATCATAGGCAGCCTGCACCAAAACCTGTTCGTTGTGCCCTTTTTCTGGCACGTTTACAGTCTTATACTGTGCAACCCAGTTGTGTGTATGTTCAGCTGGTTTGGAACTGCTAGAGCTTGAATTGTTCTTGTTTGAACTTGAGTTCGAAGTTGAAGCTGTGTTATTTTTCTTTGATTCAGAAGTATTCGATTTGTTTGAAGAATCGGCTTTTGCTGTTTCTTCTTTCTTCTCCTCTTTCTTTTCTTCCTGTTTTACTTCTGATTCATCTTTTTTCTCATCCTCTGTCTTTGCAGAATCTTCAGATGGTGTCAAAGTGACAGTACTGCCATCTTTTTTTGTTACATCCAGATTGACCTTATCTTCTTTTAAAGAAACATCCACTTTTTTTACATCTGTAGTATCTACATCTTTGAATACAAATGTTTTATCCTGATCCTGTAATCCTACTTTTACATCCAGTTTATCGTTTTCTTTTACCACATAGTATAAAGTACGTTCTTCTTTGTTCTTTACAGCGTCACCATCTTCCAACAAGTTATCTCCGAAACTTTCATCAGAACTTGATTTAGCTTCGAATACTGTGATTTTCTTTCCAGTGTTGTTTGTGAATTTCAAAGATTTTGAATCCTTTGTCTTTTTACCAAGAGTCTTTACTTCCTTTTTCGCAACTTCTGTAGTCTTTGTATCTTTTGTGTTTGAAGAATTAGAACATCCAGTCAACATGCCACCAGATAACACCATACTTAGAGCCAATGCTCCTGCCATTAAAATTTGTTTTGTTTTCATATATAAACCTCCTTGGCTATTATATTTGCTATTATAACTGGATATTCAGTAAGGCACAATAATACTTTATAAACAAAAGCGCCGATTCATTGACCGACGCTTATTTTATATAGTCTTCACTTTATTGATGATGATCGTGTCATTAGTACACTGAACATCAATCTTATCACCCACATGATATCCAAGTGCTTTTAGCCACTGGCCCTGAAGCTGAATTCTCGGAATCTGCTGCTTACTATTTAAACCAAGTGGTGCCTCATATACTTTGAGGCTACGTTTTGATTTATACATTGTTCCCTCCTGTAATTCCAACTTAGAAGTAATCAAATTCTAAAACGGACATAATTAAACTTGCAATACGGACACGATTAAAATCGAATACGGACATGTCCAAATTGCAATACGGACATTTCTAAATGTTAATACGGACACGATTAACTGGTAAAAATCGCCTCCAAAACGGACATGATTAAAAAACGGACATGATTAAATGGAAAATCACAATTACTGTATTTCCCCTTTAATTACTTCCGTTTAGATGCTCGAAAACCGCATGTTTTCGTTTATTTTTCCCCGTTATTCACTTCCCTTTCCGAAATTCACTATGGAAATGAGAGCTTTTGTATCAGGGAACCTTTGATTCCAATTTTCCACAATCTCTTTTGATTTTTTTACCCCGGCAGCAAATTTAATAATCATAAATATCCTTTCTACGTTTGTCTAAGCAGGTATTCTGCATGTGGATCAGGTTTCTCTCAAATGCTCCCGCATTTCCTTTTTTCAAAGTTGCCAGAACACTCGTTATACGATTCCCATAGCTTCTTGCATCAATAATATTCTCTTCATATAAATAGATGGCCAACTTCACTTTCTTTTTAGCTCTGTCCTTTGCATCCTTCTTACGCTTTTTCAATACACGTCCAGTCTTTAAAAGGTAGTAGTTCCATCCAAGAAAACCGATTCCATTCTTTAATGGATGAATGCTCGTCTTATCATTGAAACATAGATTCAACGCATTTCTTAATATAAAATCTATATCCTTGTATGCATCAATCAAAGTCTGTTTATCCTCTGCAATCAGTGCCAGATCATCCATGTATCTTGAAAACAACGCTCCATAATCAAACATCACACCATACTTGTTCTGAATCAGCATATCCACTGGATGAAGATAATATAATGCCAGTAGCTGGCTTGTCTGATTACCTAAAGGAAGACCTCCCTTGTCAAAACTGTCAATAATGTAGAACAGGAAGTCTTTGACTTCTCCATCTGGAAGGATTGGATGGAGCATACGTTTCAATATATCATGGTCAATACTTTGAAAATAATGATGAATGTCGGCCTTTAGAACATAGCCTGAATTTGAATCAGCGTTCTCTCGATAATAATACTTCAAGTCTGCTTTCAGGCAATTGGCAGCGTAATCCGTGCCTTTATCTTTTCTGCATGCACAGTTTCTAGGTACATATATCTGTTCAAAGAAAGGTGTCAGAAACACATCACAGAAACAGTGCTGTATCACTCGTATCTCAAATGATGTTGCCCATACAACTCTCAGCTTTGGCTGTTTGACCACAAAACTATGGTATGTAATTTCAGGATATTCTCCTCTCTTGAATGTCTTTTCGATTCTTCGTATATTCAGATACAGATGATTCAGGAATTCCTGTACATCCGCTTTATGTCTGTGATTCGATGCGGAACTGCGAAATGCTTTCAACAGATTTTCAAACGTAAATATTTCAGTTAAATGTTCGGGTATATACATTCATTCACTCCCATTCAATACATAAAAAATCATGCACGTGGTCAAGAGTATCTGTAGACTACTCAAGATCCGTGCATGACTGATTTGCGTACAATACGCAGGATACAGGATCCTTTATGTTATGCTCTGGTCTTTTCGATATATCATCTTATTCTGACTGCTGGCACATCCTTTCTGGATGCTTACTAAAGCGGGACGCACGCCGATCCAAGTATTCGTTACATTGTTGTTGTTCATTGAACGATTGTTGTAATTCAAATTCATTGCGTTGCGAGGCGAGCTGGATACTAGACCCATAAAAAGGCCACGCAATCAACAAACACTCAAGAAACCCAACACGAACCGGCGTTTCTATCCTGTATCCCGACCTAGAGATTCTTTTTTCTAAGTTCTTCTTTTCTAAGTTCTTCACTTAGTTTTTTATTTGAATCTGACCAGCCCGCAAAATATTCCTCTACAGTTGCGAGCTTGCCACCTAAGTCCAATTCCTCTACAGGCGTTATACACTCCATCCGTCTAGCTCTTTCGAGTCTTCTTGTCATCCAGCGGATGTTGTTTTCAGCCTCTTTCGTATATTTGAGACATTCCTGAATATCAGTTTGACGATATTCATTGGCCCAGAATATACTTTTCACTATGTTATTCGATGTAACCTGCAAGTCATGCACAATATTGTTGCGAAACTTCTTTGGTGCATGAGCACTTACTGTCACAAGTGCGTCATCAAACGACTCTGCATGTCTCAACAGATGTAACTCTTTCTTCTTTTCTGCCATAATTCAAAATCTTCATGAGGGGACGCTTCCCCTCATACTCCCCTCATTTATTCTGACATTTATTTCTCATAGGATGGCAGTTCTGCCACCTTCAAATGTCGGTTTGCCTTCATTTCTTGAGGAAATGAAGGCGTGGATTTTATCTCTAGCCATGTTCCATCCTATTTGTAGTTTACAGAATCCACCACGCTCACAGAGACGGTCGATATATCGACCGTGAAAGCGGGACGCACGCCGATCCAAGTACTCGTGACATAGTAGTTGTCCATAGAACGATTGTAGTAAATCAAATTCATAGCGTGGCGAGGCGAGCTGGAGTTGCTGTCTCTGAACCACATGTGGTTTACGGAGTTATTTGTGCCTTTCAAGAAATCATAAACCTTGTTGGCATTGTTTAGATCCACTAGGTTGGATACTTCCTCAACGCTTGGCAGGAATACATGTCTTGAAATTGTGTTATACGTGGTGTTGTTATAGCCTTTTTCACTATACTTCCAACAGTTCAAAGGATAGGCACCTTGTCCATCATCTGGGATGTTTGCCTTATAATAGATGACCCATTTCGGATTTTCTGTAGTACCTTCATTATAATACCAATCTTTGTTCTCTCCTCCATTAGGATCAAACCATCTCCATTTTGGATTTGACGAAGTATTATTATATGCAGCCTGCTTGATGTCCGTTGCCTGAATAGCTTTCTGTAACTTCTCAGGAAGCTGTTTATACCACGTATTTTCTAGATAGTTATCAATGTAGCTTCCTTCATAAGTGTTGGAATACTGGCCATCCGAACGCTTCTCATCTGGTGTTTCATATGTTCCAACTTTGTAGTTTCCATCTGAATCTACATTTGGCTGGTACTGAATATTTCCAAGACTTTCTCCATCAATCAGCATGTATGTATCATCATCTGTCTGAGCCATAACTATGAACTTCATTCCTTCAATCTCCAATACAGTACCTGTCGCATATCCATTCTGAGCTTTGAATGTCAATGTGTCATTATAAGTTCCTGAAGTCATAAAGTTGGCCGGATTTGCAGTAAATTTCAGGTCTGCTGTCGTAGTGCCTGATGATGTAGTCTCAAGTACAATGGAATTGTTTACGATTTGGTTTCCATCTTTTGTGATCTTATAAGCACCCATACGTCCTGAGCTGGATTTCATGTTGAATCCATTTTCAGATTTAACGCTGATTTTCAGGCTGGCATTGGCTTCCTCATTGATTTTTGTAGCTGATACAGTCAAAGTATCCTGTTTATTCAAGTCGATTTCAGAAGGAATCGTCCATGTGTAGCTGCCATTGCTTGTATAGCTGACTCCTAAAGATTTTGAATCATGACTAGCCTGTACAGTTGAATTTGTCTGTACGGATGCAGGTGCAACCGCATTTTCGTCTTGCTGGACTTCCTCGTTTTCTGCTTCGACTATATCAAGTATCTTGAATCGAACCTGCTGAGTGTCGATTACAGTTCCTTTATCATCTTTAACATTCACATCAAAACAGTAGACACCATTTGAATTTGCCGTAAAATCCAGAACATTCTTAGAAGAATCATTTTGTACCAAAAGCTTCTTATCAAACACATCCTTATAGAATTCACTCGAATCTTCCGTTAATTCTAATGTTTTACCAGAATCTGTATATTCCATGTGAAGTGTAGCTGATGTGTTGTCTGAAGAATACGTTGTTTCAGACTTTAATTCACCGCTTGTCTGTTGTTCGGTTGTTTCCGATGCAGAGGAATCCTCAGTATTCTGTGAAGAAGATACATTCTCATTTGAGGCAGGTTCACTTTCCTGAACTGTATTGTCGGTGGCAGTACTGCCATCTTCCTCCGTTTCCATTTCAGTATTCATTTTAATGTTCGATGTAAATTTTAAATCATTGACTGGCTTATATGTATCCGTCTCGTTGGCCATGACTGGCATAGATAAAATTCCTGCCATCATAGACATACTTAAGATACCTGATAAGATCCTAGTTCCCGTCTTTAAACATATATGTTTCATGTCTTTATTTCTCCTTTCTCGGTGACTGTGCATCATCCACATAATTCTTTAAATAGATAACAAGACCCATCTCAAACAAGGCAAGCACACCAATCCGAACCCAGCGTCCTGTATCCATATCTACAGATGTATTTACCTTTTCTGATGGTCTTTGTGATGATGTTTGAGGAACCGATGCCGTATCGAGCTTTCTATACACGGCTTTCAATGTCATGTTTGTGTTCACGACATCATTGAAATTCCACATCTTTCCTGTTTCCACATTCATCCATCCAACAAATTCATAGCCATCCTTCAAATAATGGGCCGGTTCACTGATTCGACCACATTCATCCAGTTCTACAACAGATGAAATGTCACCATCTATCAGTGTGATTTTTGCGGAAACTGTATAGGTTAAGGGTACAGTGGCCTCATCCGCATAAACAGGCATGTTCATACCCCATAACATCGGTATGAGCATCATCCCCAGTAATACAAAATGTTTTTTCATGTTCTCTCCTCCATTCCATTTACTTAAGAAACTGAAAAATCATTGATCTAAACCAGAAATATTCGAAAGGTGGCAGTACTGCCATCTTGATTTCTGACTTGGATCAGCAATTTTATAAAAGAATCAAAAGGAGAACAGACCTGTCATAGAAGCCTGTTCCTCATATATTCAATTGTACGTTCCGCTTTGAATTACTGATTGATGATACTTGCTGTATAAGTCAAAGTACCATTGTAGTGACCTGCTACTTCAGCAGCCTTTGTAGTTGTATCCAAAGTGAATTTCATTGTAGTTTCACCAGTATTAGTTCCTGAGTTTACATTCAATACATCTCCGTTTACAGCGATGTCTTCAGCACCACCATTGTTAGCGTGGTATGTTAATACTTCAGTACTGCCGTTTGTGATTGTGAATGCACCTGCATCCCCAGATCCAGCGACCTTGATGTTCAATTTCTTTCCTTCTGGAATGATATTTTCTGTAACTTCGACATTATTACCTTCTTTAGCTACATGCTGATTAATACCTGCATTTTTACCGAAGTCGATTTCTGGGTGGATTGACCATTTATATGAGTCTTCAACCAAATATTTTACATCTGTAGTTGCACTAGTTGGTTCAGTTGTTCCAGTCACTTCCTGTGCAAACACGTTCATTGTTGGAGCTGCTAATGTAGCTAAAACTGTTGCACCAGCCAATAATAAATTTTTAAAGTTTTTCATAATCGTCTTACCTCCTAAATTAAAATTAAATTGCGATTATTTGTTCTGTGCTGTGTCTATGACCCACATATACAGACATTAAGGGTTTAACATATAAGCCCTTATGTCTGGATGTACATGGAAAGGAGGAAGGTGCACACCCAAGCATAAAAGCTCATATAACACAAAAGGATGGCAGTACTGCAATCCTTGAATAGATGTTTGATTATTTTACATTCAGTGTTAGATTCACAACGCCTTGATTTGTCTTTGTCTTCTTGTCAGAGCGATAGGGCTGGATAACGATGTACGCATCATAAGAACCTTTTCTCAACGGTTTTGTGATCTCCATTTTCTGGATGTAGTTATTTGGTGATACCAGTCCCGATTGATACAGAAGCTCATCGTTTTCTTTTAGATACAAAGCAAACGTCATGTAGAAACAGTCAGACTTAGATTCAACGCCAATCTTATGACTTTTACCGTCTTTTGTTTTGACCTTGATAGTCTGTGCCTTATCTGAATATCCGATTGCCTCAATCTGGTATTTTCCTTTCTTGGTCTTTGTGATTTCAAACAAATCTTTGTCATACTTTTCAACAGATTTTACCTCAGAATCAATGCCATTTAGCTTTAAATAGTGATTTAATTCCACTTTATTTCCACTGTCTACAACAAGATCTTCCACTTCCTTGCCGTCTACTGACATTTTATCAACGTACCAGTAGTTCTCTTCTGGATTATGAAATTCAAATCCCTGTGTAATCTCTTTTGTATTGGCAGGAATATTGAATGCACCCCAGCCTGGCAAAGTTACATTTTTACTGCGATCCACAGGGGTTTCTGGCTTAACATAACTACTCTGTTCAGTATCTACATCCAGAGGTTTATCATCCTCCTTCCTGTTGAAAAGAAAGAAACCACCTAACGCAATAATCAGTACAAGTATCAGTATAATAATGTTCTTTCTTTTATCCTTTTTGTTTTCATCCATAAATATCGTCCTCCATATTTTAGATGGCAGTACTGCCATCTTGTTAAAGCTCTAAAAAGCATCCAAGACTCCGTTGTTTTAAGACGGAGAGGGATGCTATTTTGAATATCTACATAAGCAGTACACTTATGTCAATTCCATTCATAACATACCCAACAACTCTATTCAGACATATTATTCTCCTCTTCTTTGTAAGGGCAATCTGCCTTAACAAACAATATCTGTAATAAAACTGTTATCTTTTGTCCATCCTTCTGCACTTGATTTAAAATAACCATATACATCCGTAGTGGCAATATAAACATTGTTTACTTCTGTATCGCTGTTTATAGAGAAATCCATCCGTACTATCTCCCTTCTAATTTCTCGAACTGATTAGCTTTTTCATATTTCTTCTTAAATATAATTGAAACAGAATCTGTCCTCGTATCATTATTCATCACTCCTTTTTTCTTGATTCACAATATATATGTCAGAAACTTTTCAAAAAAATGGCATTCCAGCAACATATTTGGGAAAAAGAAAAAATCCGCAGCATCTAACGCCACGAGATCTTTTTTAATATTTGTTTTACCATCCTCTTCGCTTGTTTTATTTTAAAACCAAAAAGCGCCTGCTTTATAAGCCGACGCTTGTTTGTTTTATAGTCTTCATTTTATTGATGATGATCATGTCATTAGTACACTAAACATCAATCTTATCACCCACATGATATCCAAGAGCTTCGAGCCACTGATCCTGAAGCTGAATTCTTGGAATCTGCTGTTTACCATTTAAACCAAGTGGTGCCTCATATACTTTGAGGCTACGTTTCGATTTGTACATTGTTTCCTCCCTATGAGTCAATATTAAATATGACTGGTAATTTGGTTTATTAGTTGCAAATTTGATATTAAAGTTATAAAGGTATTGTTAGACGCATTGTGAAAAACAATATTAAAGATGGAACGTAACAAACATAACCATTTGATGTCTCATTATTAAGGTTGGGTAGGAACACTTAGTCAAATTCTTAATTTCAATATTAAAGATGGGATGTAACAAAAATGCCCCTAATTTCTCTTTTCACGAACATTCCTGTTACATTTATATTTTTAATATTAAAAAAATAACACGCTGTTTCACTTACATTCCAAATTTAATATTGAATTCGGAAACTGATTTTTTAGTTACCTCCCATTCTTAATATTAAATTTTGTCACATCTACAATATTCTGGAATCCGCCTATTTTAAGCCATTTCTCCTATTCAATGTTAAAGATGACTCGTAACAAAAAGAATTCCTCCTCATCAATATTAAGGATGGGAAGGAATTCTATTGCTTATTCGCAAAATCAATATTAACTATATATCGCCAATATTTAGGATGGAAATGTAATTTACCAATAAATAGGAACACTCAATTCGAGACATTCATTCACAGTAATCATTGTTCCACTTTTATAGGTTGCCTCAATCACAACTAAGTTGCTGCTTAAAGCGGCAATCAAGCGATTACGCCATGGAAAGTGATAAGCCAAAGGCTTCACATGCATGGGATATTCACTAATGATCAATCCGCTTTTTTTCATCCTTTCAAATAAAAACGTGTTTTCCTTTGGATAAATCACATTGATTCCACAACCAAGCACACCAATTGTTTTTGATGCATTCAAATGGGCCCTGGCATCAATACCTTTGGCAAGCCCAGATACAATGACGTACCTTGATTGGAGCCTTTGTACGATTGTATCCGTATTTTGCAGTGCCTGCACTGAACAGTTTCTAGCTCCTACTATACCTACACCTTTTTCTTTCAACAAACAAACATTACCCTGATAAAAAATAATCCATGGCGGATATCTTAAATGTTTAAATGCTTCAGGATACATCTCATCAACAATTGTAAGATAAGGATATGGATATGCAATGATGGAATAGTTTTCATGTGCCTTTATCGCATTGCCAATTTTCTTCCAATCTCCATCATATTGGATGGCATACCATAAAATAGCTTCTCTTTTTATTCTCATATACTCATATACGAAAAAAAAGAGACTTTTAACTAAAAAAGTCTAATTTCTTCAAGTTTTTTTACAGGACCATAACTTCTTCGATAGAAATACTGTAATCCATACTTGTTTAAAGCTTCAATATGCGCTTTTGTCGGATATCCTTTATGTTTGGCTAAACCATACTGTGGATACATTTCATCCAGCTTTTTCATCCAGTGATCACGCGTAACTTTCGCTAAAATACTTGCCGCCGCAATAGACAATGATTTTTGATCTCCCTTCACAATAGCTTGGTAAGGTTTATCAATATCTGGTAATGGCATCGCATCACTCAACACAAAATCACATTGTGCTTTATTGGCAATTTCCATCATAGCTTCTTGTGTTGCACGATAGATATTTTTCCTATCAATCGTCTTTTCATCTACAACTAAAATTTGATAGTACAAAGCATCCTGAATTATTGTTTTAAACAACTCTTCTCGCTTTTTTTCACTCAATTTTTTAGAATCATCAATTAACGCATTTTGATATCCCTTTGGAAAGATAACTCCTGCTACCATCAATGGACCGGCAATAGGGCCACGCCCTGCTTCGTCCATACCAAGTACACTTTGATTTTGATCCCAGTAATCATGCTCCAAAGGTCTATCCAACATGTGGTTTCTCCCAAGTAATCAAGCCACACTTATTTTCACGAATATCTTTGACAAAACTTAACATCAAACGATTTTCATCAATTTCACCCTTTAATAAATAACCACGTTTTATGGCGATATTCTGTAATGTTTCATAAGGCGTATCCGCAATCTTGACATGATATACTGTATCAAAGATTTCAGGTTTTTCCTGCATTAAATATTCACACGCAAATAATGCCAAATCGTCCATATTTACAACTTGATCTTTTACTGAACCCAATAGAGCAAGTTTTAGACCTACTTGTTGATCTTCAAATTTTGGCCATAATACACCTGGCGTATCTAATAGCTCAAGTGTTTGACCTACCTTAATCCATTGAAGACTCTTTGTCACGCCTGGACGATCTCCAGTTTGAGCCGCTTTACGTTTCGCAAACGTATTAATAAATGTACTTTTCCCAACATTAGGAATTCCACACACCATGGCACGCAAAGCTCTAGGTTTCATTCCTCTTCGTTTTTGTTTTTCAATTAAATTGATACATAATTCATTCGATGCCTTAATCAATTGTTTTGAGAAATTTTCATGAATAAAATCCAACGCTAATACTTTTTGATTCTCTGTTTCTAAGGCATTTACCCATTGTTTGGTAAGTTCTTTATCCGCCTTATCTTTTTTTGACAAAAGAATCAAACGTGGTTTATTTTGAATCAATTGATCCAACATTGGATTCTTACTGGCATCTGGCATTCTTGCATCACGAATCTCAATCACAAAATCAACTTTTTTTAAATTCTCTTCCATTTGCCTTTTGGCCTTGGTCATATGACCTGGAAACCATTGTACGTTTGCCACTAATCTTTCACTCCTATATCTGAAATTGGTAACAAGACTAACATCTTCTTGGCAAAGATCTGTGATTTCTTAACAGGACCTACATAGCGTGAATCTTTAGAATAAGGACGATTATCTCCCATTACATAATATTCGTCATCTTTTAATTTCACTTCTTCAAAATCCTCAACATTCGTATTATCGGCATTTGGTACTTTATTAAAGTAACCAAATTTATCTACCAATGATTGACGATAGTCCGGATCTATATATTTAGTCTCATCCAATACTTTTCCATTAATATATACAACATCATTTACACAGCTTACTGTATCACCTGGTAAGCCTATTACACGTTTTACCCAATGTGTTTTCTGTCCCTCTTCTTTCATGGTTACAACGACTATATCCCCTCGTTCTACACCATTTAATAATACGCCTCCAACATTGGTGAATCCAAATTCCCCATCTTTTAATGTTGGATACATACTTCTCCCATCTACACGAACTGGGTGAGCAACAAAGTTCACAAACAATAAAATTACGATTGCACTTACTACAAATACTTTTATGAATCCAAGTATATCTTCTAGTAAAGTACGTTCGTCATCTTCATTGTACCTTAGCTCGTTTTTCTTTGACTTCTTCATATAATCTCTAACCCCCTAAATGTTATAAATCTATTATAAAGCTATTTAGAAAAAAAAGCCTGAAAATCAGACTTTTTTTAAACAATTAACGAACTTCTTTTAAACGAGCAGCTTTACCTGAACGGTTACGTAAGTAAGATAACTTGTTACGACGTACTTTACCGTGACGAACTACTTCAATGTGGTCAATGATTGGTGAGTGTAAAGGGAATTTACGTTCAACACCAATTTGGTTAGAAATCTTACGAACTGTGAATGTTTCAGAGATTCCTCCACCTGCACGTTCAATTACAACACCTTCGAATACCTGGATACGGCTCTTGTCACCTTCTTTGATTTTAACGTGAACACGAACAGTACTACCAGAACGGAATGCTGGAATATCAGTCTTCAATTGTGATTTTGTTACTTCATTAACTAATCCTAAGTTCATTTTCTTTTCTCCTTCTTTTCTAATATTTGGTTATCAGTTCATTCACACAATGTGCCAGCGGAACTACCTATGCGTAAACGCCCATTAATATTACCATGTCAATGGATTTTGCGCAAGACTTATTTTTTGATTTTTAATACTGAATCGACTACTTTTTGATCTTCTTTATTTAAATTTAAATTTTCTAATAAATCCGGACGATACATCGCTGTTCTTTTTAAAGACTCTTCATGTCTATACTTCTTGATGTTCGCATGATGACCACTCAATAATACATCTGGAACTCTTTTTCCATCATAGATTTCTGGCCTAGTATATTGAGGATATTCTAAAAGTCCATTTGAGAAAGAATCATCATCACTGGAATCTTGGCGAATAACACCCGGTAAAATACGTAATATGCAATCGCACATGACCATACATGCACTTTCACCACCAGTTAGCACAAAGTCCCCTAAAGACATTTGAATATCTACATAATCACGAATTCGTTCATCAAATCCTTCATAGTGACCACAAATAAAAATTAAATGTTCCTTTAAAGATAATTCCTTTGCGATGGATTGATTAAATGTCTTACCTTGAGGTGTCAATAAAATAACTGTACTATTTTCTGTACGAATGGATTCTAATGCATCTAATATAGGCTGACACATTAATACCATTCCCGCACCACCGCCATATGGTGTATCATCCACGTGTCCATGTTTTTCTTTTGTGAACTGACGAAAATCGATGGTTTCAAACTCAAATAAATCTTTTTCTTTGGCACGCTTTAAAATACTTGTTGTCATTAAAGGTTCAAAGTATTCTGGAAATAATGTTAATACAGATATTTTCATCGTAAGCCTTCCATTTCACGAATTGTGATTTCATGAGCTTCTTTGTTCACATCAACAATAAATGCGGGTACAAAAGGCAATAAGAAACTATTTCCTTTTAATTTTACACGAAGCACTAGATTGGCACCTGTTTCTAAAATATCTACAACTTCTCCAAGCTTTTCTTTTTCTTCATTATAAACAGTACAATGCATTAATTCATGGTAATAATATTGACCTTCTTCAAGTTCAGGCAAATCCTCTTGGGCAATAAATAAATTTTTTGTTTTTAATTGTTCTGCTTTTTCAATTGAATCAACACCTTCAAAATAACAATAGCCAAAACCCTTTTGTTCGCGATAACGCACAACGGTTAATGTACGACCATCTTCTAAATGTAACACTCTACCTTTTTCAAAACGATGCTGCGGATCATCTGTCACAAGATACAATTTACATTCACCCTTAAGTCCATGAGTATTAATGATTTGAGCTACTTTTATCATATGTCCTCCTAAAAAAATCAGGATGTGAAATCACATCCTAATACGCTTCAAATTTTACTGAAATTCTTTTGTGTACATCACGCGCCGCAATAGACATCATTTGACGAATACTGCTAGCCATAATACCCTTACGGCCAATTAAACGTGCAACATCTTCGCTGTTGGCGTATACATACAATAAAATTTCATTATCATTTGTAGTTGCCATTGTTTTTACAGATAATGCTTTTTGATCATCTACAAGTGGTAAACAAATGTCTAATAATGTTTTTTCTAAATCAATCATTATTTTGAACTTTTAGCTTCGTGCATTTCTTTTAAAACACCTTCGTGTGATAAAATTGAACGAACTGTATCAGTTGGTTGTGCACCGTTGCTTAACCATTTCTTTGCTAATTCTTTGTCTAAAGTTACTTTTTCTTCAGCTTTAGTTGGGTTGTAAGTACCGATTTGTTCGATAAAACGACCATCACGAGGACTACGTGAATCAGCAGCTACTATACGGTAGAAAGGAGCTCCCTTTTTACCCATTCTTTTTAAACGTAATTTAACCATATTTAAATTCCTACCTTTTCTAATTTATTAAAGCTCATAAAGAATAACATGAATAAAAAAAGGTGTCAAGTATTTTTACTTTACACCTTAATTTTTTTATTTTTTCTTCTTTTTCTTTTTTGGTTTCTGCTTTTTACTACCAGAATGCTTTGACATTCCAGGCATTCCGCCTCCACGCTGCATATTCTGTAGTGCAGACATATCAGGAAGTTTTGCCTTACCGCTCATCATCTTTGTCATCATTTGCATCTGTTCTAATTGATTAATCAAACGATTGACATCCATGACTTTAACACCTGCACCCTTGGCAATACGATTCTTTCTTGATGCTTTTAAACATGATGGATTTTCACGTTCATATTCTGTCATCGATAAAATAATGGCTTCACTCTTTTTCATCTGTGAATTCATTTTTTCATCATCTAAGTTTTTAGCAACCTTATTAATACCAGGAATCATATTCATCATTTTCTGCATAGATCCCATTTTAGAAACCTGGCCTAATTGTGCTAATAAATCATTGAATGTAAAAACACCCTGTTTCATACGTTCAGCCGTTTTTTTCTGAACTTCAATATCTAATTTATCTTGAGCCTGTTCAACTAAAGTGACAATATCTCCCATTCCCAAGATACGATCTGCCATACGATCTGGATGGAACTCTTCTAAGTCATCTACTTTTTCACCATTTGACACAAATAATACAGGTACATTTGTGATAGAACGAACTGACAACAATCCACCACCACGTGCATCGCCATCCATTTTTGTAACGATCAATCCTGTTACAGATAATTGCTCATTAAATTCTTTTGCGACAGTCACAATATCTTGACCTGTCATCGCATCTACAGTTAATAAAATTTCATCAGGAACAACAAGATCCTTCATTTGTTGAAGTTCCTGCATTAATGCTTCATCAATGTGCAAACGACCAGCCGTATCGAAGATCACTAAATCTTTTTGACGATCTTTCGCATAGGCCAATGCCTGTCTTGCTGTTTCAACCGCAGATGTTTCTGGTCCACAAGTAAACACTTCTACATCAATACTTTTTCCTAATGTCTGTAACTGTTCAATAGCTGCAGGACGCACAACGTCACATGCGACTAATAAAACACGACGTGCTAATTTGTTTTTGCAGTAATTCGCAATCTTTGCACTTGCTGTTGTTTTACCAGTACCCTGTAAACCAACCATCATAACCGTAGTCATGCCTTGCTTTTTAAAGTGAATACGAGCATCTTCTTCACCTAATAATACTTGCAATTCATCATGTACGATTTTAACAACCATTTGACTAGGATTTAAAGAATCTAATACTTCTTGTCCTAGTGCTTTTTCTTTTACATTTTCGACAAAGCTCTTTACTACATCGTAATTAACATCTGCTTCTAATAATGACATGCGCACTTCTTTTAACATGTCATTCATATTTTTCTCAGTAAGTTTTCCCTGTCCTGAAATATTTTTAAATGCTTTATTTAAACGTTCACTTAATGATTCAAATGCCATAAATTATAATCTCCCCAAACTGTTATAAGTTTACCTAATTTTTATTTAAATTACAATGGAAGGCCAATCGACTTTGTCCATTTTTTAAATAAATTGTACCCACATGTTTAAATCCATGCTTCAACATGAAATTTTGCATGGGCTTGTTGTCCATATGTGTGTCCATACGAATATTATCAATCTTAGATTCACAATATTCTAAAATGATGTCAGCCATATGCTTTTTTAAACCTCGTGTTGCGATACGATGAATAACACCATACGGTTCATCATTAAGCCATTGGCCATCATATATTTTATTGTAACAAGGATCAATACCACAATAAAACACAAAACTTGCTTGAATGCCATCTTCATCTTCTAAAACGTACATTTCATTTCTTTCAATATCCTCAGTCAAAATTTCTCTTGATGGATATCCATTTGTCCATTGATTTGTATTTCCTGTAGAAACCATGAATTCTCTAGCTCGTTCATAGATTTCTAATAAAACAGACATATCTTCTAGAGTTGCCTTGCGAATTAATTCTCTTGCCATTTTAAAGACCATCCAAACTTTACACATGCGATTAAACGCCATACAACATATCCAATACGATAGAATATGTTAATTTTTGACCAATCAATTACAGCCGGTACATAGACAGGTTGATCTTTTCTAGAATAGAAAAAAATCAAAGTATATAGAATTACCATATCACTATTATAAAAGTTAATGTCGTAATAAAAATTTTCTTTAGGAAACCATTGATGTAAACAAAGCTCTTGATATTCATACGCTGCACGCATTTCATACGCCTGTACAAGATCCATGTGATCTGTTAAAGATCCTGGACGTTTAACGTAATGATAATAACAGTTAGGTATTATTGAAACGCGATTTGCGTTATAGATTGCTTTAAAAACTGTGTACGTATCTTCGAATCCCTTTTTCTCATCTGGAAATTTAACATCTTTAAAACAAGAAGCCGCATATAGTTTTCCCCAAGGATAATTATTAATACCTTTATTTTGACTCAATGCTCTTAATGCAGTTAAAGAATCCATGTTTTTTTTACGCATCGGACTCACTGGAATTGATAATCCTTTATACTCAATACGGTATCCACAAGTAACAATCTCACTATGCGTTCTAATAGCTTCATTTATCATTTTTTCAATCATATGCGGATTTAAATAATCATCACTATCAACAAACAAATAATAATCTCCAGTTGCCTTTTCTAATGCACGATTTCGAGTTGTAGAAATACCAGCATTTTCATAGCTATAAACATGAATAAAATCATATTTAGAAGCATATAATTCGGCGATATCCAATGATGAATCTGTAGTTCCATCATTAATAATAATGATTTCTATATTTTTGTATGTCTGTAAAAGAATAGATTCCAGACATTTAGATAAATATTTTTCCACATTGTATACTGGAATCAATATACTCACTTTATACATGAACGGCCTCCTTAAATGCCAAAATACAATATCCCTTAGTAAAGAAAATAACAAATTTATATATAAGAATCAACAAAAATCTAAAAAAAAAGGACCCGGCAGCTAGCTATCTTCGCAGGGGCAAGCCCAACTATTGT
>ERZ791902.210-NODE-210-length-50289-cov-4.285424_pt1 | contig 50289 bp, 33 predicted proteins | sample MGYA00510149_ERZ791902 | MGnify/ENA primary metagenome ERZ791902 (study PRJEB30046, sample SAMN00792060) | human gut metagenome | study: EMG produced TPA metagenomics assembly of the A metagenome-wide association study of gut microbiota in type 2...
GATGGTTCTTCCATCAGGCAACTGAACACTTTTTGTAATTACGTTCATCTAAAAATTTAAAAACTTATTGTTTTGTCTAACATCTAATATATAAAACGGCGCAAAGATACCTCTTTTATTATTAATAAGCAAAGAAAACCACATTTATTTTCAAGTTTTTTGAATATTTTATTCTTTGCTGATGGTTTATTCCGATTTTATTGCTACCTTTGCAACCGATAATTTTGCAAAATAACAAGACACATGAAGATAACCAAACTCTATTCAGCTGCGGTCGTAGTAATGGCTGCACTGACTTTTGCTTCTTGCAACAACAAGAAGTTCCACATCAACGGAAACATTACCGAGGCGAAAGACTCCATGCTCTATCTGGAGAACATCAGCCTCGACGGACCTGTAGCTATCGACTCTGTAAAGCTCGGTGAAGACGGTTCTTTTGCCTTCGAGGAAACAGCCAAAGACTCAGTATGTCCTGACTTCTATCGCCTGCGCATTGCCGGACAGACCATCAACCTCTCCATCGACTCCACAGAAACCATCAGCGTGAAGGCTGCGTACCCAAGCATGAGCTACCAGTACACAGTGGAAGGTTCAGAAAACTGCAGCACCATCAAGGAGCTGTCACTCAAGCAGATGAAACTGCAGGCTCTCGTCAACGAGATAGCCCAAAATCCTAATGTAGGTGTCGACTCTGCCGATGTCATCATCGACCGTGCCATCAATGCCTACAAGCAGGATATCAAGACCAACTATATCTTCAAGGCTCCTATGATGGCATCATCTTACTATGCTCTGTTCCAGACTCTGCAGGTAGGACGTGTGAACACTCTTATCTTCAACCCACGCAACAACAAGGACGACGTCAAGGTATTCGCGGCAGTAGCTACAAGCTGGGACACTTACTATCCAAATGCCGAACGCGGAAAGAACCTGCACAACATTGCCATACAGGGCATGAAAGACATACGCATCATTGAGAACCAGATGGCAGCACAGCAACTCGATGCCAGCAAGGTACAGGTGAACGGAGTCATCGAACTCGCCCTGCAAGACAACAAGGGTGTGACACGCAAACTCACCGACCTGAAAGGTAAGGTGGTTCTGCTCGACTTCCATCTTTTTGCCGGCGAACAGAGCACCAAGCGAATCATGATGCTCCGCGAGCTATACAACAAGTACCATGCTGCAGGATTTGAGATCTATCAGGTATCAGTCGATCCCGACGAGCATTTCTGGAAGACATCTACAGCCGCCCTGCCATGGATAAGCGTACGCGATGAAGACGGCATTCAGGGAGCAAGTGTGGCTAAGTACAACGTACAGAGCATCCCTACCTTCTTCCTTATCGACAGAAGTAACACATTGCGCTCTCGCGATGTACAGATCAAAGACCTCGATGCAGCAATCAAAGCATTGCTGTAAGAGGTCTTCCCCATTCTTTCACAATACCCCTTTACCCCCTATTCTCCTATAAGACAGATGTTTATATCCATATAGAGGAAAACACTGAACCTAAAATAAACATAAACCTAAAAAGGCAAAAGATGAGACTTTTCATGACGCAACACTTTTGGTGTCTACAACCGCTTCGACAACATCGAGGGATTCGAGATTGCAGGCGAGGACAAAGTGTTCCATCCTGCTACAGCCCGCCATTTCTGGCAGCCAGGCAACGACACGTGGAATGAATGTATCACCGTGGTAAGCCCTGAGGTAAAGAAACCTGTTGCCCTGCGCTATTGTTTCAAGAACTTCCAGCTCGGCAACATGGCAAATGCAGGTGGACTTCCTCTATTCCCATTCCGCACAGACAACTGGTAAACTATCAAACAAGAATAAAACACAACCCATCATGGAGCATCCTTTAAGCAAATTCAAATTCTGCCCTATCTGCGGTTCAACATACTTCGAAATCAACAACTTCAAAAGCAAGAAGTGCGGAAGTTGCGGATTCACATACTATGCCAATCCAAGCAGCGCCACCGTAGCCTTTATCATGAATGAGAAAGACGAGCTATTAGTGGTAAGGCGCAAGAACGAGCCAGCCAAGGGCACTCTCGACTTACCTGGAGGATTCGTAGACATGGAGGAGACGGGCGAAGAAGGGGTTATGCGCGAAGTAATGGAAGAGACAGGACTGGAGGCTACATCCGTAGCCTACCAGTTCAGTATCCCCAACCTTTATCTCTATTCAGGGCTCACCATCCACACACTCGATATGTTTTATATAGTAGAAGTGAAAGACCTCTCACATGTCGAGGCAAAAGACGACGCTGCAGAATACCTGTGGATTCCTCTGAACGAGATACGGATAGAGGAGTTTGGTCTGCGTTCCATCCGTCAGGGGCTCAGCCGGTTTCTAAAAAAGTCCTGAAGAGAAAAAGCTAAAATTGAAAGTACAAACTGCCATTCATGTTTCACCACATGTCTGGCTTTTTTGTTGATGCCTTTATTCCAAAACAAGACTTGACTATTACAACAAGAGAAAAAGCAGAAAAACCTGCCTTTTACCCTCATAAGACCGATTTTAGAGCCTAAAACATTAAAAAAGCAAAAAAAATCCCCATATAATAAGGTATAAGCAAAAAGTTTACTTACTTTTGCCAACCGAAAGAAAAATTGTATATAAGCTTATGCAAGAAAATTTAGTTATCGTCGAGAGCCCTGCAAAGGCCAAGAAAATCGAAGAGTACTTAGGAAAAGACTATAAGGTTATGTCCTCTTACGGTCATATACGCGACTTGAAAAAGAGGGAATTGAGTATAAACGAGCAGACCATGGAACCAGATTACGAGATTCCAGAAGAGAAGAAAAAGCTCGTTACCGAATTGAAATCGGCAGCCAAGAAAGCCAAGAAGATTTGGCTGGCTTCCGATGAGGACCGCGAGGGAGAAGCCATCAGCTGGCACCTTTGCGAAGTACTCGGACTGGATGAGGAGAAAACAAACCGTATCGTTTTCCACGAGATTACCAAACCAGCCATACTGGATGCCATAGAGCACCCACGCCATCTGGACATGAACTTAGTCAATGCCCAGCAGGCACGTCGTGTACTCGACCGTATCGTAGGTTTCAAACTCTCACCCGTGCTTTGGCGTAAGGTGAAACCTGCCCTTTCTGCCGGTCGTGTGCAGAGTGTTGCAGTACGCCTCATCGTAGAGCGTGAGCGAGAGGTACAGAAATTCAAGAGTGAGCCATACTTCCGTGTGAATGCCATCTTTGCCCTCATCAATGAGAGCGGCAACGCAACCGAAGTAAAGGCTGAGCTCGACAAGCACTTCAAAACCCAGGAAGAAGTTGATGCCTTCCTCGAGAAGTGCATGGACGCACAATTTACCGTCGACGCAGTGAGCAAGAAGCCATTGAAGCGCACTCCTGCGCCTCCTTTCACTACTTCTACACTGCAGCAAGAGGCTGCCCGCAAGCTGGGCTTCACCGTAAGCCAGACCATGATGATAGCACAGCGACTCTACGAAAGCGGACGTATCACATACATGCGTACCGACAGCGTCAACCTGTCTACTTTCTGTAAGGATGCCAGTGCAGCCGAGATCAAGAAGGTATATGGTGACAAATACAGCCAGACCCGCAACTATCACACCAGTTCGAAGGGCGCACAGGAAGCACACGAGGCTATCCGTCCTACAGACATGACCGCACTTACCATAGACGGAACCAATCAGGAGAAGCGACTCTACGAACTTGTATGGAAACGCACCGTCGCCTCACAGATGGCAGACGCACAGATAGAGAAGACAACCATCAATATCGATATAGACAACACTACAGAGAAGTTTGTCGCCAACGGCGAGGTAGTTGTCTTTGATGGTTTCTTGAAAGTTTACCGCGAATCAACCGATGAGGAGGAAAACGGCGAGGAGTCTTCACACATCCTGCCAGCCATGCGTCATGGCGACAAGCTGCAGCGCCGTGAGATAACAGCCACCGAGCGATTCTCTATGGCTCCTGCAAGATACACGGAGGCGAGTCTTGTAAAGAAACTCGAGGATCTCGGCATTGGCCGTCCTTCTACCTATGCACCAACCATCAGCACCATTCAGCAACGTGAGTATGTGCAGAAAGGTGACAAGAGTGGCACAGAGCGTTCATATACAGTCAGCACACTGAAGGGCATCAAGGTGACACAGAAGTTCAAGAAGGAAATGGCCGGCTCAGAAAAAGGCAAACTGCTGCCTACAGATATCGGCATCGTGGTCAACGACTTCCTGATGAAGAACTTCCCCGACATCATGGACTACAACTTTACTGCCAATGTGGAGAAAAAGTTTGATGATATCGCAGAGGGCAATACCGAGTGGAATAAATGGATGAAGAAATTCGACCAAAGCTTTGAACCCGAAGTGGACAAGGTGATAAATGCACGCAGTGAGCATAAAGCCGGCGAGCGTTCACTGGGAGTCGACCCAAAGAGCGGACGCCCTGTATTCGTCAAGATAGGACGTTTCGGACCAGTGGCACAGATTGGATCTGCCGAAGATAAGGAAAAGCCTCTCTTCGCACAGTTACCTGCCGACAAGAGTATTGAGACCATCACACTCAACGAGGCTATCGAGCTCTTCAAGCTTCCCCGCGAAGTAGGCGAATATGAGGGAACACCTGTTACCATCGGTGCAGGTCGCTTTGGCCCTTACGTTCTCCACAATAAGAAGTATGTTTCCATACCGAAGGACGAAGACCCAATGAACCTTACACTCGAAAGAGCCATTGAGTTGATAAGAGAGAAACGAGAGAGTGAGCAGAAACGCCACATCAAAGTGTTCGATGAAGATACCAAGCTCGAGCTGCTGAACGGCCGCTACGGTCCCTACATTGCCTATGATGGAAAGAACTACCGCATTCCCAAGAACAAGCAGACTCATGTAGAGGAACTCTCATATGAAGAGTGTATGAACATCATCAAAGAGGCTCCTGAGCCTAAAGCAAGCCGTCGTAAGTAAGCCTATGAAGTCGATTATCATCATCGGATATATGGGCGCCGGAAAGACAACAGTCGGCAAAGCCCTTGCCAAGGAGTTGGACGTCATGTTCTACGACCTCGACTGGTATATCGAAACTCGCATGCACAAGACCGTCAAGGAAATCTTCGACGAGAAAGGCGAAGAGGGATTCCGTATCATTGAGCACAACATGCTGCACGAAGTAGCCGAGTTCGAGAACGTTGTTGTAAGTTGCGGGGGCGGGACACCCTGCTTTTTTGACAACATGGACTATATGAACCAGTTGGGAACCACCGTCTATCTGAAGGCTACTCCCGAGACTCTCCACGCCCATCTGCAGATGGGCAAGGGCGTGCGACCACTGCTGCTAAACAAGACCCCCGAGGAGGTGGAAACCTTCATCAAGGAACAACTCAAACAGCGAGAGCCCTTCTATCTGAAGGCACAGCACATCTTCGACATCGATGTAATCGACGATTACGACAAGATACAGAATACGGTGAAAAAACTGCGCCTGCAGTTGGGTATATAAAGAACCTCGGAATCAGGCTTCAAGCCGAAGGCTACAACGAGGCTACAAACTGAAACAACCCAATTAAAATATAACACATCACAACAAAACTACATTCATTCCAGAAGAAAAGAAATGAAGAAATGGACTATTGAAGACTCGAATGAACTCTACAACATCAAAGGTTGGGGCACTTCTTACTTTGGCATCAACGAAAAAGGAGATGTCTATGTAACTCCATGCAAGGACAACACGCAGATAGACCTGCGAGACGTCATGGACGAGTTAGCCCTGCGAGACATCACGGCTCCCGTGCTGCTCCGATTCCCCGACATTCTCGACAATCGTATCGAAAAAACAGCCAGTTGCTTTCAAAAAGCCAAGGAGGAATATGGATACAAAGGCGAAAACTTTGTCATCTATCCTATCAAGGTCAACCAGATGCAGCCGGTCGTAGAGGAAATCATATCGCATGGCAAAAAGTTCAATCTCGGTCTTGAGGCTGGCTCTAAGCCAGAACTCCACGCTGTCATTGCCGTACAGTGCCAGAGCGACTCGCTCATCATCTGCAACGGATACAAGGACGAAAGTTATATCGAACTGGCTCTCCTCGCACAGAAGATGGGCAAGCGTATCTTCATCGTAGTAGAAAAACTCAACGAGCTCGATATCATTGCCAAGACTGCCAAAAAACTCAACGTAAGACCCAATATCGGAATACGTATCAAGTTGGCCTCATCAGGCTCTGGCAAGTGGGCTGACAGTGGCGGCGATGCATCCAAGTTTGGTTTGACAAGCGCAGAGTTGCTCACAGCACTCAACAAGATCGATGAGATGGGACTTCATGACTGCCTGCGGCTCATACACTTCCACATCGGAAGCCAGATTACCAAAATACGACGCATACAAACAGCCTTGCGCGAGGCTGCACAGTTCTATATCAACCTGCACAAGATGGGATATAATGTCGACTTTGTTGACTGCGGAGGCGGATTGGGAGTCGACTACGACGGAACACGTTCTTCAAGCAGCGAAAGCTCCGTCAACTATTCCATCCAGGAGTATGTGAACGACTGCGTATATACGTTTGTCGACGCTGCCAACAAGAACAATATCGCACACCCTAATCTTATCACCGAAAGTGGCCGTTCCCTTTCGGCACATCATTCAGTACTCGTCATCGATGTACTCGAGACAGCCTCGCTGCCAGAGATGCCCGAGGAGTTTGAGGCCAAGGAAGAAGACCACCAGTTGGTAAAAGACCTGTATGATATCTGGGACAACCTGAACCCACGCAATATGCTCGAAGACTGGCACGACGCTGAGCAAATACGCGACGAGGCTTTGGAACTCTTCTCGCATGGCATCGTCGACCTCAAGACAAGAGCCGAGATAGAAGCCATGTACTGGAGTGTATGCCATGAGATTAACAATCTGGCAAAGCACATGAAACACATCCCTGAAGAACTGCGAGGACTCGACAAACTGCTTGCCGACAAGTATTTCTGCAACTTCTCGCTCTTCCAAAGTCTGCCAGACAGTTGGGCCATCGACCAACTCTTCCCTATCATGCCTATACAACGACTCAATGAGCGCCCTTCGCGAAATGCTACCTTACAGGACATCACCTGCGACAGCGATGGCAAGATAGCCAACTTTGTTACTGATGGTCATATAGGGCATGTTCTTCCTCTGCATGCACTCAAGAACAACGAGCCTTATTACCTCGGTGTCTTCCTCGTAGGAGCCTACCAGGAAATATTGGGCGACATGCACAACCTGTTCGGTGACACCAATGCGGCGCATATATCAGTAAAGGACGGCAAGTACAACATCGATCAGATCTTCGACGGTGAGACTGTGGAAGAGGTTCTCGACTACGTGCAGTACAACCCCAAGAAACTCGTCCGCCAATTGGAGCAGTGGGTTACCAAAAGTGTGAAAGAAGGTAAGATTTCACTCGAAGAGGGTAAGGAATTCCTTGCAACCTATCGCAACGGACTCTTCGGATATACTTACCTGCAGTAAACAGATAATCAAGATTCCTCATACAGAGGGCATATCAAAGTCTTAATAGGCTACTGATATGCCCTCTTTCTTTTCTTAGAAAGTGCACAGAAGCCATATAGGCAACCAACATTAGTCACAATAGAAGCCTCAAGCTGGTCATAATAGACGACAAACGTTGGTCATAATAGACGACCCATAATAGGCATAACAGACTATCATCGCTGACTATTATAACGTGATGGTTTAAGCCACCAACATGTTTCTTTGCAGAGATATGAAGGGCAACTTCATTTGTGGCTATAGACTTTTAAGTAGTCAACTATAAGTATGACTAAAAATAAGTAAGTCAACGTGAATTATAAATAAGTAATACCTGAGTCAACTCATATTATCAATAACACTTAGAGTGGGCAACTAAAATCATTAAACCACAAATAAAAGTTCTATTCAAAGCCTTTGGATGTCCGTTCAGAGCCTTTGAATGTCCGTTCAAAGCCTTTGAATGTCCGTTCAGAGCCTTTGAATGCACGTTCAGAGTCTTTGAACAGACATTTCAAAAGCATGAACGGAGATTTATCAACAAGAGACAGAACAAATTCATAAGTAACAGAAAACAAATGCGTAGTGCTAAAATAACTACTCATGGCTATAGGGGTGCCGAATAGTTACTAAAGATAATGTTTCTATTTAAATAACATTAAAAAGCAAGCAAAAACTTGCATATTTAATAAAAACCGTGTTATTTTTGCAACCGAAAATGAAGAAACTGTTACACATATCGTTTACGTTCTTTCTTGCCGTGGTACTCGTTATCATGGGAAGCGGGGTAACATTTCTTCATTGCTCATGTTCCGGCAAGACAACCGTGATACTGTCGCATACAGCACAGAACGGCGGTAATTCCGACACCACCAAAGGATGCATGAAGGTAACAAGCGTACGGCTATCGCCTACGACGCAAATGCAGCCAACAGTTTTCGACTTTCATGCCTTCCAGCCTTTGATGGCGATTATTCATGAGTGGCAAATGCCTCATTTGTCTTTCATGGCAAAGAGAACACTGAGCAACATCATTCCCAAAACCGGATACAGTCCGCCACCAAAACTGTATCTCTATCTTATTGAAGTCCTGACCATTTGAACCTCCATCTTGTCGACATGATGAAGGTTAGCCCCGCTATGCGCATAAACCCCATCAGAAATAAGATAAAAAGATGAAAAAGGACAACGAAAAATAAGATAACAATGAACACAAAGCATTCTTTACTTGGCATCGCCCTCATAATGCCACTGGCAAGCTTTTCCCAGAGCGAAGTGCAACCCAACGAACAGAAAGACACAATAGCCGACCAGGAGATTAAGGAAGTAACCGTGGTGAGCCGCAAAGCTGGCGTAAGTCGACTGGCTGGAGCCATCAATGGTTCTATCATCAACAAAGACGAACTCTTCAAGGCTGCCTGCTGCAACCTGGGCGAGAGCTTCACCACCAATCCTTCAGTAGATGTCAACTATAGCGATGCGGCAACTGGAGCAAGACAAATCAAGCTGCTCGGACTTGCAGGAACATACGTGCAGATGATGACAGAAAACCTGCCCAACTTCCGTGGCGCAGCAGCCCCATTCTCTTTGGGCTACGTGCCAGGTCCATGGATGCAGAGCATACAGGTAAGCAAGGGAGCCTCATCGGTAAAAGCCGGATACGAAAGCATCACAGGCCAAATCAACGTGGAATATCTCAAGGCAGATGCCGAGCCTGGTGTGGAGGCCAACCTCTATGGCGATACCGACGGAAAGCTGGAAGCCAACGCCGCTGCCAACGTACATCTCAACAGCAAGCTCACTACCGAGTTGCTTACACACTATGAGAACAGATGGGGAGCCAACGATATGAACATGGATGGCTTCAAGGATATGCCCAACATTCTGCAATACAACTTGCAGAACCGATGGATATTCAAGTCGGAACACTACATGCTGCGTGCCGGCATCTCGCTCATCAGCGAACATCGTCGCGGAGGACAGACCCTTAAGGAGATGGACGATGACATGAAAAAAGCCATGGAGGGCAAAGAACTCTATGGCATAGACATCAAGACCAACCGGTATGAGGCTTACATGAAACACGCGTTCATTCTCAATAAGGAGCACGGCACTAATATTGCCCTCATGACTACAGGATCCATGCACCAGGAAGATGCCCTCTATGGACATAAGACCTACTACGTGAACGAGAAAAACCTGTATGCATCACTCATGTTTGAGCACAACTTCAACAAGCAACACAACCTCTCAACAGGTGTGAGCCTCAACCACGATTACTTAGGACAGCAATATCGTCTCACCGATGACCAGACTCAAGCCAAGACAAGCGACAATGAGAAGGAAACCGTTCCGGGCATCTATGCCCAATACACCTATAATCTCAACAACAAGCTCATCGTGATGGCAGGAATCCGTGCCGACCACAGCAATCTGTACGGCAACTTCGTCACACCACGTCTCCATGTGAAATGGCAGGCCAACGACATCATAGGCTTCCGCCTTTCTGCCGGCAAAGGCTATCGCTCAGTACATGCTCTTGCCGAAAACAACTATCTCCTGGCAAGCAGCAGAAGACTCGTCATCGACGACAACCTGATACAGGAGGAAGCTTGGAACTATGGCATCAGCAGTCAGATAAACATACCGCTGTTTGGACAGACACTCAAGCTCAATGCTGAGTATTATTACACCAAATTCCAGAACCAGGCTGTCATCAACTTCGACAGCAATGTACACGAAGTAAGCATCACCAATCTGGATGGCAAGAGCTATTCACACGTGTTCCAGATAGACGCCGCCTACCCCATCTTCAAAGGCATGACCCTTACAGCAGCCTATCGCCGCAACTATGTCAAGGAAACCTATGACGGCATACGTATGGACAAGCCTTTGCTCAGCAAGTACAAAGGTCTGGTTTCTGCCTCCTACAAGACTCCGCTCGGTCTTTGGCAGTTTGATGCCACCTTGCAGCTCAATGGCGGAGGAAGAATGCCACAAGCCTATACCCTTGCCAACGGTGAGCCTTCATGGGATCAGAACTTCAAGGCTTACACCTTGCTAAGTTCACAAATCACTCGTTGGTTCCGCCACTTCTCCATCTATATAGGAGGCGAAAACCTGACAGGTTTCAAGCAAAAGCACCCTATAGTAGATGCCATAAATCCTTGGGGCAGCCAGTTTGACACCAATATGGTATGGGGTCCGATCAATGGAGCTATGGGCTATATCGGTATCCGTATAAACTTCGGAAGACTCTAATCAAAAGGTGCTTTACCGACAGAATTCTCGCTTCGGGATAAGTAAAAACAAGAAATATTCATTATTAATTAAAGATTTTAATCATAAAAGAAAGGAAAAATTATGAAGAAGATTATGACAGTAACCGCCATGCTGGTATTTGCCATCAGCATGTTTGCAAAAGACATTAAGACTGTAGTGTTCACCACACTTCCACAGATGCACTGTGAGAACTGCGAGAACAAGATCAAGGGCAACCTGCGCTTTGAGAAGGGAATCAAACAGATTACCACCAGCGTACCCGACCAGAAAGTAACTATCGAATATGATGCCGACAAGACTACTCCAGAGAACATCGCCAAGGGCTTTGCCAAGATTGGCTACGAGGCAACTGTTGTAACTGGCGAAGCCAAGAAAAAAGGCTGTAGTGGCTGCAGCAAGAAAGCTGATGCAACTAAAGGCAGCTGCTGCAAGAAGAACGGTGAAAAGAAAGAAGGCAGCTGCTGCAAGAAGAACGGCGAAAAGAAAGAAGGAAATTGCTGCAAGAAAGCTGAAGTAAAGAAAGAGGGCTGTGGAGGCTGTAGCAAGAAAGCTGAGGCAGTCAAAGGCAACTGCAGCACGAAGTAACGACAAGATAGGAGTAATACCTTTATTATAGAAAGAACCGTACTTAGTGTTAAAAGGACACAAAGTACGGTTCTTTTTTATTTCCGTAAACTGACTTACTTACATTACCCCAGTTTCTTTGCCTTTGACACACGAAGGGCAAAGGCAGCAATAACGACAAAGCAAACCAAAGGTACAATGAAGCCAACAGCCATGTCGGTTTCGCCAAGAGCACCCATCAGTACAGGAGCAATAGCTCCACCCACGATTCCCATGATGAGATAAGAAGAGCCACGCTTCGTACTGCCGGCGTCAAGCCCTCGCAATGCTAAGGCAAAGATAGTGGGAAACATGATGGACTCGCAAAGATAGGTCAACACCAAAGCCACTACAGCCAGCATACCAGCACCTAAGATAACCACCAGCATACAGACTGAAGCGCCCAAGGCACAGATCAACAGCAAGATGCCTGCCTTGACATAGTTCATGCCCCAACTGCCCAACAATCGACCAACAAAGAAGAAGCCCATACCGCCAAACGACAGCATCAAGGCAGCATCTCGAGCCGAAACAGAAGGAATACTCTCGGTGACATAATTGATAAAGAAACTGTTGATACCCGTCTGGGCAGCCACATAGAAGAAGATGGCTGTCAAACCGAAGACAAAGGTGCGGGAATGCCACAACGATACACCCGAAGCAGCCTCGGCAATCTGTTTCTCCTCTTTTATCTCAGGCAGCTTCACACGACCTATCACAATAGCAATAAGCAGCACTGCAATGCCTATAATGGTGTAAGGCAAAGCCACCGAGCCACTGTTGCCATCAGCTCCACGGAAGACAAGAAGTCCTCCTACCAAAGGACCGACTATCCAGCCCAATCCATTGAGCGACTGAGCCAGATTGAGCCTTGAGGCAGAGGTCTCCTCATCACCAAGGACGGCAATATAAGGATTGGATGCTGTTTCCAGACAGGTAAGTCCGCAGCCTATCACAAACAAGCAGACCAGGAAAAAGTTGAACGACATAATCATCTCGCCCGGAATGAAGAGCAAGGCACCAATGCCATAAAGCACCAGGCCTGTAAGCACTCCGGCCTTATAGCCCCACTTGCGGATAATGATTCCGGCAGGTATGGCCATGATGAAATAGCCTCCATACACCATCGCCTGCACCAGGGCTGAACGAGTCTTGGATATGACGAGGGCATCCTGATAATGCTTGTTCAGAATATCGAGGATGCTATGAGCAAAGCCCCAAAAGAAAAACAACGATGCTATGAGCACGAAGGGCAGCAGATACTGCCCGGGAACAATCTTCTTCATCGTCACGTTACTTTCTTCTTATCGTCAGTGTGATGGCCTCAGGATGAGCCTCGGCAAATTTCTTCACATCGTCTACCACTAAGGCCAGATATCCACCGCCACCTGCTCCAGGCATCTTCCATGCCTTCACATCAGGTAGAGCTGAATACTTGTCAATATAACCTTGGACACAACCCTGAATCATGGCAGGGAACATACTTACCTGAGCATCAAACGAAGCCTTGTAGGCACGGGCGAAAGCCTCATAATCCTTAGCCATAATGGCTTGCCAGCAGTCATCGGCAGCCTGAGCCAAAGCCTTTACCTTCACCTCGGTGATGTCCTTACCCTCGACCACAGAGCAGCCAGGTCGACGGGGCTCCATCGCTATCATGCAGAGATGTTCCTCCAGCCAGGAAAGTATCGACTCATCATCGCAACGCTCAAACTTCTCGGGCCAGAAACGGTTGTTGTAGTAATGACGGCACAAACCAGGAATACAGATTCCGATGGCATCCTGTGCTCCACTTACGATGCCATCATTGCGCTCAGGGTCGTTCTCGAAACAGAAGACCAACTTCGACAAGATTTCAGGATCCATATCGGGCAACTTCACTGGCCATATTTTCTTGATCATGTTTCGGGTGGAAGTGGAAAGTCCACAGCGCTCGCGCACCTCAAAGGTGGGAATCAACGACATGGTGATGGCCCAGCCTGGAGCATAACAACTCACGTAAGGCTGATCAATCCATGTACCAGCCAGATCAAGACGAGTTGGCAAGGCGCAGGTTCCATTCTTGATATCAGTACTCGAACGGGCTGTCAATCCTTCGGCAGGAGTACGCTCCAGCACTACATACTCGATACCATGCTCCTCGCAGAACTTTCGCTTGGTGTCGCTGCTTCCATCTTCATTCACTACAAACACATCGGGATGCAGGAACTCCACCGTCGGCACAAAGTCCATAATGCCCGAACCGGCATTGATGAATGCATCTTTCACGTATCGGATAGACTTTACCATGAACAGGCGTTCCTGCTCCGGATAGAAGGTTTTATGATGCTTATACTCCAAGATAGTGGAATCGGAACCTATGCCGACATACAACTCACCATACTGCGAAGCCTGACGGAAGAACTCCACATGTCCGCTGTGAAGAAGGTCATAACATCCGCTTACAAATACTTTTTTCATATCTGTTATTTATAATCTATTACTATTCATTTGCTTTAGCAATCATGCAAATATACAATTTTTCGCAGAGATAAAGGCACATTGTAGAGTTAAAGAAACAAAAGAGCTGACTATAAGTATAGGTTTTTAGCAAAATAGTTGTAACTTTGTACTGTCATTATCAAAATATAGACAGATATGGAGAAAGTAACAATCGTAAAGGTGGGCGGCGCCATCGTTGAGGACAACGAGCAACTGGCACAGCTTCTTACAGATTTTGCCGCCATACCAGGAAAGAAAGTACTGGTACACGGCGGAGGCAGACGCGCTACTAAAGTAGCAGCAGCCTTGGGTATAGAGAGCAAAATGGTGAATGGCAGACGCATCACCGACGCACAGATGCTGGAGGTGGTAACCATGGTCTATGGAGGCTTGGTCAACAAGAACCTTGTAGCCAAGTTGCAAGCCAAGGGTGTAAATGCACTCGGACTGACAGGAGCCGACATGGATGTGATACACAGCCACAAGCGCCCCGTCAAGGACGGAGTAGACTTCGGATATGTAGGCGATGTGGAACGCGCCAATGGCAAGATGCTGCAAACCCTTATCCAGGAAGGCATTACACCCGTTATGGCTCCGTTGACTCACGACGGCAATGGCAATATTCTGAATACTAACGCCGACACCATAGCCAGCGAAACAGCCAAGGCTTTGGCTCCCTACTACGATGTGACGCTGATATACAGTTTCGAGAAGAAGGGCGTGCTTTCCAATCCCGATGACGACAACAGCGTGATTCCTGTCATCACACGATCCGACTTCGAGAAATACCAGGCTGACGGAACCATCGGCGGAGGTATGATTCCTAAGATAGAGAACGCCCTTGCTGCCGTAGACGCGGGCGTGAAGGAGGTGATTATCACTCTGGCAACAGCCATAGACGGCAAACAGGGAACCGTCATTAAGTAAAGAACGAAGAGTAAAGAACGAAGAGTGAAGAGTGAAGAATTCCTTTGCCTTTGATTCTTAATAAGAGTTAAAAATAGAAATAATTTAAGATTGGTTGTAACTTTCTTATAACATAGTCGTCATTAATAACAGAGGAATGAAAGAAATCAGTTTCCGAAACGATGTTTTGCCACTGAAGGACAAACTCTTCAGACTGGCTCTGCGCATTACTCTCAACAGAGAGGAAGCCGAAGACATCGTGCAAGACACACTGATAAAAGTCTGGAACTCGCGCAACAAATGGCAACAGTTAGACTCCATCGAAGCCTACAGCCTCACTATCGCAAGAAATCTCTCGCTCGACCGCATCAAGAAGATGGAGAATCAGAACGGATCGCTCGAAGATGAGAAGACAGAAAGACCAGACGCCACCTCGAATCCTTCAGAACGAATGATTCAGAAAGACAAGCTGGACATCGTAAAGAGGATGATAGACGAACTTCCCGAAAAACAACGCAGCTGCATACAGCTACGCGATATTGAGGGAAAAGCCTATAAAGACATTGCCCTGATTCTCGGCATCACCGAAGAACAGGTAAAGATCAATATCTTCAGGGCTCGTCAAACAATAAAACAACGATTTCAACAATTCGACAAATATGGACTATAAGTACATCAAACAGCTTTTAGAGCGCTACTGGAATTGCGAGACCTCCCTCGAAGAGGAAGACATCCTCCGCACATTCTTCAGCCAGGAAGATATTCCTTCCGAGCTGGAGTCCTATAAGGCTCTCTTTACCTACGAGCTTGGCGAAAGCAAGAACGAGGCTCTGGGCGATGACTTTGACCAAAAGATGATGGACATCATAGAAGGCGAGGAAAGCCAGAAGCCAGAAAAGGCAAAGGTAATATCGCTGACAGAGCGTCTGAAACCTCTGTTCAAGGCTGCGGCTATGGTGGCTATTTTCCTTACTTTGGGCAATGCCGCCCAAGTACCTTTCCAGAAAGATGCCGAATACGTAGGAAATACAGGAAACGGACAATCGGTTCACGGTGTATCAGTAGCTGCCATTGCCGACTCGGTATCGATCGACTCCATGCAGCAATCCAATATCAACCAAGTGGCTGCCGATCCAGCTTCCAACATACTGAAATGATAAATTTCTATGCTTTCTCTATAAAATCATGTTTAGTAAAACAACTCTGAAACTGTGAAGTTTCATTTCTCTCAAATTTTTCATAACATACTAACGTAATAGGGCTGCCAGTAATCCTGGCAGCCCATGTTATTTATATACGTTTATCTGGCCTTATCGCCCCAACAGCCTATGGCAGGAAGCGGATATAGGTTCTGTCGTCAAAACTCTTGTTGCCTTCTACAAGGCCTTTGGTAGCTATGAAACAGCTGATATTTTGAGGATCGTTGGCAATTTGATTAGCCAAGGCTTCCTCACTCTCTGCCAGAGTAGGCTTGAGAAAAGGATAGCCATCGCTCGCCAATACAATCTCGGAAGAGGCAGAAACAGTCTCGGAAGAAGATACAGACACTACCTTTACCCCCTCCCGATAGATGGGGAATCCATCAATAACAGTATAAGTCTTGTTTTGTCCCGAAAGCATCGCCTCAACGAGCAAAGGCTCTATTTGCCTGCGAGCCTCAGCAGGAAGCATTCCTTCCTTTATCAAGTCAACTCGCTTCTCTGCAATCTCTTGCTCGTAGGGTTTACCGTTCTCATAGAGTTTTCCGCCGATGAGAGCCTGACAATCGCCCACCATCCACACCTCTTGCCTTGCCCTGCTGTAAATAACGGCAGAAGCCGTAAGGCGTTCCTCGGGATGCTGCAACAATCGCTCGGCCACGCCCAAAGGCTTATACACTTTATCGCATATATAATGCGTGATACCTTGGCAGAAATCATCCGCCAAGGCATCTGCCTTCAATTCTTGTCTGATATATTCAGAGATGAGCATCATGGCATAACGACCATTCTTCATCTCCGGATTGAGATGCTTTGGGGTCTTGCTCGTACTGCCGTCTATCACGGCGATGAAATCATCGGTCACGACCAGTCCATCCTCACAGGCCTCCTGGCTCTTCTTGCCAATAATGCCCTTCTCTATTACATTCATGATTTGACGTTCATACATTACTTAACAACAAACTTCTTACCAGCCACGACATATATGCCAGAAGAAAGATTGCTCATATCATTTCGAGTACCCACGCGTTGCCCGCTCAGGTTATAAACAAACCCATCGGTTTGAACCGCAGCGTCCTCTTGCCCTGCCACGTTCTCTATGGCTGTCGTAGAAGAATCGCCATCAAAGCTGAACGAGAGCGCCTTAGCATTGCCTTGTGCATCTGTTATGGTGACATACCAACTTGTACCCACAAAGCTGTTCCAAGCAGAACTGAGATGATACATATCACCATTATTAACCACGTATGCATTCGTAGGAGCTGCACCTGGGTCATAATAGAAGCCATGGAACTGAACCTTATAACCACCAGAAGTTTTCTCTACTGTTGTCACGCCATCACCAGTAAATGTAGGAGGAACAACACCCTTTACCTGATAGATAGGTCCTTTTACCTTTACCATGGTATTGTTACCCCAAGGGAATGTGTATTCATTCTCCTTTGTCTTGATATCGGCCTCCTTGCCCACCTTGATGATATAAGGCTTGCCAGCAACGATACCCTCCTTATCAGTATCAACAGTCTTGAAATAGACACAGGTTCCTTCCACCCTGTCAAAGGCACTGAGTTTCACATCCTGGTCGCCTCAGAATGTCTGCTTTACCTGGTCGCCCGTCAGTGTGCAAGGAAGAATAAGGCTTTCCCACTTGCCCACGTTGAAGTAGCGGCGTATGTTGTAAATAACGGGGAACTTATACTGGTCATCACCCTCAGGATTGCGGTTGATGCCACTTGGAGTGTAGTAAGTATCACCGATGTTCTTGGCAGTAGAAAACTCAGAGTTGCTTGTGTTCGTAGCATCGAGATACCACTGCTTGTCTCCCATATAGAAAAGTTGGAAATTGTCGAAATAGGAATATCCTCCCTCGTTGGCTCTCTTGCCAGCACCGATGTATAGAGTACCCGTTGTAGATCCTTCATCCGCCTTTACGAGGACTGCCACACTGTTGTCGTACTTACGACTGTCCACATCCTTGTCTTCATAAGGATTGCTCTCTGCGAATATTTTACCAGCATTGACACAATATTTGATAGCAATATTCTCAAAACCATTCAAGCCATCCGCTGTTTTTTCAGAACCATTAAAGGTCATATTCTGCATCAAATCCCAGTCTGCGGATTCAATGGTCTTCAGAGTTGTCTGATTGCTTATATTCATATAGTCTTGCGAGGCAAAAACAAAAGAAGTATTGTTCCTGTCGTTCTGACTATTAGGATTGAAATAAAAACCTTGGCAATTGACACGATAAAGACCCGGCTTCAAGCCTGTGATTTTCTGAATCAAATAATTGCCTTTCTGACCATCAAAATTACCCTTAGGTCCTACCCAAGCCGTCATATACGCCAGTTCTTGCACATTTTCCTGCAAATTTGGGAAAACATAGGTATCTTCGTCTCTGTTGTAACGGAACTGCCAAACATTTTTTGACTCAGCATTATAATCGTCACGCAATTCACCATTAATACCTTTGTTGTTTCGTTCGAAACGAGCATCTTGCACAAGACCAGATACATTGATATACTTTTTATTCTGGTTGTTAATGACCTTATGGTAGTCATCTATCAGAATGAAATAGAACGTCTCTGCTTTGCTTTCGTCTGTAGTAACCACCAGGAATTTCTGCTGTGGTTTGCCTTCTTCTGGGCCTTGGTAATAACTCAGGTAATACTTGCGCTCTACATCATCGTTATATCCCTGTTTGTCCTTCCACTTAGAATAGATTTTATAACCATTATTGGTACCAACAGACTCAATATACCATTTAACCCTATCGGGAGAAGAATTGTCTCCATTATCCTCAGTGTTTTCTTTTCCACGATCCACAAACAAATAAATAGACTTTTTGGTTTGATCTCCCGTTATCGAAAATATGCGCTCATCATCATCCATTGCTGGCTTGACACCAAGATAGTCGGCATTTCCAGTTCCTTGAGAAGTTGTAGGGTTATTCACCCATGAATGGATGTAATAACGACCGTTAGTATCGTCGGCGACCTTCTCTACATAGAAGTTCATACCCACTTCTGCCAGGATAGGCTGTGCTCCATAGCGACCACCCACTGTCACAAACTTTTTGGGAGTTGTTGCATACAAATATGTTATTTTCGGCTCATTCGAAGTGCTGACAATTGACCCTAAACTCTGATTATTATCAGACCAGTTTATATCCTCTACACTAATTCCATCCTTCTTATCGTCAGCAAAAGACGATAAGGACATCGAGATGCACAAGGCAAGCACCGAAATTCTGAAAAAGAGTTTCATCTTCATCTTATAATTTTTTAATACATTATCAATACTTAATATCATCTTCCCACACATTAAAACCATGCCATTTGGCATAGTTATCACTTTCTTCGACAGGATTACCTTCGACAATCGGCTTCTTATTGCCACTGCCGTCATCCCATGACGTAGGGTTGTTCATCAGATTCTCCTGACAAACCTCTACGATCCTCACCTCTGGGACTACATAAACTTTTCTTTTATTCATATTCATTTTACTTAAAACAATTGTCTTCTTCCAACCCGAAAATTCCAACTGGAATTTCTTCAAACTCAAGAACCCAATATGTTGCATGCAAAAATACACATTTTTGATGGAACAACGCCACTTTATTGGCCAAAAGTTCATCTTAAAGCTAAAGAAATTCCAATTGGAGATTAAAATATTAGAATACGGTTATAACACCGTTAAAATCCCATTAGAACACCACCTTCTTTCCTTTATAAATATACACACCCTTAGTTGTAGGTTTCGCAATCTTCACACCACTGAGAGTATAATAAGCAGCACTCTCGTTGTTGTCAACCTGAACAGAATGAATACCTGTTGACGAAGGAGGTGCAAGGAAGTCAAAGCCAAGTGCATCTTTTGCAGCTCCTGCCTTGTCGTAGAGGTTGAGCCAAGCACTCATACCGGGCACAAACCTGGACTCTGACAAGCGGTTGAAACAACCATTAGCAAAATAATACTGATTCTCATCAGTGATGTAGGTGGGAGTTGTGGAAGCCCAGATGCTATTACCCTCAAAGCTATCACAATCATCACCATTATCGAGAATCCTGGCTGTATACTCCTTGGAGTAGCCTCCTACAGGCACGTCATTGACACGAACCAAAAAGCCGTTCTGAGCTCCGATCTTGTTCACCTTCGTCAAGACAACAGCACCTTTACCTTCATCGTATGCGCCCTTATAGGCTGAGATACCTGACACATCGGTGAAATCGACATCAAAATTGAACGAACAGGGCACAAGATTTGCCTCCGGTTTGATGATGACTTGATCGTCAATATTCTCATAACCTGCGCTCTTCCATGATTCGATGCCAGCAGGACGTGTATGGAAACGTGGCAATGCATTGTTGTTCCATGTCCAGTCACCCTTCTCTGAAATGCTGTAGGGCAAGGTGAAGTAAACATCTTTTACGTTAGGACTGTTGAACGCCATATTAGGGAAGCTCCACACATTGGCTGTCCATACCACGGTTGTAAGGGTTGGAATGTTATAGAATGCACCTTCACCCAAGTTGTTAATCGTCCAAGGAAAAGTCACATTAGTCAACTGAGTATTCTCGAAAGCCCAAGCACCGATGGTGGAAAGCGAACCAGGCAGATTGAAGTACTCAATGCTTGCATTCTTGAAGGCATGGTCACCGATAGCCTCGATGCCGTCGGGCAGAACGATGCCCTTGATTTTACTGCAACTATAGAACGCACCCGCCTCGTCGCACTTGCTGCCACTCAGCTTGTCGTCGTAACCTCCGGCAATACGCTTCACATCATAGTAGTTATCACCAATATTCACGTTCTTCTCGATGACAGCAATACCATTGGCAGGAAAAGTCAGCTCATCCCAACCAGCAACCTGAGCATAGTCGTTGACGATTTCATACTTGATACCGTTGACGATTGTAGACTTCACAACTGGTACTGGAGGATTCTCACCGCTAACATCGTCAGGCAAATCTGTGTCGGCAAGATACTTAACGCCGCCGAATGGGATCATAAGGGGCATATCCTTCTTGTTGTTATTTTCATCAACCTCTTTCCAGTCGTTGGTATCGTCAATCCAGGCAGTAATGGTATGACTTCCCTCAGGAGCGATGAAGTAATTATCTGCACCACCTGTTGTCACAGAGCCACCGCCACCATTAGCAATCAATGTAGCCGTTGCATGCGACTTCAAACCATCCTTGAAAGTATCACACCAAGTGATAAAGCCTGTTCCGTATGTCTTGCCGTCCATCTGGAACTGAAGACCAATCTTCGTACCTGCAGGAATATCCTTGTCACCAGCATTGGCGATGACTGCGCCCATCACGAGGTGGTCGCCAGTATTGATGGCATCCTCTTCCTTCTTGTTGCTGACAAACACCTTGGTGACAACCAGATCGTAGCCTCCTGTAACAGGTGTAAACTTATTGATATCGTCTGCAGAAGCTGACACATTGAAACGCTTGGTACGAGAGTTGTTGTCTTCGGTCAGTTCATTTTTGAGATCTGTATCCGGGCACACTGTCGCAACTGCAACATGACCGCCCTTCACACTTTCCCATGAAGAAGCAAGTTTAAAGTCAACAGACTCATGAGCCTTCAAGCCGTCGCTTATAGTAACAGAACCTTTTGAGACTCCATCAATATTGACTACAACTGTAAAATTAGCCTTCTCTGGAATATCTATATCCGAATTATTCTTTATCTTACCATACAAAACGACCTGGTCACCTTCCTGGAGGTTATACTCTGCGTTCTGATTTCTCCAAGAAAGTTCTTTTAATTCAAGATCATAGCCCTTTACATTCTCCCAAGGGTCGACAACAGGATCTGGCAGGATTACCTTGCCTGCCTCAGGAACGACATAGGAAGCGTTATTACCTAAAAGTTCCGCACCTAAAGACTGGGCCAGATCTTTATTATTGTCTGTCCAGAATGGATAAGTTGAGTTATTGCCTTTCTTGTCACTTCCATAGTTGGCGATCTTCAAGCCATTAAACTTCACATTCTTATCAGCTATACGCATGGCACCACAAGTATGCCCCACACAAGAATAGGTGATATCCTCACCGGTAAGACCCGTACCTAAGATTTGAGTATCATAGAACACGACATTACTTGGTCCTGTCATTGTACGCACGGCATCGAAAGGAGAATCGTAAATCTGTGTATTACGGAACGTTATGTTCTTCACATCCTGCTTCAAATCGACGGCAGCCAAATCTTCATTCCAGCTGTCGGCATTGGTACCGCAACGTACAAGGATGTTGTTTTCGAAAGTAATGCCCTTATTGTTGCTGAACTTATATCCATCAAAAGTTGTATTCAGGTGAATACCTGCTGCCATGAACATATCGCGAATGTAGTTGTTGTAAACATGATGACCACTACCGCCATAGAGTGCAATGCCACCTGCACGCCAAATGAACTCGATGGTGTTGTAAGCGAAGACATTGTTCTCCTCATCCTTGGCGTTCATATAACTATTGTTCCAACAAGCTAAGCCATCATCGCCATTATTGCGGATGGAGCAGTTGTAGACTGCTGCATTGCTTGTACCCTGACAGAAGTTGACGCCATCAGCAAGGTTGTTACGAATGCGACAGTTGATAACCTTCACGCCATCGCTATAGTCCATAGCACCATTATAGTCGCCAAACCAAAAACCAGTCTCAAAGTGTTCCTCCCATACATCGTGAATAACAGAACCATCACAGAACACATCCATGAAGCACTTGTATACGGCCTGCTGGTTATAGCGAGAGCGGAGATTAGAGTTGATATACATGTTGCAGAACTCTAAGTTCTTGCAATAGCCATCGGCACCACCATTGCTGCCATTACCACCAGAAATACCACCACCGAAAGCCTTATCACTTGTAAACTGTATATTGGTGTACCAGATACCAGCACCCGTAATCTTCACATCCTTGCAGTAGATGTTCCACATACCACTGAGATGCCACGTACCTCTTGGAATATATACCACCTTGCTGCCAGCATCAGCAGCCTTCACTGCTGCCACAAAAGCAGCAAGGTCATCCTTTCCGTCATCAGGACAGGCACCAAAGTCGGTTACACTTACCGCACCACTTGGACGTACTATAGGATTGACAACATCTTCTATCTCCAAGAAGTCAACACCATAAGTCAAGCCATTGGCACCACTGCTCTGGATTTTGATCCTATCTCCTTCCTTAAGAGGCTCGTCCAATAGAAAGTGAACCTCATCAAAAGCGAAACAGCCAACACCACCATCAGGAGCATCAGAAGGATTGCCACTGGCAAAATACTGCCACATCCAATACGAGTTTAGGTCAACGGTCTTCACCTTATTGCCATTGACGTAAACATCGAGGGAGCCTTTCTGTCCCATACCATCACCAGTATCAGGCATGGTAAAGCGCATGGTAACGCCACGCCCTACGACATTGGCATCCTCAATGACATGTACTGTCCACTCTGCACTGGCACCATTGCCAGGCAATTCCACATAACTCTGTTCGGAAGCCTGAGACGCAATGTTGAAACGATCCATCATCGCCGAAGTCTTCAAGGTGGCACCACCACCTAAAGATGCCTTCTGAGAATCATACCGTACATAAGGAACGGCAGCACCTGCAATACCTTTATCCTTGGGACCTGGTATCTGAAATTTCTTTGCATCAGCTACCGAAGCTTGCGCCTGGAGCAAAGAGCCCAATGCCATCGACAAGACAACGGCTCTCATAACATTCAAAAACTTGTTCATATTTATTAATCCTTATCATTGTTGTATGTCATAGACTGTGGTGCAAAATTACAGCCATTACCAACATGATACAAGAAGACTAACGTATATATAACGAAAAGACAAATAGTATTTCTACAACAAACTAACAATCAACACTTTACAAATCAAAGAAAATATTATTGTATAATGAGAATATGAGCTGTCAGAAGAAAAAAATGCAAATGTAAGCCCCCATAAGCACGTATGGGGGCTTATACCTATATTAAGAAATGGAGTTATTTGGTAACAACTACCTTAACAGACTTACCAGCTTGACGCTTGATATAAATTCCCTTACCAGAAAAACCATTCACACGCTTGCCATCAAGTGTATAAAACTCGGCAGGAGAAGTTACATCTGCATTCACCGAAGAAATGCCTGTAGCACCTTTCTTAGCAACAGTTATAGTCATGTTGGCAAGATTCAATTTCACATCATAAATACCAGCCTCGGTGATATTCCACTTGTTATCGTCACCACCGTAAACAACCTTGCTGTCGTCTGCAGCATCCTTTACATAAGCAGTCTGATCAAATCCCATATACTTATTGACAATAAACTTGAACTCACCCTCTTTTAGTTCGGCTGTTGCGGTATAAACCATAGGATTCTCTGCATCCTGCTTCAATAGTACACCTTTGTCTATCTGCCATCCATTTGGAGTAGCAGTGCCTATCATCCACAACTCAGCATGTTTGGCATGGGCATCCTGATAAGCTGACTTGGTTAAGGTTATAGTTTTGTTTTTTACATCACAAACAATGTCATAGTTGGCAGACTCGCTTACCATAAATCTCGTATCTTCACGATTGTCTTCTGAAGATACCAAACTGGATGCGACATCATTCTTTAAAGTAACATCTGCATCACCTGCACGGAACTGCAAACCTTCAAAATCACTCTCTGCCATGAACTTAAAGCCTTTATTTTCCTCAAGATAAAGAGTAGCTTTGCAAATTCCATTTTCGTCAGGAAACAGTACGGTACTGTTGGCAAATCCCCAACCACTCCAGATAGCATCGCCTATCACAAACAGATGATCTACTACGAAATCGGCATAATGCTTTTTGATGTCGATTGTCATGTCGGCAAGATTTACAATCACATCGTAGGTGGCAGCCTCAGTGATTTCCCACTTATTATCGTCACCGCCAAGAACCACCTTAGTAGGATCTGTGGCATCTCTCAAATAGAATTTCTGGTCAAAGCCAGCATCATTATTCTGAGCTATTTTCATCTCACCAGGCTTCAAATAGGTCGTAGCTTTAAAAACCATTGGATTCTCCGAATCCTGTGTCATCTGGCGTGAAGAGATTATATCCCAACCACCAGAAGTGGCAGTGCCAACCATCCACAAAGCATTGTGATTGACAGGGTGATCTTGATAAGCAGACTTTGTAGCTGTAATCGTCTTGGCATTGAGGTCGCAAACAACATCATAGTTAGCAGACTCCTTTACCTGAAATTTATTGTCGCTACTATTCTCCTGGCTATCATAAAGCTTAGCAGCCACACCTTCTCCAAGTTCAACGTTGCTATCACCTGCATGATATTGCAAGCAATCCCACTTAGCAGCAGTCAGCAACTTAAAACCCTGTGTAACGGTCTCACCATCTACCTTTTTCAGATAAACCGTCGCCTTAAACACATTTTCGCCTGCAGGCAACATGACGACACTATTTTCAGGATTCCATCCACCCCAAACAGCGTCACCAATAATCATCAACTTATCTGCTGCAAAAGAAGCCACAACACTCATGGCAAACAAAACGCAGCACATTAAAGAACGAGTTATTTTTTGTACCATAATCTTCTAATTTAAAATATATATTTGCGTTAATAATTCTTACTTCATTCATTCATCACGACTTTGCGTGAAAGACATACCGTATTTCCAAGTAACTTAACGACATAAATGCCTTTAGACAAACCTTCCGCCACAACGCCCTCCTTAACCACAGGAGCAGAAGCTATACGTTTACCATCTATGGTGTGAACAGAAACAGCCACCTCTCCGACAGCAGACTTGACATACACTGCACCACGGCTGCATGCCACCTTGACCAACGAAGGCTCCTCTACACAGCCGATAGCTGTCGTCGACAGATTAGTTCCATTCTGTTTAGCATTATTGTTCAGCTTCACAGCCTTCATGGTTTCCGTCAATGTATTGACCGTTATACGGTACGTTCCTGCATCGTAGATAATCCATTTAAAATCCTCACTACCTGTTGTACGGAAATTATATTCGCCAACCAAAGGATAATCGGGCACATATGGATGATAAGTCTCAGAGAACCAATCGGGAGCTGTTAATATCTTCAGTTTATCAGGCTCATTACGGGAATCATTCCAGTTCGGTGTCAAATATCCCTCCCATGTCAACTCTTCTAGTTTGGATGGATTGGGAGTAAAGCGGCTACTTGCAGCATCCCAATAGTTCCAAGCTAATTCACAACAACCACCTACTAAATAGAGCGTGCTGAAAGGTTTGAATGTTTTGGCATAAGCCAACTGTAAATCCTTACGCAGATAGAAAGTATATTTGCCAGGAACAGCAACACTCCATCCCTCTACATCACCATTGGTGGTTTCTTTTAAAGAAGCATTCACAGCCTTGCCAAAAGTTATGTCCACACCATCAAACAAAGGGACATAGTACTTTGTGGAAGCTGTGGGCTGTGGCGTATCTCGAAAGATAATTTTGCCCGACTTGAAGTCGCCAGCTAACTTATACTCTATACCTCCCATCACTTCCATCTCAACAGTCTTGCCGTCAAGAGCAGAGCCAGTAGCATAAAGTTTGTCTGGAAGATTAACAGCCTGTTCCTCATCATAGAGTGCCATCTGCATGCTTCGCAAATCCACATATATCGTATAATCACCGGTGGCAGCGGGCTTGAACTTTAAGTCTCTGCTATTATCCAGGCCGTAATTTATCTCGAAATTGAGATTGTAGCTTTTACCCTTGTCAACAAGCTGTCCTGAGGAAGTTGCAACAATATGCTTAACGAAAGCACGTGTGTTTATAAATTTAAACTCTTTGTCAGCCTCAAGATGCCCTGACCAACGGAACACGCCATCATCTACCTTCTGCATTTCACCGGCTTTCTGTACGTCCCAAGCATAAGGAGTAGCATCACCGATGATATACAACTGCGACAGTTCTAAGGAATTAGACATATCTGCAGCCTTCATAATCATAACTGCAAATAAAGCGCAGAGCCATATACTTATTCTTTTCATGAGTGAGTCGTTTTATTGTTTGATGAATTTCTGAACATAAGTCTGATTGTCTGCTACCACTTTGCCGATATAAAGCTGTGGAAACAAACATGTCAGGTCTTCTGTAAAACTATTCACGTTGCTGTAAGTGTTTCTGAGCACAATTTTGCCCACACTGTTACTTATTTCGAGCGCGACTTTTTTTTTAGTACTTTCAAAAGAACCTTTCAGTTTTTTGCTGTTTCTTTCATACACAACCTGCATTTTATCTGCCTTTGCGCTGACAATACCCGTATTCAAGGTTTCACTATACTTTACAATAACGAGTCTGTCAACGGAACAACTGCCATAAGGCACTTCTACTATAGTGCACTTCTTGACGGAATCATAGCTATATGCTACTGATTTTCCATTCACTGTAGCCGACAAAGGAGTTGGCGTGTTGAAGATACGCAACTGATAGGAACGATTAACAGGTGCTTTGCTAACAGTACCCTTGCGAGAAGAGATAACGTATCTGCCCGTCTGACCCTCACAAGCCTGCGCAAAGTTGATAACAGCGTACTTGGAAGCATAGTCTGGATTGTCGCCATCGTCTTCATAAAGAGTTCCCTCGCCATTAGCTCCCGACACAATGTTGAGAATCATTCTGTCTGGACGCTCGGTAACATTCATCACAGTCTCAGGATTATAAGGTATGATAGCACCCTGACGGAAGAAGTAAGGAAACTGTTCATCAGTATATGACAAGGTACGCTTGCAAGGACCTTGTATCAGTTCATGGGTATCCACACTCCACCACTGACCTTCAGGAAACCATACTTCCTTTTCTGTCATGCCGTTAGTTCCGCTCTTTGTCGTAATAGGAGCCACAAGAATATCATCGCCAAAGAAATATTCTCCGTCATAGGCATATGCCTCATCCTGCTCAGGATACTCATAGTAGAGAGGACGACAAATCGACAGACCAGTATCGTAAGCCTTTCGTGCCATCGTATAGATGTAGGGGAAAAGCGAATAGCGCAAGCGAACAGCTTCAAGGATAGTAGGAAAGTTAGGGAACTTCCATATTCTTCTTTCTATTCTACCATCGGCAGTGGCGTGAGTACGGAAAATAGGGGTAAATACTCCAAACTGTATCCAACGCAAGACCAAATTTGGATTGTTTACTAACTCGTCATTAGTATACGCGTGTCCTCCCAAGTCATGTCCCCAATAACCATAACCTACATTGGATGCTGTAGCTGTAAAATAAGGCTCAAAAGCCAAAGCCTCATAACTGATATTGGCATCACCCGAGAATCCTATCTGATAGCGGTGGCTTCCCAAGCCTCCCCAACGATGAAAGATGACTGGGCGATGGTCAGTACGCTTAGTAGCCTCATTAAAGAAAACATGGTTGCACCAGAAAGTCTCGCTCAATGCCTTTGTATAAGGACTGGTAAGATACTGCTGCCAATCGAGCCACCAGAAATCTACGCCTTCACTTTCATGATCTCTGATAATATTACGAAAGAACGACTTTGTAAAATCGGTATAGTCTAAACTCCACTTAATAGTATTACCGTCAAGATACTTGCCATTCAAATCATTTCGCATCTGAGAGAAATACTCAGGCGACTCCACCTCGTTGATACCATCAGCAGGGTGCAGATTGAGTGCAGTCTTAAAGTTCTTACTATGCATCTCAGCCAACAAGCCTTTAGGGTCTGGCAACAAATTGGTGTTCCACGACCAGCCAGTCCATCCTCCCCGACCCGCAGATTGACTATAGTCGTTACCATTCCAATGCCAGTCCATATCTAAAATCATCACATCAGTTGGAATCTTGTTTGTTTTCAGGTCTGCCATGATATTACGATAATCCTGTGCCGAATAAGAAGCATACTTACTATACCAGTATCCGAATACATAATCGGGAGGCAAAGGAATTTTTCCTGCTATCTTAGTATAATCGGACACTGCCTTTTTGTAATTGTCGCCATAACCAAGAAGATAAGTATCCATGGCATGTTCGTCAGCACGAGGTGCCCACCAAGAATACCCTACCTCATTATTATAAACGAGAGCATAAGAACTTCCTCCATCGGAACGCGTAGCTGTCCAAGCATCATCAATCACTGCCCATCCTGAGCGAGAAACCAAACCATTCTCCATCTCACTGCGCTTACTTTCACCCATCAAGCCATCCAGTGTTCGGCAGGTACCCTTCAGATTCTGTGGGTCAGGTTTGCCTGGATACCAAACCGAAGATACACCATGATTGTTGACTTCAACTTTCAGATTGTTGGCTGACGCAGGTACAGTACGAGGATCTGTACCCTTGCGATACTTTAACTTGAGATTAGATGTCTCTATATAAAGAAAGGTATCATCCTCTGACTTTATAAAAGTTGGTACTTCAAGCTTTCTGTTGAGCACAGTAAACGTAGCACGGTCTTCAAATCGAGCATTTTCACTAAACTCAATACGTATCATCTCAGGAGTCAAGACTGTAAAACGCGCATTGCCACTTACGACAATGGCTTTGCTTGATGCCACTGGGTCATTTACTAAAGATTGTGCCTCTATCAAAAAGGGAACAACCAATGCAAGAGCTAAAACAAAAAATCGTTTGATTGTCATGATTTTACTATAAAAATAGGTTTAAAATATTAAGTCTAACTATTTACACTAATTGCATTTGTTTACATTAACGATTGCAAAGATAGTCTTTTTATTAATAAGTTATGATGACATTCATTAAAAATACAAACAAATAAAAGCCAATACCTATTGATATTCAGCCTGTTAATAGTTACAACAAACTTAAAAGATACAAATTATATACAAACGTTTATAACCTTTACAGAAGGATTATCAACATAAAAAGAGTGACGATAGAACATATAGACTAAAATAAAACTTTCTTTCCTCTATTTACATATATCCCTTTCCGGGGCTTATCTACAGGCACTCCACTCACTGAATACCAAGAAGCAAACTCACCAGAAGCAGACTTATCGGCTATTATAGCAGACAGTCCCGAGTGTTCTGCCTTAGTAACATAAACTCGCATCTTCTCTAAGTCGATGGTGATATCATAATACCCTGCATCAGGAACCATAAACTTAAAATTCTCTCCTAAGGTTGTAATATGAGCAAGACTGACAAAAGAATTGAACTGATAATCTTTATACACGGAACAATAACTCTTACAGTATCTCCAGTCACGACCATTGGTAAACTTGAACAACTCATTAGCTTTTAGGTAAGTTGTCGTCTTGTAAACCTTGCCTTCCCCCTTGTTTGTCATAGGAACAGCATAGGCCAAGTCGTAAGCATCATGCCCATCGAGTTGTACTGCCTCTCCTGTGATATAGACATGGTCCTCATCATTGGGACCTTCCATCACCACCATAGTCCAATATTCCAAAGAAGGAAGCACAAAAGAAACATCATCTCCTTTCTGTGTGAAAACAAGCTCCTGTACTGCTCCAGCATGACTATCCGGAGATGCCACCCAAACCTTATCTATCTTACGATTGACAGTCACTGTTATGGGGATACCAGTATACTTGTCTGGACAAGTACGTGTTCCCCAAACATCACGCCAGGAAAGATCGTCTGTATTGAGAAAATTCAAGAAATGAAGTACATCACAGTTTCCAACCTTCTTAGCAAAAGTAGTGATAGAATAGCTCTTTGGGGGCCAAGCATTTACTGAATAATTGGATGAAGTGCTGACCTTTGGCAAATAAGCGGCCTTGGAAGTAGTGCCTCTCAAAAAATTCTGATAAGCCGTCTGAAAGTCATAGTATCTTACCATAGCAGTCTTAAGAGCATCACTCATTGACAATGGTGCTGCAGGGAAATACTCACGGGTAAGCATATGGTCTCCCATCTCAAGATGAGAGCCACCCAAGGCAGCTATCACTGCATCGGTAAGCAATACTCCTGGAGTATTCACCATCTTGTCCCCTGATCCTCCATTGTCCGCTTTGTCGTAATTGATGTAAGCCGCAAAAACCGTCTGCCGTTGATGGTCGCTATACTTGTCGTTCACCTGAATAATACCCAAAAGATTGGCAAAATCGGCTTCGGAAACACCTCCATATCCATTGTCATTACCCCATACTTCATTATAACAGAAATCTACGTCGCTACTGACGATATTATCTGCTCCATAACCAGAAACCGCATTCATTATCAGATCTTTGTCTGGGTGAGCCGACTTCATTGCTTGAATAAATGATTTATAACTCGCAGGCAAATCTACCACTTTGTGACGGGCATCATATACGTCGCCACGATAGCCCAACTGATCTATCTGGAAACCATCAAAATCAAAATGGCTGTATATTTCTGTATTCCTTTCTGCCATATACTGTTGCCAATCCATATTACCAGGTACTTGCAGATAAATATTACTTGCCCAAGAACTGGGCAAACCGTGATAGTCTTGATAAAAATTGCCCGATCCATCTTTTTTCAACAGAGCCCAGTCGGGTTTTACCCCATCATTCTCTGCATTCTTCCATGCACCGAAACAAAGGTTATAAAAAATAGACTTCATACCATACTTATGCTGCTCTGCTATGTAGTTCTTGACATATTCTACACCAACCCAACGGTTGCTGATATCCTGATACCAAGGTATGAGTGAGCCATTGGTATCCAGTTTGACAGGCTTGTGATGCATCCACTGCCAGTCTTGGAACTGAACTCCATTGATATGAAGCCTGTTAAGATAAGCCATCTCGTTCTTAATATTAGCATTCTTGTCTATGCTTCCACCAGCATTGTCAAAATCGGCAATAAAGCCATAACGAGGAAAACGTTTCCAGTCACTTGACACATCAACGGCTACCGTGCCCAAAATGGTAGATTGGTCATTGGTTTCTGTATAGACTTCTACCAAATAACCTTGATAATCGGTCATTGGGGGAGTCCAAGACCACTTATTATTGCTCATCACTTCAGACAATTTATGGGTCTCCAAAATGGCAGAACCATGCCTGTAACGCACCATCGTATTAGCAGGAACATTGCCACTTAATACAAATACTACAGACTGTCCTGGTATATAACAAGCCTTATCAGTAGTCATATCCACCGTAAGCCGTGAAGATATATTGTCGGCAGAGCTGTATACAACCAACAACGAAAGAGCAAAAGAAAGTAGATACTTAGAAACAAAGTGTAAAAAAAACGTTTTTCTCATCATTTAAAGAAATAAAAAGTCTCCACATGTTAAACAAAAGTATCAACATGGGGAGACTATATTTTAACAAATTAATTATTTCTCGAAGATACTGATGGCATAACCACCACCTGCACCCGCGTTCAACTTAAGAGAAGTTTTGTTGGTCACCACGCGCTTAGTGATAACGTATGACTGCTGGTTTGCCTTGTAGCTTGCATTCTTGCCATCGGCATAGATGGTAGCTACATATTTCTTTCCTGGAGTTAGAAAATCGAGTTTGAGGTTAGACTGATGAGCTGTCTCACCTACCGTACAACCTACAAACCAATTGCCTGTACCCTTAGCTCTACGGGCAACCGTAACATACTGACCAGGCTCTGCCTCCAAATAACGGCTCTCATCCCAGTCTATAGCAACGTCCTTGATAAACTGGAAAGCATCTGCATACTTCTCGTAGTTCTCAGGTATGTCTGCAGCCATCTGCAATGGGCTGTACATAGTAACATACAATGCCAACTGACGAGCCAAAGTTGAGTTGATGTGATGATGCTTGTTAGGGTCTATCTTATTCATGTCACCCTCCAATATACCTGGAGTATAGTCCATTGGACCACCCTGTAAACGAGTAAAAGGCAATACCGTAGTATGGAAAGCCTTATTACCCGCAAATGATTCATACTCTGTACCACGAGCCGACTCGTTTCCAATGAGATTAGGATAGGTACGGCAAAGACCTGTAGGGCGAACAGCCTCGTGTGCATTTACCATGATGTGGTGTTTGGCCGCCTCGGTAACGCAATAGAGGTAGTGATTATTGAGCCACTGTCCGTAGTGATGCTCGCCACGTGGAATAATGTTGCCCACATAACCACTCTTTACAGAATTGTATCCATATTTGTTCATCAAGTTGTATGCTGCCTCAAGATGGCGCTCGTAATTACGAACAGAAGCCGAAGTCTCGTGGTGCATCATCAGACGAACGCCCTTGGAATGAGCATAATCGTTAAGTCCTTTAAGGTCGAAGTCGGGATAAGGAGTTTGAAAGTCAAAGACATAATCTTTGCTATGACCAAACCAGTCTTCCCAACCAATGTTCCAGCCCTCTACCAGTACCTGAGAGAATCCGTTTTTGGCAGCAAAATCTATATACTTCTTTACATTCTGAGTATTGGCAGGATGTTGTCCATGGGGGGTGCATTTACTGTAATCGGTAACACCAAGACGAACAGAAGGAAGATCATTAGTATAAGACCACTGCTTGCCACCACCTATCATCTCCCACCATACCCCGATGTACTTTACTGGCTTTATCCAAGATGTATCGGTATATTTGCAGGGTTCATTGAGATTGAGTATCAAACGAGAAGCAAGAATCTTACGGGCATCATCTACCACCATGATAGTACGCCAAGGAGTAGAGCATGGAGTCTGCATATGTGCCATGTTGCCTTGAGCATCGGGGGTGAGTTGTGACTCGAAAATAAAGTTCTTATCATCCAAGTTCAAATGCATACATGAGTAATCCACCAAAGCCGCCTCATGAATATTGAGATAAATACCATCTGCTGTCTTCATCTGAAGCGAAGTCTGCACACCTGTAGGCGAGAAGATTGTCTGGGAAGCATTACTGCAAATAGCACTCTGCAGCAAACCTCTAATTTCTGAGAGTTTAGACTCCGTATAATCATACTCCTGCGTATCATAGTCACCAGGAATCCACCAGGCCTTGTGATCACCCGTCATGGCAAATTGAGTATGTTCTGCCTTCACTACAAAGTAAGGCAAATACTTCTGCTGGGGGAACTCATAACGAAAGCCGACGCCATCATTATATACGCGGAAACGAAGGTTCATGTATCTACCATTAGAAGGCTTTTCCATTTCAATGAAAAGTTCATTATAATGGTTACGGATTTCTTTCTCCTCACCCCATACAGGCTGCCATTTTTCATCAAATGTGGAAGTGGTCACCTTATTGATACGGAACATGTCCATCAAAGAGTTTTCCTCTGCCAACTCAATGCCCAATGTACTTGGGTTAATGACAGTCTTGCCTTTGTAATCTACTTGATAGACCGGGGTTCCTTTGTCATTGAGCGAGAAAGTAACACTGAGATTGCCATCTGGAGATTTTACAGTTTGAGCAGAAAGCCATGCAGGAAGCATCATCATTAAACTTAAGAGCAAAATACTCAACAGTCCTTCTCGCCCGGAGAGGGATATTATATGTTTCTTCATATTTATAGCTTTATTCAAGTTTGGTTATTTTAAATACGTTAATCTATCTTAGTTGCAGTCATCGTCATCTTCTTCAGATTGATAACTATCTGGTATTTGCCAGCTTCAACAGCACTCACACTCCACTTATAGTCGTGTGCATCACCATCTGCACGACTGACAACCTCGGCAGCTGTTTCAGAAAGTGAAGCTCCAGGAGTAGCCGCCATCAACCAAGCCTGCACTCCATCCCAGTTACTACCACCAAGCATAAATTTAAGTTCGCCTGCCTTCAATTCCATTTCAGCAGAATAAGTATATTTATTTATCTTAGTCAGTTCGATAGCCTTGTCATTCCAATCCCAGCCTGCAGATGTTGCACTACCCCATGCATAGATAGAATTATATGGGAAATTAAAGGTTGGATCTTCAAATTCAGCATTCTCTACATTGATATTGACATCCTCGATACTACCATCATTAAAGTTTACCAAAGCATCCTTAACGTCAGCAGAACCCTTAAGAGTAGTGCCATCCGACATAGAGAGTACATATGAAAGGGTTATATCACCATCCAAATCCAATCCAAAGAGATTGAATGGAGCTACTATACTCTTATCCTCTGCATTGACTGTAACCTCAGATACAGCAGAAACAGGAGTATTGGCTACACCTGAAACCATATTGTAGCTTGAGTAGGCGCCAGTAAGGATTACATAACCTCCCTGTACAGATAAATCTTTACCTTCGGCATTCTTAGCTGCTAAATCGGGCGTAGTCAATGTGAGTTTACGCGTAAGACGCTTCATAGCTATAGTGTAACTCTGGCTATCACCCGTCAAGTCTGTCTCGGTAGCTACACCATAACAGAACGCATCAGGATTGCCGTTGATGGCATTTGCATCGTTTACCATAAAGGTGGAAGCATCTACAGTAGCTCTTGCCTCAGCAACTGTAATATGACTGGCGCCATTATAGCATCTGAATGTATAATCATTATTACTCTTCAAAGTAAGCTGCTGGGTGTTACCACTCACCGTGCTTACCTCATCATTTATGCTCAAGAAATAAGAATTTGGGGCATTATTCAAACCGCAAGAGCCCCAATCGGTTTGGATGGTAACAGCAGTCCGTGGCTTTACTATTGGGTCAGGCAACTCATCCTCGCAAGAAGAAAATGCCATAACAGCAGTAGCCATCACTGCCATATAGCTGATTGATTTTAAGATACGTTTCATGTTCTTTCTAATATTTAATTTTCAGATAACAAAAATTATTCAGGCTTGCTCAAGCGAACAACCTTGCAGGCATGAGGAGCCAATTTCGCAGAAACCTTAGTTACCTCACCTTCATCGGTATGTGTCCAAAGATCTCTCACTTTCATACTACCCGAAATACCCAGGGCTGAGAGTTCTACACCGCGTTCCTGTTCTATATTCTCACGGTTGAAGAGAGCCACAATGTAATCGCCATTGCTCATCTGACCATACCATACTTGGCTGTTAGCATCTTCAGCAATCTCTATACCCGCGCCATTTCTTGTTGTAGATATATTGTTACTCAAAGGCTTTCCTACAAACTTATCCTTATTGAGTTCCAACACTTCTTCGTTCTGGTAGAAACTTACATTGTGGGCAGCTCTTGCTGCACTATAAAAACTCTCGCTATAACTATTCTCACCCGACTCATAACCAATAGTATTATACTCATCAGCTACGGCAATAGGACCACCAGCCATAAGTTGCAGAGTGATACAAGACCGACGCTCATCATCAGAATTGAAACGACGCATGAGTTGGAAGTCTCCATCGGCAATAACCTTGCCACGACCAGTAATATCAGACCAATAAGTAAAGCCATCAAACTGGTTGTTGGCTGCAGGCCACTGATCTACCTTAATATACTGCGCACCGCGCCAACGGCTTGACAAGTGATCCCATCCACCTTCGCAGGCGTCATCCACAATGCGAACCATATTGCCATACTGAGCTTCGTACTGACCATGATCTTTCATATTAGGCATCACGATAGAAGTAAACACACCATACTTTTGGGCTGCCTCAGCGATATACTGCAAAGCCAAACGATACTCCGCACTACCATAGCCACGGCCTTCACCCTTAGTGCCACCTCCACGAATACCATCTTCAAAGAGACACATAAAGTCCATACGGATGAAATCAACACCAATACTCTTATAATATTTGAAGAAGCCGTCGATGTATTCCTTACCACCTTTGTGGCTGGGAACGATCCATGTAAAGATGTCGCCGTCAGCATCAGGATTCTTCACTTGATCCTTACCCTGCTCATAAAGCAAATTACGTACAGTATACTTTGTTCCCTCGATAGGACAATCTAAAGAGCCATGCACCCAAAGGGGGTTGTCGTAGATGCCCAACTTTAAACCTTTGTCCTTACACATCTGAATAAGTTCGGTCAATGGAATATGAGCATATGAGGTCATGTAAGGATGCCCAGCATTATCATCGCCCAACATAGCCATGAAGCCATCAGTACAAATCATATCGTAACCATATGGCAAAAGATTCTCAGCCACCCAGTCGATATTTTTCTGCCAAACCTCTTTGGGCATATTGCAGTCCGTTCCGTTCTTCTCTGCCAAACGACCATACTCATACACCGTCCAATAAAGAGGTGCTTTCTCGGCTGTCTCTGGAGTAGGTGTAGGAGTTACAGGATCGTCTGGGATATCTTCTGGAGTCCAACCTGTATTGAAGCTACCTCCATTTATCGAGTAATCGCTACATCCCATTATCATAAAAGATAACATTACTGCGACAATTGATAAAACTATCTTTTTCATATATGATTCTACTTATTATTATTTTTTTTCAAACTTAACCTTCATGTCAATGACATTGATGCTAATCTTGTAGTTACCAGCTTGTGAAGCCTCAACCTTCCACTTATAGTCAGGACTTTGACCAAGTACTTGTAAATCTGAAGCAGAGAGCGGTGCAAGATCATTTGTAACATCCTTACTCAAAGGACGAAGCCACTCAATATTGACACCCTTGTTTGGATCATTCTCCAATCCAAACTTCAGTTCGCCCTCTGTCAAGGTTGTTTCAATGACGAAAGTTCCCTTGGCTGCATTTGTATCATACTCCAAAGGCAACAGGAACGGATAGTTCCATCCATTAGAAGTGGCACTGCCCCAAATCCAAATATTCTTGATCGGGAGATCTGAAGGTACCTCTGCTTCTTTCTGCTTTTCAAAGGTAACAGTCATGTGATATGTATCAACTGTAACCTTATATTTACCCGCTTCGCCAGAAAGGACCTGCCACTTGGTATCAGGACTGGTTCTCTTGACAGCTCGTGAGTCAGTAATAGACTGGTTCTCGGAAGCAGCCATAATAAAATCGCAGTTCCAATCACTTGGGGTATCCAATGGGAATTTCAACTCACCTGCAGAAAGCTGACCAATCCATGTAAATAAGAACTTATTGACAGGATCTTGTGTCATTTCCAAAGAGGCACCAATATTCCATCCTGCCGCACAAGCATTACCAACCATATAAAGTTTGTCTATCTCAGGAGTAGGATAAGTAATTGTAGGTTGCTCGCCTGTTGAAAGATCTGCATTTACAACACAGAAACCGTCTTTTTCCACATGGAAAGTTAGAACAGCATCGCTCTCAGCATCTACTGCAATCTTGTAATCACCAGCCAACAATGCACCAGCATAACTGTACTTTGTTTCAGAAAGAACCTCTTCCATTAAAACACCCTCACCTTCTGTGGCATCAGCCTTGAATATGTAAAGATTACGCGGTTGAATCTCATAACCTGTCACATTGACCGTTGTTGTAGATATCTCAGGCTTCATGTAATGGTCTGCACCAGTTACTTCTGCGATAATCTCTCCTTCAACAACAGCAGTTGTACCAGTAGAAACTCCCCACATCTTCAAATATGAATTAAGTTGCTTATGAGTGAAACTAACGGAATTCTGTCCCTCGGGAATATAAATTTTACTGATGGAATTCTCAAAGTTGTTACCCTCGAGATCCATCTTGAAATAATAATTTATTTTAGTACCCTCACCACGGTCTTGAGCTTCGCCCCATGTAAAGGTAATAGCAGTCTCTTCTCCCTTATCCTGCTCAAGGGTCACCGATTCCTCAGAAGCAGCAAGGTGCATCTGATCGTCCACTCCTGGAATGGAGAACCGAATATCATCACTACTACAGCTTGCCAAAAACAAAGGAATGGCGACAAGTATGAATAAAATGAATTTCTTCATGATAAATATCTTCTAAATGATGGTTTGTTATGTTTAATTCCAATATGGAGCCTGCTTCAACTTGGCATTTTTGTCCATCTCATCCTGGTGAATTGGGAACCAATAGAATGCCTTTTTGTAAACACGTGTCTGATAAACTGTACGCTTATAAAAACTTGCAGCATCACGTCCATAAGCATTCATTCCATAGAAAGGACCAGTAAGCACCTTCTCAGCTTCCTTCCAGCGTCGTAAGTCATCATAGCGCAGTCCCTCACAATTAAGTTCTACGCGACGCTCTGCATGAATCAGATTTCTCATCTCAGACTGATTATTGAGATTGACATGTATGTAGTTGTCATCTGTATTACCTGTGGTATACTGGCGAACACCTGCACGCTCACGAATCTTATTGAGGTATGTCAGGATTTCCTCATTGCCCGGATCACACTCATTGAGAGCCTCAGCATAGTTAAGGTAAGCCTCTCCCAAACGGTAAAGTATTCCAGGGCGATACTGATAACTACCTTGTTTTACATTATCCTTATAGTAAATTTTCTTTTTTGCGAAGTACCCGTTCTGAGGAGCATCATGAGTTCCGTTGTTGTCGGTCTCTGTTCCATCACCTCTGAACATATTATAAACACGATCTTCCTGATTGAAATAACCATTGTTGAAGTTTACACAAATATAAAAACGAGGTTCGCGATGACAATACATATTGTAAGTACCCTTGCGGGTGATGGAACCTCCATTACAAATAGAGGCCCAGTCGGTATTGTCGCGCTGTTCGTCGGCATCAGAAAAACCTTCTTCCTTATAATTAGATGCAGGATCGGTAATAGGAAGACCATTCTCCATTGAGAACGCATCCACCAAAGACTGTGTTACACCCAGACCTCCATTACCGCTGCTACGCAAAGGCGTTGCAAGCCCCTCATAATAAGAATAATTACATCCACCAGGACGAGCAAACAGAATTTCGGTATTACCCTCATCGAAACGCTTAAACATCATATCCTGATAAGACATAAACGGGTCTATCTTGCCATCTGACATTTTCACCTCATACAATTTATAACCAGCAGACTCTGCCTCTGTAATCAACTCTTTGCAAGCATCGGCAGCCTTTCTCCATTTGCTGGCATCGTAAGTCTGGTTTATAATGTTTTCTCCCTTGTCGTTCTTGTAGTTGGCATAGTCAGTATTACCATTAACCAATGGGCTTGCAGCATAGAGCAACATACGCGCCCTTACAGCCAGACACATAACACTGGTAGCACGGCCATACTTGCGAGCCTCTGTATATTTGGCAGGCAATATCTTAGAAGCGGCCTGCAATTCCTTATCACACCAATCAATTACTTGGTCATAAGGTGTCTGACCAATCATCAGATCACTCAAGTTGAAGTTGGATGGTGTGATTTCGTCAGGTGCAAAAGGAATACCACCGTATGTATTGGCAAGCAGAGCATAGTAATATGCCTTCAAGAAGCGACATTCAGCTTTCATGTACTCCACCTCTGTTGGGGTTATGCCCTGTTCGTTCAAAGCATGTACATTTTGGATAAAAATGTTTGCCTCACGAATACGCTGTGGAAAATTGGCCCAGAAGTTGCCATCCCAGTTGCTGTTGGTAGTCCACTCACCCAAGATAAAAGGAATGACATTCCAACCAGGGAATTGGCGATAACGCTCTGACGGTGTCATGTCGTCACCTAAAATCTCCCAACCCTCATACTGCAAATAGCCAAGATATGGGTCAGGAATTCCAGAATAGACATTGGCAAGCCAGCCCTCGGTACGGGTCTTGTCCTCAAAGACCATCTTCAAGTCAAGTTCGGTGTCACTCTCCTTGTCCAAATAATCAGAACAAGACGAGAATCCGAACATGCCTAATACCATTGTCACAATATATAATGTCTTTCTCATTGTTTTTGTCTTTTATTATTTATTACTAATCAAAAATTCAACTGGAACCCAAACATTACAGAGCGCATGGATGGATATTTTAGTCCATCGGTTGTATCAAGCTCTGGATCCCACAATTTGAACTTAGAAATATAGAACAAGTTATTACCACTAACAAAGAAGCGGATATTGTTGGAATAAATTGCCTTAGTAATGCTTCTTGGCAATGTGTAACCCAGTTCAATTGACTTGAGACGCAAGAAGCTCATGTCTTTCTTCCACCATGTTGAGGCATAATTGTTATTGGGGTTAGTGCTTTCCGACAAACGTGGCCAGAACACATCTTGTGACGGATTTTCCTCAGTCCAGCAATCCTTATAGTTTGCATAAACATTTCCCATAACTCCTTGACCACTTCCTGGAATAAAGTACTGAGTACCTCCTATAACACGATAGCTCTGTCCTGTTCCCTGGAAGAAGAAACTAAAGTCAAAGTTCTTGTATTCAACATTACCACCAAAACCATAAACAATTCTTGGAGTCGTTGTTCCACCTATATATCCCTCATCCTTGGCATCGATAACACCATCATCGTTCATATCACGATATTTGATGTCACCAGGTCGAACTACAGAGCCTATATTTGGTGTAGGAATACCTGCCTTCAACTTACCATTTTCAAAATCTTCGTCTGTATAGAGACGTTCTGCCTGAAGTCCCCAAAGTGTACCAATAGAACGACCTGTTAATGAACGATAAGTACCCTTTACTGACTCTGGTTCATCATACTCCTTGACTTCATTCTTGGCATAGGTGAAATTTGCTCTTAAAGCTACTCGCAAATCCTTGCCAAACTTGTGATTCCAAGTAATAGTACCATCCACACCACTGTTGTCTACGACGCCATAGTTGGCATAGGGGTTACTCAAGAAACCTGCCTGTGTAGGAATAGTCTTACGCTGCATGAATATGTTGGTACGATGCTCATAGAAGTAGTCAAACTGGAGGTTAAACTCATTCCAAAGTCCCAACTCTATACCAACATTGGTCTTTGTAGAGGTTTCCCATGTCAAATTGTTAACACCTACCTCACCCTCAGAATATCCTTCACGCCAATAATCACCAGCATAACCAAAATGATAGCCAGAAGCTCCTGTGTTAATAGTGGTAATATAAGCGAAGCGGCGTCCTCCGATATCATCATTACCGACTTTACCTATAGAGCCTTTCAACTTCAAGAGAGTCAGCCAATCAGCACTGTTTCTCATAAACTTTTCCTCAGAAATAATCCAACCTAAGGCAAGAGATGGGAAGAAACCGAAGCGATGGCCTTTGGCAAAATTCTCACTACCATTGTAACCGAAGTTGAACTCACCCACATAACGACGGTCGAATGTATAAGAAAGACGACCCGCTATACCTTGTGAACGCTTAGGCTGGATATCACCCCAATCGTAAGAACGCTGGTTGTAAAGGAAGAGGGCATCTACGGCATGCTTCTTGGCAAAAGTATGATTATAGCCTAAGGAGAACTCTAAATAAGTACTGTTATTACCATAATTTGCATTGGAGCTATGCCCTAAGAACTCGCTACCATAAGAAAGTACACCATGAATCAGCTCACCCTCATCACCTCGCGACTTAGCCACACCATAATAGGTTGGGGTCTTTCCACGAGTTACAAAGTTCTCGTTATAGGTATCAAATGCAAAAGTTGCCTTGAACTTCAAACCAGGTGTAATCATTTTCAGGTTTTGTTCCAACTGGAAGAGAGACTCCAACTTACTTCGTGTTCCTCTATAATAGCCCTGCTGTGTACTCTCTGCCCAAGGATTGAAACGATTGGCACTGGCAATAGGGATAGTACCATCTGAATAAATGGCAGGATGTACAAATGGTGGGGTTTCGAATGCATGAGTAAACACATCGTCGGTACCACTTTTCGACTTGCGCAAGTTCTGCAGATATCCACCCACATTGAAACGAAGCAAGGTGGTTTTAGTCAAATCGAGATCAACATTGGCACGCATATTAAAGCGTGTCAGTTTTGACCCTGTATCATAAGGCAAAGTATCATCTGTCTCCATAATGCCAGTCTCGTGATAGACAGAAGCTGTCAATGAATACCTTAATATATTAGTTCCTCCAGAGACTGTCATGTTACCTCGGGTAGAAGTGGCATAGTCCTTAGTAATAGCATCTATCCAGTCTACATCAGGATAAAGATCTTTATCGTAACCTGTATATGTTTGATTTGATCCTTGGTAAACATTCTCTTACTGGGATCAGAACATAAATTATTAAGTAACGTCATATATTCAGCTGCGCCGATAAATTCGGGCAGTTTGGTCGGTTTCGTAATAGCCTGCTCAAATCTGAAGTCAATAGAAGGCTTAGCAACAGAGCCACGCTTGGTATTGATGATAATGACACCATTAGCACCACGTACACCATACATGGCACTTGCAGAAGCATCCTTCAATACCGAGAACGACTCGATTTCTGCAGGATCTATATCGTTCAAACTACGCTCTACACCATCTACCAATACTAATGGAGAACTACCGCCTGCACCAAAAGTTGAAATGCCTCGAATCCAGAACTGCGAGTTGTCATAACCCGGTTCACCAGAAGGCTGATATGCGATAACACCAGCCAATTGACCAGCTAAGTTGTTACTCATTGAACGAGAAGAACCCATCTGGAGATTTCCTGGGTCAATTGTCTGAATAGAGCCAATGACCGAAAGCTTTTTCTGATTACCATAACCTACGACAACAACCTCATCGGTACTTACCGCATCTTCTTTCAACTGGATATTAAAGTTAATATCAGATCCTACCTTTACCTCTTGAGGCTTAAAACCGAGATAGTTAAAAACCAAGACACTGTTTTTGTTTGGTACATCGATATAGAAGTGTCCATCCATATCAGTAATAGCAATCGTCTTGGTTCCCTTAACAGTGACTGTTGCACCTATCAAAGGATTGTTCTCATTATCAACAACTGTACCACTTGCCTTAATGCCTTTTTGTTGCTGCTGAACAACATTAGGCAATGCAGCAGATATGGTAGTTACGCCAGCACCTACACCAGGCATCAGCAATAACGAGCATAAAAATGTCTGTCTTACATTCATGTTAATAAATAGGTTATAATTATTTTTAGATATTAATATTTCATTTCTAAAAGAAGTCTAACCACTCTATTAAAAAAGTAGATTTTGGCTTTTACGATTGCAAAGATAGGACTTTTATTAATATGTTATAACGCCATTCACTAAAAATACAAACACAAAAACTTATATAAGCGCTAATAATCAATGTGTTATAAAAATATGTACAACAGAAAAATACAAAGCATATACAATGGCTTTTAGGTAAAATTTAAAGATAATTTAATCAATTTTGACTACTCGTTCTTCAAAATCATCAGGAAAAAGCGAACGCAATCTTATACGTGAACGGTATGAATACACCGTTTGCCGAGAGCATCTCAAAAATGCAGCAATCTTCTCATTCTCACCAATACCAAGACGCATCAAGGCATAGATTCTCAATTCCGTATTCAATCTACCAGGTTTCTTTGGTTCTATCAACTCCTCTTGCTTCATCAAGCCATTGAAAGAAATAACAAAGTCAGGGAAAATTTTAAGGAAAATACGGTCAAAGTCTTCAAAGAACTCCTCTATCTCTTGTTCTACAAGCGCATTTGATTTAAGTTGCTTATAAAGTTCCTGAATTTTTCCCGCAACAGCAAGTTTATTGAGAGAACGGCGATAATCTTCCAACTTATCAATATAAGCCGAACATTTATTCATAAACTCCATGATATAGATGTTCTTGATTCTATTACTCTCAAAAAGTGAAAGATTTGTATCTTGCAAAGTTGCGTTAGTCTCATTCAATTTGCCATTAGCCAAAGAAAGCTGAGAATTCAGGGAATTCAACTGTAAATTCATATCATTCAGACTTTTATTTGAAGTTTCCAAAGCACGACGAGCCTGCGCTATCTTCTTTAATTGCTTCCGTGTAAAATACATCATAAAACAGAGCATTACAACCAATATACTTACTAAAGAAAAACCATAGAGAATATTCTTTTGCTCTGTTTTCTGCATCGACTCATAGGCCTTGTCGATAATCGGCAAGGCATCAGATATCTCTATGATACGAAGACGTGCATTACAAAAAGTCGCATCCTCCATAGACTTTCGCATATAACGATAAGCACGCTTCACATCTCCTTCTTCATAAAGCAAAATAGCCAAACGACGCAAGGATATATATTCTTTCACATTATTCTTCAAGTCTGCTATAGCAGAAATAATCAGATATTGCTTTTCTTTATCTACCTCATTAATTTGGCGATAAATATCAGAAATGGAAAAAGCCACATATCCCATATCACGATCTTCGTAGGACAAATTCTTGTAAGAATCAAAAAGACAATGCAACGCATCAGTGTATTTATTCTGACTGCGAAGAAACTCTGCCTTATCCCAATCAGACTGCTTATCCTTCATGTTTTTCAACGAATCCCGAAACATAATCCTTCTCCGCTCATTCTCCGTACGCTGATAAGCCGTAATGGAAGTTTCACGAAGACCTTCGTAAAGATTTCCATACAAACTAAAATAATACTTACGCATATCGACAGACATCGGTTTATGTTCCAACCCAGACAAAATCTTATACGACTCCACATAATTGCCCGTCTTATTAAAAATATCAGCAATATCCAATTCTGAATAGACACTATCCTCGTAATTATGAAGAATCTTGGCATAATACAACTTTCGTTCAGCATAAGCATATGCAGAATCTAACTTAAAAGACTTGTATTTAGTAAACAAATCACGAGAAGCAGCCAACTTATCTTGCGCACTTTTTGCATGAACATACTTAATCTTAAGCATACCAACCTCTTGCTCATACTTTTTGGTATTGTTACTGGCGCTGATCACTTTATCCAAGTCATCAAGAGTCGGTTGCTTAGCTGTCGTAATTGTGTTTCCACCCATGCAACACAAGGTATGGAAAGACAATAATATGAAGGTTAAAGACTTTGTCATTATTTGCAGGTTTTAAAGTATTAATGCCCTAAAAGACATTTTTTAAGCTTTTCTAAATCTCGCAACCAACTGCAGGAAACTCGGTATGAGAATGCACAAGGAGAAGCCTACGGCATAATATACCGTCTTCTCATCACCATGGAAGAGGTCGATAAGCTTGCCGTCGGTCTGAGGAAGAAGGTTGGTCAGGATATAAGCCATCGTGTTGTTGACCCAATGCAGCAGGATGCCTGGCACAAGGCTACGGGTACGATAGTACATCCATCCTAAGAGAAGCCCCATGAGCAGGGCATTGACAAACTGGGCTGCATTGCCATGCACAGCACCAAAAATGGCAGCCGAAATCATGATGGCAACCCAATGGTTGCGCTTGCTCATCATACCCAGCAAGGTACGGAGGATGGCGCCACGGAAGACAACCTCCTCGGTCAATGGTGCCAGGATGCCTACAGCCACATACCCCCAGGGCTCTTTGAGCAGCCCTTCGAATATGCGGCCTGTGGTCTCGTCCATTTCCAGTCCGATTTGCTCATACACAAACTCAAGTGGAATCATGGCACCCAAAGCAAACAAAGCTACCCAAAGAAGAGTGAGCCAAGGTTTGGACAACAGATAGTTGCGAGAGATGGGAGTCCACTTGGTCTTCAGAAAAACGACCAGGGTAATCACACTGCTGAACACCGAGGTAAGGGCAAGCAGCACGGGATTGTGCCCCGAAAGTATGGCTGTTCGCACATCTGCCAGTTCCTCGTGCTGAACAAAAGACCAGACAAGCATTCCCAAGAATGAAACTATAAGCTGTACTACGACAAACACAATGCCATACAGCAGAATATCCATAACACCTTTCTTTACCACTTTCATCGTTTGTATCTGTTTATTTAAATTTGTTTCTATTCGTTCTCTTTATCTTTTTGCAACAGCGCCACAACGGTTTCCTCGTCTTCACGGAGTTGCTCTGCAAGTTCCTCAGGCGACTCGAACTTACGCTCGCCCCTGATGCGGTGCACAAAGCTCACCAACAGCAACTGACCATAAATGTCGCCATCAAAATGGAAGATATGTGTCTCGATCGTTGTGCGCTTTCCGCCGAAGGTAGGACGCGTACCTATATTCATCATGCCCCACTTCATTTCCATCCCCTGTTCCAGCCTTACCTTGACGGCATAGACACCGGCGGCAGGAATCATTTGACACAAATGGGAGATGTCTATGTTGGCAGTAGGGAAGCCTAATTTGCGACCCTCATGAAAGCCATTCACCACCTTGCCTACGATGGTATAAGGATAGCCCAAGCACATATTGGCAAGCTCCACCTCGCCTTCGCGCAGAAAGGAACGGATGACCGAAGAGGACACATTGATGCCGTCGAGCTGGAATGCGTCATTGCGAACTACCTCCATGTTCATCTCACGTCCATAGCGTACATAATCTTCGAAGGTTTCCTCACGGTTGCGACCGAAGCGATGGTCGTAACCGATAAAGAGTGATTTCACGCTCAACTGATTGCACAGCACCTTGCTCATAAACTCTTTGGCAGAAAGCGATGCCATCTCTTTATCGAAATGCAGCACCACCACATTGTCTATATCGGTGCGGGAGAGGAGAAGCAACTTAGAGTCGAGTGTACTCAACGACTCTGGCTGATAGTCGCTCTGCAACACCTTGCGCGGATGCTCGTCGAAGGTGATGACCGTTGCCTCAAGTCCCTGGCTGTGGGCTTTCTCCACCAGCTGACGTATGAGATACTGGTGTCCTCTGTGCACTCCGTCGAAAAAGCCGATAGTGGCCACACAGGGCTTCAAAGACTTGATGGCAGTACCGTCTTTCAGCCTACATCCGTCCTGAATAGTATAATATACTGTTTTCATCTTGTTTTCCTGTCTTTATTCCTCCTGATGACACATTGCTCGCCTCACAGCACGATACAGTTCGCCTACCCAAAGAACGAGCGAGGTTGAGCCAATAATGATTGCCCACTCTTTAAGCGAGAGAGGCTGGGTGCGGAACATTTCACCACCGAAAGTAACGATGAGCCACTGACCTGCCAAGACCAGCAGAAGCACCAACTGCATGCCCTTATCCTGGAGGAAATGACGGAATGCAGACCTGTTGCTGCCCAAAGCCTTTGCATTGAAGAGATTCCAGAACTGCAGCATCACAAACGTGGTGAAGAACCATGTCAGTTCGTGCGTATCGACTCCTCCCCTGCCGCGACGCTCACAATATACCAGGAAAGCAAACATCACGACAAAGAAACTGATGCCACAGAAAAGGATTCCTGCACCCATGCTGCGGGAAATGATAAAGTCGGAAGCCTTGCGGGGCTTTTCCTTCATCACCTCGTGCGAAGGAGGCAAAGAGGCTAAAGCCAAGGCTGCAAAGGTGTCCATTATCAGGTTGACCCACAATATCTGGGTAACGGTAAGGGGCATTTCGGTGCCTATGATCGAACCGCCAAGCACCAGGAGCAAGGCTGCCACATTGACCACCAACTGGAAAAAGAGGAAACGCTGAAGGTTGCGGTAAAGCGAGCGTCCCCACATCACGGCATTGGCTATCGACTTGAACGAATCGTCGAGCAAGGTCATATCCGAAGCTTCCTTGGCTACCGATGTGCCCGAGCCTAACGAAAGCCCAACATGAGCATAGTGGAGCGCCGGGGCATCATTGGTTCCATCGCCTGTTACCGCCACCACCTCGCCATGTTTCTGAAGCATGGCCACCAATCGCTGTTTGTCAGTAGGACGGGCACGGCTCATCACACGGATATTTTGTGCGCGTTTATAGGCTTCCTCATCCGAGAGAGCCTCCCACTGTTCGCCCGTTATCATCTGTACCTCAAGCGGAGTCATCTCGCCATCGGCCCCTATGTTTGTATTGTCTTCCTCGAAGATGCCTATCTGCTTACCTATCTCGAAAGCCGTAGCTGCCGTGTCGCCCGTCACCATCTTGACTTCTATACCAGCCTTTCTGCACTCCTGCACTGCTGCGGGAACCTCCTTGCGCAGAGGATCGGTAATGGCAACGATAGCCTGCAAGGTCATCTTACCGTCTTCTGCCTTCTGATAGGCAAAGGCTAATGTACGCATCGCCTTGCGCTGGAAGTCAGCAAGCTCTTCCTGTGCTTTTTGCTTTTCCTTATCGTCCAAGTCGCACTTTGCCAGCACAATCTCGGGAGCTCCCTTCACAAAGAGATACTGTGTGCCTTCTGCAAGAACACGGGTGGACATATACTTTCGCTCGGTCGAGAATGGTTGCTGGCTCACCACGGTGCACTGTTTGCGCAACTCGGCATAGTCGTGCCCCTTAGCTTTGAGCCATAGCAGCAATGCCGACTCGGTAGGATTGCCTATACCTCGGTCGTTGTCCAGTTCGGCAGTGGTGTTGACGGCTATCGCCAAGTGGAGCAAATGTTCGCTTCCCTGTTTCAGCAAGAGGGTGTCCACCTGCATCTGGTTCTGCGTCAGCGTACCAGTTTTGTCGGTACAAATCACGGTGACTGCTCCCATCGTTTCACAGGCATGAAGCTTGCGCACAAGATTGTTCGACTTGAGCATTCTTCGCATATTGAGAGCCAAGGAGAGTGTGACGGCCATAGGCAAACCTTCGGGCACAGCCATCACTATCAATGTGACGGCCATCATGAAATACTCCAACACAAGGTCGGCCATATAAAGATAATCCTTGCCTCCCCATACAGGATTGGTCAGGATGTCATGACCGAGAAACAGTACAAAAGCGGCTACCGAAACTATTGAGCCCACCTTGGAAATCATAGTAGCCAACTTGTCCAACTGTACATAGAGAGGAGTCTTCACTGCCGTCTGCTCGGTCGACTTGGCCGCCACCTTGCCTATTTCAGTAGCATCGCCTACTGCCGTCACCCTGAATTCTCCACGTCCATTCATCACCATGGTAGAACGTAAAACCACATTGCGGGCATAAGCTCCGTCGCCACCTTCCTCGAGCGATTTCTCTGTCATAGGCTCACCGGTAAGCGATGACTCGTTGATTTGCAAATCGGTACAAGAGAGCAGGACGCCATCGGCTGGCACCTCGTCGCCCACCTCTATCAACACGATATCGTCTACCACTACATCGCGGCGGGGAATCTCTATCACCCTCCCGTTTCGGCGCACCTTTACAGGCTGTTCCTCGCTCAAGGCTGTAAGGATATGAAACTTCTTGGCAGCATCCCGCTCGAAATAGAAGCCCACCGTTGTGGCCAAGAATACAGCCACAAAGATGCCTATCGTCTCCATAAAGTTGTGCTCTATGAAAGCCAGGACCAGAGAGATCAAGGCTGCAACAAGAAGGATTTGGATAATGGGATCGCGATACTTATCCAAATAGAGTTTCCATAAGGATATACGACGAGGAGGTGTGAGAACATTGAGTCCACACCTCTTTCTACTTTGTCCAACTTGCTCGTCGGAAAGACCTGAATTACTATTTATTTCTTTTGCCATTTGTCATGAAGCACTTCAAGTGCTATAAGATGATGGTGCAAAGATACGGCATTTTTCTGATTAATCGAAAAAAATGCCCAAAATATTTGGTTATTTAGCAAAAAGCTATTACCTTTGCAGTCGAATTGCAAAATTCACGGACTTGTAGCTCAGTTGGTTAGAGCAACAGACTCATAATCTGGAGGTCCCTG
>ERZ791902.215-NODE-215-length-49635-cov-9.287636_pt1 | contig 49635 bp, 70 predicted proteins | sample MGYA00510149_ERZ791902 | MGnify/ENA primary metagenome ERZ791902 (study PRJEB30046, sample SAMN00792060) | human gut metagenome | study: EMG produced TPA metagenomics assembly of the A metagenome-wide association study of gut microbiota in type 2...
GATCTATGCATCTTAATTTTCAAAAAGTGTGCAACTTCTTATTGCAATTTAGAATCTAAATTCAAACCAAGCTTATCATCATAGTAAGCAGAATCATTCAAGATATAGATGCCAAAATAATCATTATATATCACTGCTACATCTTTATTTCCTTCTTTTAATTTTTCTATTTGATATTGGTAGCATGTAACAGTATATCCAGTTGCTTGCTTTATAACTTCCTCAGCATACACAAAATTATACATAGCTTTCTCAGAACTCAGCTCACTAATAACATCTTGCCCCTTCCCATAAGGCACTATCATTTCAACGGTATTATTATCAAAAACATTAAAATACTTTCCTGCCGTCTTTAACTGTTGCGCCAAAAAGTAACCATCTGCAACATCATGTTGATTTAACAATCCGTATAAAGACTTATGTAAATTAGGTACTAAAAAATCTTGCTCACCCTTATCCATCTTAGAGTACAGCTTTCTATAATAAAAGGAAATAGCTACATCGGAGTTCAAGCTAGTATAATGTTTTTTTATTTTAACTTCCTGTAATAAACTTTCAGTTGCTCTTTTGGCAGTTTTAATCTCTTTAAGCCGATGAAGTTTCTCTCCCAATAAATTTACAATGTAAACCGACTCTAATTTATTTTCGCCATTTCTATTGCATCTTCCTGCTGCCTGAACAACACTATCCATTCCAGCCTGTAATCTAATAACACAGTTAAAAGAAATATCCACACCAGCCTCAATTACTTGAGTTGCAACGCAAACTATTTGTTTAGGATCTGGCAAACTCAAATCTATTTTCATTGACTCTACTATCATTTTTCTATGCTTTGTACACATTGAGGCAGATAAATGATACATTGGAACGGTATTGTTTACTTCAGCCTGTAAATTCTCAAATAATTCTTTTGCCTCTCGTTTTGTATTGCATACAACTAGAAGGCTTTTTTTGCTCCTTATTATTTCTAAAGCAAAATCAGATAACTCTTCCATGCTCATAGAACCCTTGTCAACTAATTCCACACGTTCAAAAACCTTTAAAGTTTCTGAGGGCAACGTAATCAAATCACTAACCTCGCTTAATAATTTATGCTCAGCATTTTCAAAGGACGGTTGGGTAGCGGAACACAAAATAACAGTTGCGTGACATTTTTTCACAAGAAAGTTAATAGTTAAACTAAACAGCGTAAGCATTTTGTTTGGCAAAGACTGCACCTCATCAAAAACAATTACACTATTACACAGAGATGCAAAACGTCTGACTGAACTGGTTTTTCCTAAAAACATGGTGTTTAGAAGTTGCACCAATGTTGTTATAATTATAGGATTATCCCATGACTGCATAAGCAGCTCTCTCTTATTTAATTCTTCGACATCACTGTTTTCATTATCAATAACATTAGAATGATGCTCTAAAATAATACCATCATCCTGTACTGCTTTTCTTATTTCTTGAGCATTTTGTTCAATAATGGACAGTAAAGGCATGATAAAAAACAATCTTTTTTTATGATATTTTTTTGCGTGTTCCAAGGCATACCGCAATGAACTTAACGTTTTGCCTCCACCAGTCGGAACATTTAACCTGTATACTCCTTCAGTTTTTTGCGCGGCAACAGCACATGCAGCAGAAATCTCCTTGCGTGCTAAATCTATATCCCGTTCTGTCTTAAAATTTTCAATATAAGAATTAAAATTCTCTAAAGCCTTGCTCCAATCCAAGCTTACCTGCTTAGTTACCTCATTTTTTTCAAATTCCATGGTATCTTTTCTATCAGCATCTATAACTGCCGATGTCAGTAAACGACACACCAATGAATAATAAAATGGAATTTCATGTTCTTCATCATGCTCTGTTCTATCTATACTAACTATTATATCGGCAAGATTTTTTATTTCATCTGTTGCCTCCAAAAGCAATTTTTCAATTTCATCCTCACTGGCACATTCATTATAGAAGTTTTCTATAGCCTCCTCAGAATTAATGTTTTCTTTTTCTAATCTGTAAGCAAAGGCACTTTCATCCTTATCTTTTATGCAGTCAAATAAGCCGTGATGTGCTCCGATTGCATAAGCTATCAATTCAACAGTTAAATCTTGGAGGTCATTTGTACCAACATGTTTAGCATGTTTCGATAAAATCAGCTTTACCCCTGCAAAAGTATGATTAACAGAACCACGCTTAACTTCTTTTTCATTTATAACCGCATCTTCAATATACTGCTTAAATCTGACAGTGTATTTTCCAGTATCATGTAGCAAGCCTGCAAGATAAGCTGTCTTTTCCAGGCCAACATCTTTTAATGCTTCACTAGCATATTTTGCCGTATTACGGCAATGCTCAGCAACAGATTGAAATGAATAAGTTACTTTACCATCACAAGATATTTCTTTTCTTATATGCGCCGGATACATACTGAACACCTCACTTTTTACTTTCAATTATATTTTAATGTTATAAGAGTCAATTGTCAAGGATTATTATTTCTGCTAAGCACACAAAATTACCTTGTCTTCTGAAGATTGTTATTGTACAATGAAAGAGTCATATACTTTTGGTATATGTGGATTGAAAAAATTATATTTTTATGTATGTAAATAGAGATACTAAAATGTATCTCTATTTTACATTTCTGCTAACTTATCTTTAGTGTATCACACTACAAAGACAGTTTTTGTCTATATCAAAAAAGTCACTTGCTACATTAGAAGAAAAAAAATTAGGAAATTACAAAAAAGTCCAGTCTATTAATTTTTTAAAATTACAGACTGGACTTTTCTAATTCCACAAGGAATATCTATATTGTATATTCTTTTATTATAAAATTCTCTACCTCACGCGTATACGCCTGCCTTCGCCGTTCGCCAGAAAAATCTCGCCCAGGGTCAGCTTGCCGTCCACAATCTTAAAGACATCGCTTTCAAACGTGCCCACCTTGGTTTCAATCTCTACATTACTGAAAGCCAGCTCACCGCTCTGGTCGCTGAAGCTCCCGCGCAGGCTCAAAAACGGCACCAGCATATATGTTCCCTTGCCCGTAGAAAAGCTGCCGTATACCAGATTATTTCCCTTAGGTCCCTCATTGTGGAACTTAATCTTCAAGGCTACGCTCGTATTAATCTTGCTGCTTTTGGCAGCCAGCGAAGCCATCAGATTCTTGCCGTCAACATCGATTTTGTAATAGCGCTTATCAAAATGATACAAGCCTATCGCATCAAAGGTACCGCCGAAAATGCTGCCAGTCACATCCTGAAAGGTAATCAGCGCATTTTCATAATGGTAGGTGCCGTCGATATTGGTAAAATACAAATCGTTAAGATGAAGCTCCTTCAGCGCCAGCGCACCATCAATCACAGGTTTTTTCAGGCTGCCGGTCATCTGCCCGGTCACCGTCATCGCATCCTTAACATTTTTCATGCCCAACGAATCCGGAATAACATCATACAGGCAGATGTTGATATTCGTCTTCTGTTCCCCCTTCAGGTCGCAGGTGCCGTCAATATTCAGTCCCTTGCCTGCAATGCTGCCGCCGTAGCGTCCTGCAGCCAAGTGCAGCTCCAGCCCTTGATGCTCATGTATCTGCGCCGTGCCGTCCACGTCATTCAAAATAAAATGACGCTTTTTATATTCTGCCGACAGCACCGTATCATGCAAAATCAGCTTAATATTCGGCAGCCTGCCCTTAATCTGCAGATGACGCTTTTCCATAGGCACCTCGTCCGGCAGGATACTTTCCTCCGCCGTCTTTTTATTCTGCAGAATATCCAGGCGCATTTTATCATCAAAGCCAAGATGAATATAAGCACCGCTCAGCTCCACCTCCTGCACCGTGTCGATGCCGGCTATACGCAGGATGATGTCCTTAGGCTTGATTTTGATGCGTCCCTCCGGTACATCCACCAGACGTTCATGCTCCGGCGAATCCCAGGTCAGGTTTTTAAAATACACGTTGCCCCAGATATCGGCACGCAGCTCCTCGGCCGTCACGCTTCCTGCCAGCACCTGCTGCTTGGCCATATAATAGTTGAAAAGCTCCGCCACATGACGGCTGGCACGCTGCGCCAAAAAGAAATAAACAGCGCCGCCCACCGCCAACAGGCATACTGCCAGCATTGCCAAATGTGTTTTAGATAATCTGCGTATTGCCTGCAACATACAATCACCACTTTCGCTTATAAAACTTCCTAAGCTCAGTATATCACCACGCCGAAACGGCCGCAACTAATACAAAAAAGGCATAGCAGCGTCAGTGCAGCCTGCTATGCCCTTTGCGCATTATATATTAAGCTGTTATTTCAGGAAGTACGTCCCGTCGGCAGCCTCCGCAACGCTGGCGGCAAAAAAAGCCTGCGCCAGCTTTGCAAGATACGCCGTATCCTTAACGCCTGCCATCTCGTAGGCGGAATGCATCGCCAGCTGCGCCAGGCCGATATCCACCGATTTGATTGCTACCTGAGCGGTAGAGATATTGCCCAAGGTAGAACCGCCTGCCATATCCGAGCGGTTATAGAAAAGCTGCAGCGGTACATTCGCCTTTTTAGCCAACAGCTGCACCAGCGCGCCGGATACCGCATCCGTAGTATATTTTTGGTTAGCGCTGTATTTGACAACCACGCCCTCATTAGGATAGGTCTTGTTCGTCAGGTCATTTTTATCCGTATGATTAGGATGCACCGCATGCGCATTGTCCGCCGAAAGCATCAGGCTGTTGGCAAGAGATACCAGATAATCCTCCTCGTCCCTGCCCAGTGCCATATTGATGCGCTGCAGCGCATCCTTTAAGAAGGTCGCCGCCGCGCCCTGCTTCGTGCCGCTGCCAACCTCTTCGTTATCCAGCATGCAGAACACCTGCACACTTGCGCCTGCTTCTGCCGCCAAAAAGCCCTGCAATCCGGCAAACACGCACTGCAAATCGTCCAGCCTGCCGCTAGCCACGTATTCCTGCTCCAGCCCAACGGTAGTCGCCGGCATACGGTTGTACAGGAAAAGCTCCGTATCCACAATCTGCTCTGCGGTAACACCGCAGGCCTCCGCCAACAGCTTCTGCAGACCGTTCTTAGTTGCAGCACTGCCAATAAGCGGCAGCATATCCGTCTGCGCGTTCAGCTTTACGCCCTCGTTGGCTTCCCTGTTCATGTGAATTGCCAGATTCGGAATCATCATCAGGTCCTGCTCAACATTAACCAGACGCGCTTCCAAGCGGCCGTCAACGTTGCACAGCACGCGGCCGGCAACAGAAAGCGGCCTGTCTAGCCAGGTGTTCAGCAGCATGCCGCCGTACTTTTCCACATTCAGCTTCACATACTTTTTGTCTACCACAATTTCCGCATTATTCTTCAGCTTGAACGCCGGCGAATCGCAGTGACAGGCGTAAACCTGAAAGCCCAGGTAATCCTTTTTGGGAATCACAAAGGCCAGCAACGCCGAACCGTTACGGCTGACATAATATTTGCCGCCTTCCTGCATCTGCCATCTGCTGTTTTCCTGCAGCTCGGTAAAGCCTGCAGCTGCCAGCTCCTCTTTTATATTATTCACGGCAAAAAAGCTGTTGGGCGTTTTATCCAAAAAAGCGCACAGCTTCGCATTCAGCTCCGTATAAGCCATTTCCATTTCTATCTTTCACCTCTTGCAAAAATTCTTGGTATATTACTCTGTAAAGCGCTCACGCAGCAGCTTTATTTCCGCAGCATAGCCCGGCAGCTCGTTCGGCGTTTCCAAGTAAAACGGCAGTGTGCGCAGCGCCGGATGGTTAATCACCGCCGTCAGCGCCTCCAAGCCGATGTTGCCTGCACCAATGCACGCATGCCTGTCCTTATGACTGCCGCAAATATTCAGGCTGTCGTTCAGATGCACAGCCTTCAATCGCTCCAGGCCGATAATTTTATCGAACTGCGCCAGTACGCCGTCAAGGTCGTTTACGATATCATAACCGCCGTCAAAAATATGACAGGTATCAAGGCAGACGCCCATCTTCTCGTTAAGCTGCACCTTGCTCAAAATCGCCGCCAGCTCCTCAAAGCTGCGGCCCACCTCCGTGCCCTTGCCTGCCATCGTTTCCAGCAAAACCGTGGTATGCAAATCCTTGTGCAGCACGCTGTTGAGCAGCGCCGCTATTTTTTCTATGCCAACCTCAGCTCCCTGCTTCACATGGCTGCCGGGATGAAAATTATACATATTCCCCGGCACATATTCCAGCATCGCCAAATCGCCCTCCATCACCATCTGCGCAAACTCCAGCAGCTTTTCGTCTGCTGCGCAGGGGTTCATCGTATACGGTGCGTGTGCCAGAAGCGGCGCAAAATTGTGCTCCTGCATCAACGCATTCAACGCCGCCGCGTCCTCGGGTTTAACGACCTTGGCCTTGCCTCCACGCGGATTGCGCGTAAAAAACTGAAACGTATCGGCACCAATCGACAGCGCCGTCTTTCCCATCGCCAGAAAGCCCTTCGATGAGGATAAATGACAACCTATATGTAACACTTGCTCAATCTCCTTTGCTATTTTTCCACCAGCTGATAGCTTTCCGCCACCAGCTCCTGCACCAACGAAATGTCTGCATCCTTTTGCAGCATTACCGTCAGCCAATGCTTTTTGTTCATATGATACGCAGGATAAAAATACTGCCTGTCCACCAGCTGCTCAATCTTTGCCGGCGGCAGCTTAATGTTTACAACATCAACCTTCCCCGCCTTCGCTAGGCCCAGGCTTTTATAGGGAATCGTCATAAACAAAGCGTACCATTTATTTCTCCGCGCCGTCTTAAAGGTAAAATTCTCCGGTGTTTCCGGCCACGGAGCGTCGGGAACAGTGCCGAAGCGCTGCGAGCAGTAATCCATCAGCTGCAGCTTAACATTGCTTTTAATCAGGCACTGCGTTTTTATTTCTTCCAGCAGAGCCTCTGCTTTCTCGCGCACGCTCATCACGTAACCGCTGATGTTATCGGCAACGTTAAAGGGCATGTACTCCTCATCCGTATCGCGTTCCAAAACATTTACGGATAAGGCCTTGCCTGCAAGCGTAACGGCAGCGTAAAACTCTGTTTCCGGCAACACCTTGCGCAGTGTCAGCCCTGCTCCCTCCCGCACAAAGCCGTAAGCCAGCGCTTTTTTTATATCAACATCATATTGCTCTAAAATCGGATAAAGCATTTCCGTTCTCTCCTGCAAATAAAATTATATGCACCACCGGTATAATCGCCTAAGCAATCAGAACTCCGTCACAACCTCAAAGCGGTACTTTTGCTTAATCGCAGGATATTTTTCGCGGTCCACCTCACTCATAAACATAGCGTAAGGACGGGCGCAAATCTTGAAAGGAGCATACAGCGCCTGATAAACCACCAGCTTTTCGCCGGTCTCCGTGTGCTCGGCAAAGGCCAGTATTTTATATAAGTATTCCGTCGTAGGATTTTCGACAGTTTCTCTTTTAAAATGGCGCACAATGTCGCCCATATGCATTTCTCTAGTCATAATATTAACCTCCGTATTTTGTTTATATAATTATACTACAAAATACAGCTTATATGCCACGTGCTTCCGAGGTTAATAATTCTTCTAAATGTGTTTTCCAACACAAGCGGTTCAAGATAAACTAAAATCAGCATATATAACATTTAACCGCAAATCTTTACCTTAGCCAAAGCCTCCTGAAACTTATCGCCCAGGGAAAAGAATAACGGCGTATTAGCACGCTTCACACGCTCCGCCTTCAGCGCTTTATTAGCCAATGTATCAGCAAGCTCGTTAAAATACTCCTTGGAATGTCCTTTAACCTTTTTAAAGGTTATACTCATCTTTTCTCTATGCTTCATAACTAATTGCTTGTACCATTCCTCCATACTCGTCTTGGTTACAGAATGACTTTTAGCCACTTCAGCGATAGAATTATTATCATGCTTAATAATGAGATTTTTAATATGTCTTTCTTTGGCCATTTGAATTGCCTTAGCAGCAGCAAGCAGCTCATGATTAGTGGAGGTAAGAGCGCAGTCCTCCAAATTCTCCGGAATCTCCGAATACTGAATAACCTCGCTGCGTGTAAGCATTACTATACCAATAGAGCCAAAACGCCCAGTATCGCTATAGCTTGCATCAACATAGGCAATAGCGCCGAAATCATCTATCGGATAATCCACATTGCTCATAAAAAGACGCTCCAAATAACTCATCGACTTTGCTTCAAAGGCGGATAACTGCTTTTTGAGTAGTTTTATAGCTTTTTTATTTTTTGCTGCCTGCTTAGCAGCTTTTTTCAGTTGCTTCTTTAATTGCTTTTTCAAGGCTTTTTTCGTCATAATCTATCCGCTCCTTTTAATATATTCAAAGCTCTTTTTCATTTAAGGAATCTGATAAGTTAATTATATATGATACCATGGACAGAAACTGTCATTGTTATAATAAGAAAAGAGCTTTGGAATAAAAATTTTGCATCACCTATGCTTAAATTCATCCTAAAAACAAAAAAGAGGATAACGTACCGCGAAAGTACATTATCCTCGTGCTGTTATAGGCAAGCAGCTTACACACACTAAACAGCTTGCAAACAAAAACAGAGAATAGTGCTGTCACACACTATCCTCTGCTTTTTATTCCACCAATCAACTGTCACGATTGGACTAATTCTGGTGGAGATGATGCGGCAATAGTAGAACCCCCTCACCATGGGCGGGGGCCGCGCTAGTAGCGGCTTCCACGTCCTTTATAGTTATTTCTTTTTCGTTGTCGTCCGAGAAATTAAAGGTTATTACTATTTTATCGTCATACACATAAATTTTATCGACAAATGTGTCTATAACGTCCCGCATATATTCCGTGTCGCCCACGTCACGGCCCCGGTACTTTTCAAACAAAAACAGCATTTGGTCCCTGCTTAATTTTGGCGGGACAATTTCAGCGGCGGCAATGCCCTGGCGCAAGCTGGCGCACCGTTCTTCCAATTCCACAAGGCGGGCCTTTGTGCTGGCGGTAATGATACCGGCCTCAATGGCCCGCATGATGTTGGCAAGGGATTTTTCAGCGTCCGCCAATTCACGGCGGAGGCCGTCCGCTGGCGACGTGTCGACCTCTTGCAACTGTATCTCCATGCAGCGGTCAATAATAGAATTTATTACCGTGTCGTTATTGATAATGTTATTTACAACACAATCGCAAACGCTTTTTTCTAGTATATCCTTTTTAATGGGCTTTTTATTGCATGAGCCTTTTTTATATTTTCGCCCGTTGCATTGGTAATAGTAAAAGCGGCTCCCGTGCCTGCCGGTGCCACCGGTCCCGCCCATGGGCTGCCCGCAATGGCCGCAGTAAACCTTGCCCGTGAGCAAAAATTCCACAGGCGCATAAATTGGGGCCCGTTTGCTTATTTTGTTACGTTCGGACCTTTTGGCAGCGGCGGCGAATTGTTCATCCGTGATGATCCGGGGCGTGGCGTCCTTTAATACTATATCTTCATAGCGCATGACGCCTATATATTTTTCATTGGCCAGCATACGGTGGAGGCTGGACCTAACAAACTTTTTACCGCCGGCCGTTGTATAGCCGCGTCGGTTCAAATCGTCGCACATATCCACAATGCTTTCCCCTGCTATATAGCGCTCAAAAATTTCACGGACAAGCGGGGCTTTTTCCGGATCTAAAATATAACGCTTTTCGTGGTCCAGCTTGTAGCCCAGCGGGACGGTGCCCCCGAAATGTTTGCCCTCTAGGGCATTTTCACGAATACCCCGGCGGATATTTTGGGACAAGTTGGCGCTATAATATTCAGCCATGCCCTCTAGCAAGCTTTCCAGGATGATGCCCTCGGGCCCGTCCGGTATATGTTCCTTAGCGTAAATAATTTTTACGCCGTTCCGCTTTAGGCGCTGCTTGTAAATGGCTGAATCGTACCTATTGCGGGCAAATCTATCATTTTTCCACGTTATAACCACATCAAACAGGCCGCGATCAGCGTCCCGCAGCATTCGCTGAAATTCCGGGCGTTCGTCATTGGTGCCGGTAAGGCGGCGGTCCGCGTATTCATGTATAACCATTAGGCCGTGTTTTTTGGCGACTTCTTTACATTCGCGAATTTGGCCTTCTATACTTTCCTCCCGCTGATTAGGGCCCGGCGAATAACGGGCATAGATAACAGCGCGATTATATGCACCAGCGTCCGCGCTGGCTTGTTTCTTTTTAGGTGCCATTATGGGGCCTCCCTACAATTAAAATATATAACTATGTTCTACACCTTTATACGGTGTAATATTTCTTTGTAAACCTATTCTATATTTTTCTATGTTAGCAGCTAAATTTAAAATATAGCATTTTTCATTAAACTCATTTATTAGGCTTTTTTCATATTCCGGGCATTTTACCCGCAAAAATGATATAATCTCAGCTTTTTTCCCAGCAGGCACACCCGGAACAACTGCCCGCAAATTTTTCAAAGTTATTTTGCTATATAATTCTTTTTCCGTTGGCTGCCTTAACTCAATAAGCCCGGACGCCAATAATTCAGAAACTAGCGCGTCAATTTCTTTTGACCTATCAACAAAACACTCGGCCCGTGTAATCTGATACAGCAGCAGCCGCGCATTTTCAGAGAGTGAAAAAGCTTTATCATAAACGGCTTGACGTTCCGCGCGTTCTTCCTTGTTATTTTTCATATCCTTACAATTTTCGACTTTACCGCCTAAATTGATGATACCTAACTCATGGGCTAGCCTATACATGTGTTTACATGGCAGGCGGCGCACAAACCAATCACGGCAGGTGCAACCGTCCAACGTAACTTCATAATCGTTAATAATTCCCGTTTGTTGTTCCTGGTTAACTTCTTTTACATTCAGCTTTAAAGCTGATTTTTTTCTATTTTGTTGTTCCGGCGTATTGTTTGCGCTATCCAAAAAATCAAACATATTGCACCTCCATGTAAACACGACTAGCCGCTTTTTGAGTAAGCGGCTTTTTTATTTAACGATTAAAATAATTAGAATATTTTTTAAGACTATATTTGCCCGCGTGGGGCGTATTTTCACACTATGCACACAGTAATAATTCAAAAGCGACACAACGAATAATATCCAATCAAATGCAAGAATAATTTTTGAATCGTAACAAAACAAAATTTACAAGTGAATAATTATTATTGGCTAGGGAAACACGGAAAAACTCTAATAACCCGGCTAGATAAGCCGGGCGCTCATTACAAGAACATAGCTAGGAATATTTGCATTGAAAATACAAAGGTAATAGCACACGGGCAAAAATTACCTTGATGCAGCAATTCCTTTATGTATGCGAGCAGGCGTGCCCTTTGTTGATCGTCAAGGCGCGCAAGAATTTTAACCAACTGCTCCAGCATAGCCACCCTCCCCGTTTATATTTTGTCCTCTAGCATGACCCGCGCCATTTGGAGAACAAGCGCCTTTTTGTTGTCGGGTAACTTCTCAAATAGTTTACAAATTTCTATAACGTCCGGATTGTTGTATATATCTATTCCGTGATTGGCGCCGGGCGGGGCCGTCGAGGAAACTTGCCTTCCTAGTAGGTAATCAGTAGAAACATTGAAAAAATCAGCAAGGGCTTGAAGTGAAGTAATATCGGGAACGCTACCGTCCGTTTCCCACATTGCAACAGTAGAACGGCTCACATTTAAAGCCTTTGCCAAATCTTCCTGGCTTAACTTTTTGCCTTGTTCATTTCTAAAATTTTGCCGCAAATCTTTAATGATTTTCACCTTTAACACCCCTTACATAGATTATAAGTCAAACGCGTTGACATCTCAATATTATTTTGTCAAACATATTGACAAAAAGCAATACCCGCGCTAGAATATTGTCAAGGAGGTTGACAATGAGCAAGATTAAACAATTAAGATTGTCAAAAGGCATAACACAGCAGCAGCTTGCAAACTTGCTAGGCGTCAAACGTACCACCGTTACAATGTGGGAGAATGGGGGCGCATTTCCACAGGTGGACAGGCTTTTACCTTTGGCAAATATCTTAGAAACTACCGTCCCCGAATTATTAGAAAGTAAACAGCGCAAAGCGGAGGCTAGCTATGGAAAAGCAAATAAAAATTGATGTAAACAGAATCCCGCGGCATGAGCTTGACCGGCTAGCGCATGGATTTTTGAAAATGGCCGAGAAATTTTTCGAGGACCCCAAGGTGCAAAAAGAATTTGCAGAATGGCAGGCCGCACGGCGGAACCAGGAGGCAGCACATGGGACGTATTAAAGATAATAACTATTATGTGACTAATGGCTGGATGATAAACCGGCTAGGACTAAGCGGCCGCGAGCTGCAAGTGTATGCCATAATTTACGGCTTTACACAGGACGGTGAAACGGAATTTTCCGGGAGCCTGACCTACCTAATGGAATGGCTGAATGTTGGCAGTAAACACACCGTAATAAAAGCAATTGACGCTCTAATTAAAAAGGGACTTGTCGAGAAGCGGCAACAAATGACCGATAAAGGCCCCGTAAATTATTACATAACTACTAAAATAGCTAGTGCAATAAGTGCACCGGGGGCAGTGCAGAAAGTGCATGGGGGCAGTGCAGAAAGTGCACAACCCCCTAGTGCAGAAAGTGCACCGGGGGCAGTGCAGAAAGTGCACCCAATAATTAATAGTATAAATAATAGTAATAATAATAAGGATAATCTCTTAGTGAATCCGCCCGAGAATGACCCCGAAAAGTCGGACCCGGTACCCTATAAAAGAATACAAAAAATGTATAACGAAATGTGTAGCTTTTCTAAGTGTATAAGCCTAAGCGAAAACCGAAAAAAGGCCCTAGCGGCCCGGTGGAAAGAATACGGTGGCAAGCTAGAAACATTTGAAACCCTTTTCAGAGAGGCCGAAAAAAGCGACTTTTTAAAGGGCAAGAATGACCGTAACTGGTCCGCCTCTTTTGATTGGCTGATTAAGTCGGATAATATGGCAAAAGTTTTAGAAGGCAAATACAAAAACAAGGAGGCGGCGGGCTATGGCATTAACAGACCAGGAGCGGCAAGAGCTGCAGCAGGCTATGGAAAACCAGCAGCGGCTGCAGCAGATGTACGCACCACAGCAGAGCTTGAGGCAAAAATCAGAGAGCAAGGCGGCCGCGTCGAATACCCGGACTTTGGGGCAATCGTCGGGAAGTAGCCCAATATTAAGCCCCTTTGAAGCTATGGCGGGCGTGATAATGAGCAATGATCCAAGAGCGGCGGAATTTAACCCACCGGAACCCGTGCCGTGCGAATTTTGCGGGGCCCCGAGATATACAAAAGGCATTGTCATAGGAGGCAAAAAGGGCAAGCGCATTATGTGGATCCCTACCGGGCCGAACCGCTGCAATTGCGAGCAGGCATTGGCAGCGGCGGCGGTGGAGGAAAAAGAAAAAGAGGCCGCACGCCTGGCAGAAGAAAAGGCGGCGGCAGCGGAAAAAGACCGGGAAAGAATCGCCCGTATCATGGGCGACTCCGGCATGGGTGCAAGATTTAAGCACCGGACATTTGACACATTCCAGCAGCAGGAGGGCAACGCCCAGGCCTACCGGACGGCGAAAAGTTATGCGGATAACTTTAAAACCCTGCTAGATAACCCCGAGGAATACGAAAAAAACGGGCTATTTATAACAGGAAGCAAGGGCACCGGCAAGACGCACCTTGCGGCCGCGGTAGCTAATGAGCTAATGAGCGGCGGCGTCCCGGTCCTATTCATAACCTTAATTGATTTGCTAGGAAAAATCAAAGCGACATTCCACGCGGACCATACCACGGAAAGCGAGGAAAAGCTGCTTCGGTTATATAAACGGGTTGACCTTTTAATAATTGACGACATGGGCAAAGAGCTGCCCACCCCCTGGGCCTTGTCGAAAATATACGAGGTTATAAACGCCCGTTATGAGGATTATAAGCCCGTTATAGTAACCAGCAATTACACGGCGGAAGAGCTAGTGAAGCGGCTAACACCTAAAGACGGGGACAAAATGACGGCGGACGCCACGGTGGACCGCATTTTGGAAATGACCTACACCGTACCATTGGCGGGCGAAAGCTGGAGGACAAAATGAAGCTAGCAAATATTATTATTTACGGCATAGCAAGCGCGGCGGCAATTTTAGTATTAGTTGATTTAGTAATTTTTATTTGCGTAGTGCTAGCAGCGGAGTAGGAGGCAAAATTGGCATATTACGACACCTGCCCCAAATGCGGGGCGCATAATGATCCGGGCGAAAAATGCGAGTGCCAGGAGGAACCGGAACGGGCGGTCATGGTCCTGGACCATTACGACATTATGACAGAAAAAGGATTTGTAATAAAAAACCCAAAAACCCCCACAGGGGGGGAAGAAAAAGAGGCTATTTAGTGGAAGTATACCGGCTAAATTTTTAGGAGGGCCGAAAATGCGATTAAAGATTATAGCGCACGGGTTAACGTGCGGCAAATGGATAGCGATAGAAGAAGCGCCCAAGACAGCGAAAGGGACTCGGCAAATGACCTGCCGGTGCATGGCTTGCGGTGAAGTAAAAACTATACGACTTGACAAGCTAAGAGATAGAACGGCCGCGGATTGTACCTGCGGCCGCTGGGTTCCGGGAAGGCTGCCCAAAGGCGGCGGCTATGCCTGCGAGCATAGAGTGACAAGGGACGCATGGTGCGAAACAAATTTAAACCGTCGGGGCTTTTGCTGCTACCATTGCAAGGAAAAAGAGAATTGCGAGCACGCCTGCCAAAACACACCGGACAGGTGCGAAAGCTTTAATTATATTCCGGGACTGCGAGGTGGAAAAGAATGGAACTCATGACGGCAGCGGCCAAGCTTAACATTATGGCCCGTTATACAGAAAACCAGCAGGAGCGGGAAGCGCTGGCGCTGGGCGTGGAGGCATTAAGGCGGCAGGCTGGCTACCCGCCCAACCTACCCGGCTATTGCACATTAGAAAAAGTTGATAATAACAATGTTGCGCTTTTTTACTATTTCGCAAAATTTCACGGGCAAAAATATAACAATATTTTTTGCTATTTGAGCCGGTGGAACCTTGACCGATTAAAGGCGGCGACTTATAAAGGAGAGCCCATTGTTACATATAGCGACCGGAACTGCTACGAGGAAAGCACCCCACTAGTGTGTGGCGTGCCGGTAATTTTAGGGGCCGAGGACGCATTGAAAAATAATATTTGGCTAGTGTCAAAAATTGAATAGGAGCAAAAAATGAGCAAAAAGGCAATGAATTTAAAAGAAATTTTAGCAGAATTAGAAAAAGGCGGCATTAATTATAGCTTTACGGCTATTATGCCCAACGGCGCGCCAGTATATGCTTTTCGAGCGGAACCGCCTACATTGGAGGCCGCGGGAGTGCTTATTGGCCACGTTATCGGGAACGTTTGTATGCACTTGCTGCATAGCGGAAATGACGAAAACAGCATACGGGCATTGTTTATTGATTTAGTAAATTTCGGTATTAAGGAATACAAAGAACATGGCGCACCAGTAAACCAGGCGGCCGAAAAGGAAACATTAAGTTAATGGCAAAAAAGCCCGGCAACGGTACTACCCAATATATACAAGCAAAAAGGAAGTATAAAGGCCGTGTTGGCGCGCGGCGGGCGCCGGGCTTTTTATAAAGGGGAGGCAGTAAAGATGATTAAAAAGGCATTTTTCATAATCATTATAATTTTGGCAGCGGTGGCGGTAAGCGGATTTTTCAAGGCACCGGAAAAGCCCGTTAAAAAAGTACATGTTGAGTACACGGTGCAAGCTGGCGACACCATGTGGGCCATTGCTACCAGGGCAGCGGAAACATACGGCGACGGCCGGGACATTCGTGTAATCATTCACCATATAAGCAAAGACAACGGCGGCTCCGTGGATATATACCCGGGGCAAAAGCTAGTATTAAATTTGGAGGCGCAAGAGTGAGCACAATTACAAAGTATTTCGACTACATGAAAAGCTGCATTTTTTGCGGGCGCGATCAAATCAACATGGACAAGGAAACAACCGGCAAGCGCCTGCTTGTGCGGATATACTGCCCCAATGGATGCACCATTATTGAGCGGTCCTGCCTGCTTAATGGTACACCGGAGGAAAACGCGGCAAAAGAGGATAAAACCGTTAAAAATGCTATTGAGGGCTGGCGGCTGGCGAATACCCGCGGGCCCCGGCGCTGGTAGGAGGTGCGGCAATGAATAGCATACAAGGCAAGGTGCCGGCAAAGGTGCGGGCGGCTTTTAGAACAAAAAACCGCTTTACATGCTGCTATGAGCAGGAAAGCGGGCATTTTATCGCTAGTAAAGCAATTCACGACACGCGGCAGGATGCAATAAGAGCAGCGGCAGAACAAGGGATGCGGCCCGACGTCGAAAGCATGGACGACATTCGCCTGGGCTGGGCGGCGTGGCGCTTTAACGGCACGGGCCCGAGCCGTTATTGTGAAGTGGACGAGGGCGCCCGCGGGGCGTTCCCGGTGTGGATTTTCCCGGTAATTGTGCCGGGGGAATAGGAGGCGGCAGCGGTGAAGAAAAGAAAACTAAAAAATAAAGAGTTTAGGCTTATGGAAAAAATAAATAAGCTAGATGCGCGCAAGCTAAAAAGCAAAAAGTGCTTTAAAGATTGCTTTTTCTTTAAACGAAAATATTACACCCATAACACCTGTATTGTTTGCCCGTGCCGGAAAAATACGCCATTTTTTACAAAGGGAGATGTATATAAATATTTTCGTAATAAGCGCCAGCGGCGCGAAAATTTTAATGAGTGCCCTTTTTAGGAGGTGGCAGCGGTGAAAATTAAAGAACTGATTGAAAAACTACAATCATTCCCCGAGGATGCAAACGTGGTATTTGTTGAGGGCTTGAACATTTACGGGGATATAAAATACACGGGCCCCGGCAGCGGATCTAGCGAGAAGGACGACGGCGAAAAGCTAAAACAGGAGGCGGAGCCATGAAAAGAAGCATAGGCGTAAATGTAGAAATTTATAAAAACCAATGGCCCCGAAATATGGATTTTTATAAACGCCGTATTATGGTAAGACGGGCCCTAGCGGCCGTATTTTTCAAAAATAAACGATTTTTCCTTGTTATACGTGAACAATTTTGCAACCGCTGGAAAGAAAAAATACAAGAGGCAAAGGCAGCGGGCGAGGATTTTAATATTAAAGCAATAAATGAGAGAAGAAAAAGCAGAGATCAGCGCTTTATAAAAAGATTTTATAAAAAATACGGCCATTATCCCTTTTTTGTTTGTACAGGTGAGCAGTAAATGGACATAGGAATTTTAGAGATGATAGAGTGTACGGCCTTTAGTTGCGCAATTTTATTAATTGCCTGCATTATCGCAAATGAAGGGCTAGAACGTAGCCGCGGCGGCTATGTATATAAACGGCCCGCACCAAAACAAAAGCCGCCCGAGGTAAAGAAAAATGAGCATTGAATTAAAACCCTGCCCATTTTGCGGGCAACAATTCACGTTGGAAATAGCGTTATTACACGCAGGCTTGCCTTTGTTAGTCATACCAGCGTACCGCGTGCAATGCCGGGAATATCGCGGCGGATGCGGAGCAGCAGCGGGCGCCCGTGAATCAAAAGAAGCGGCGGCGGCGGCGTGGAATCAGAGGGCGGAAAAATGATTGATTTGAAGCCCTGCCCTATTTGCGGGCAAAAAAATACGGTAAAAATTTGCACATTACAAGAGGGCTTCCCTTTTCTTTACCCGGCCTATTATGTATCATGCCTCCGGTATTACGGCGGATGCGGGGCAACTGGCGGCGCACGTGATACAAAAGAAAACGCGGCAAAGTTATGGAATACGAGGGCAAAAAATGAAGTTTGAAAACACTTTAAAACAAGTAACAAACGCGCCCCAGCAGGAAAGCGAGGAATCGCTAATTAGGAACCTGGGCATTTTATATTGTTGCAATAGAGGATTAAGCGGCGGTCCTAATATTGTAATGTACCCTATTAAATGGCAGCACATGCGCGAGGCCGAACAAAATTATAAAGGCTATTATGAAGCTGATTTTTTGTATATTACAAAAAATAACTATCTTTACGAGGTAGAAATAAAAATCAGTATAGAAGATTTTAGGGCGGACCAAAACAAAGCAAGCTACCACGACCACCCGGACGTTCGCGGCTTTTATTATTGCATACCCTGGCTAATGTATAGCAAATACAAAGACGAAATACTAGAAACATGCAAAAGCAAGGGCGCGGGCCTAATTGTTAATACTTCTAGCCGTGGCTTAATGGTATTTCAAAAGCCTAAACAACGCAAAGAAGTGCCTGCCCTGGACGCGTGGCACCTTATACATTATTTACGGCTATTTGCTTTTAAATGGGTGGGGCGTTATTAGGAGGCGGCGGCAGAATGACACATAAAGAATTTCTATTGGAATTGCTTAAAATTCGTAACGAGTGCGACCAGCGCGCAAGCTGCTGTAATTGCAAATGGCGCTGCAGCGACGGCCTTTGCCTTTTTGATGACCTGCCATTTGATTGGCGTTTATCTATGTTAAACACAGGTGGCGAAAATGATTAAGAAAACAAAGCGGGTTCGACTACACGGGCCCGCATTGCGTGCTCTGAATACGGCTATACATGAGCGGGACAGCAATTGCTGCATAGTTTGCGGGGCCTACGTGCTGCCGGGCGAAAAATTCCACCATGAGCCGCCAGGAGCGAACAAAAGCGACGAAATAGAAAAAGGCGTAACACTTTGCTTTAGCTGCCACGCGGCGCGGCATTTTGGGGCCGAGAGCGCGGCAATTAGGGCAAAGATAATAGACTATTTAAACAATCTTTACGGAGGGGAGAACCCGGAACAATGGAATTAAAAGACTATAAGACCATAGCGGCTCCAAAAGCCACAGCGGGCGGCGTCCCGGTACATTGTGCGCATGATGAAATTAGAGCAATAGCGGACCTGCGGCCGAACCCCAAAAACCCGAACAAGCACCCAAAAGAGCAAATTGCCCTATTGGCTAACATCATAAGCGCCACGGGCTGGCGGCAGCCGATAACGATCAGCGCATTAAGCGGCTATATTGTTAAAGGGCACGGCCGATATATGGCAGCAATGGCCGCGGGCTTGACGGAGGCGCCGGTAGATGTTCAAAACTATACCAGCGAGCAAGAGGAATACGCGGACCTCCTGGCAGATAACCGGCTGGCCGAATTAAGCAATATAGACGACGCCCTGCTTGCGGATATTTTTACGGATTTGAACCCGGAGCAAATACCCGTTGAATTGACGGGCTACACGGAAAAAGAAGTTGCGGACATTTTGGCCGCCTTGAATGATGGCTTGGAGGAATTGGCCGCGGATCCGGACGAAATACCCGACGCTCCCCCCCGAATTATTACGCAGCGGGGCGACATTTGGCAATTAGGACGGCACCGGGTAATGTGCGGCGATTGTACCAGCGAAGAAAACCGTGCCCAGCTATTTGCAGGAGCCGCGCCCGAAATACTTTTGACCGATCCGCCATATTGTAGCGGCGGCTTCCAGGAGGCAGGCCGCAAAGCCGGCAGCAAGGGCAGCAGCGCAAAAAGTGAAGAAAATTTATATATAGCTAATGACACATTGAGCACTCGGGGCTACCAATCATTGATAAAACAAATTTTGACCAATAGCCCGGCAAAAGTGTGCTATATATTCACCGATTGGCGTATGTGGGTATATTTGTTCGATTTGGTGGAGGGCAGCGGGTACGGCGTAAAAAACATGCTTGTATGGGACAAGCAGGCCGTGGGCATGGGCAACGGCTGGCGCACCCAGCACGAGCTTATTATGTTTGCCCATAAGACAAAGCCCCAATGGGACAATCATAAAGGATATGGCAACGTATTGCAGGCAAAGCGCACCGGCAACAAATTACACCCAACACAAAAGCCCGTTGAACTCATTGCAAAGCTTTTAGATAACACACAATGGGCCCAAGGTGTATTTGAACCATTCTGCGGCAGCGGTACGACATTGATCGCGTGCGAGCAAACACAACAAAAATGTTACGGCATGGAGCTGGAGCCCCATTACGTGGACACCATTGTACAAAGATATATAAACGCCACCGGGCGGCTGGATGTAAAGCTTTTTAGAGATGGTAAAGAGCAGCCGCGGGAAGTTATCGGTCCCCTACTGGCGGCACAATTGGAGGAATAAGCATGAGGGCGTGGCAGCGTCGAGCAAGAAAATACAGGGGCATAAAATGCCATATTAGAAAACCCAAATTTACAAAATTGCCACCGGAAAAAGAAAAAGCTATCACGGAATGGCTTTTAGAATCCGCGGCGGCTATTCATGCAAATTTTGTCGAATTGAAAATAAAAAAGGAGAAAAAGCATGGGCCAACAATATAACATGAGCCAGTACCGAAAGCACCGGGAAGCGGGAGCAAAGGCCCGGAACAACGGCCAACAATTTGAAAGCCTTATAGAGCGGGCCTGCTTGCGATATATGGCTTTAAAAATCGCATATATTGAGAAAACCCCGGAACCCATGAAGCCATTAAGCAAGGCGAACCAATACGGGCAATTTGCTGCTTGCTATGTAAAGCACGCCCAGCCGGATTATAAAGGCACCCTAAAGGGCGGCCGGGCCGTGGTATTTGAGGCAAAGCACACCGACGGGCAGCGGATAGAACAAAACCGCGTAACACCGGAGCAGGCGGCGGCGCTGAACCGCCACGAAAGCATGGGGGCCTTGTGCTTTGTCCTGGTAAGCTTTAGCTTTGAAAATTTTTACGCGGTGCCCTGGAAGGTGTGGCGGGATATGGCCGGACAATTTGGCAAAGTGAGCGCTAACGAAAAAGACCTCCTCCCCTACCTTGCCCCGGGTATTATGACCTTTTTGGACAAGCCCCTGGGCTGGATGATACAGGAGGAAACAGGAAAAACGCCCTTGCAGCATATCCAGCAGGGCATGAAGCAGCCACCAATGGCAGCGGATGAACACAAAGAACTAAAAAAAGTATTGCAGGATGAACTAGGCGGCGAAATTACAAAAATTTTGGTATAACCGCCCCATGGCGATTATATAAACCCCTAAAAAGAAAGGAGGGAACGAACATGCGCGGTGGAGTCTTAGTCAGCGCTATTTTTGCGCTGCATGTAGTAACCCGTTCAAGTATTTTTAAGGAGGCATAAACCATGAAAAATTTCGCAATCTTTTGGAGCCGCACCGGCTGGAAAATCGCTTATAGCGTTATTGTTGTAACGGGAATTATTTTGTTATTCGCTATTTTTGGCTAACAGGAGGGCACCATGAACACGACCTTGTTATCTATTGGCATTATCGCCCTTATCATTGCGGGCGGCTGGTGGCTGATGAAGCACTAAACCATTAGGGCTGTTTATGGTGGATATTTGGGAGGCGGTACCAATGGACGCACAATGCGCTTAATATAGCGCGAATATATAAACCAAAACTATAAAAACAAAGGGGGGGGAAATATGCAGCAGAGAGCCACAACAAAAGACAACATTGCTGTGTATAGTGCCTACGACGAAATTGTAAAAATTGAAAACCTTAAACCGAACCCAAAAAACCCGAACCAGCACCCGGCGGAACAAATCGCCCTGCTTGCGGATATAATCACCCGCACGGGCTGGCGTAACACAATAACCGTATCAACGCTAACCGGCTATATTGTAAAAGGCCATGGGCGGCTGCTGGCCGCGGAATATGCGGGCTTTACAGAGGTGCCGGTAGAATACCAGCATTATAATACAGAGGCGGACGAACTAGCGGACCTTGTGGCCGATAACCGCCTGGCAGAACTGGCGGAAATGGATAAGGCCCGGCTGGCTGAAATATTCGCCACGCTGGACACTGAAAAGCTAAAATTAACCGGATATACAGAGCAGGAGGCGCAAGACCTGCAGGACATTATGGCCGACATTGATTTGGCGGCGGATATTGCCGAGGACCTTGTACCGGCGGCAGAAATTGACGCGGAACCGGTAACACGGCCCGGGGATATTTGGCTTTTAGGGAAAAATAAATTGATATGTGGGGACGCCACGGACGAGGCGGTGTATAAGGCGCTTATGGGCGACGAATTGGCGCAGCTCATAATTACAGATCCGCCATATAACGTGGACTATACCGGAAAAACAGAAAAAGCATTAAAAATAAAAAATGATAACAAGAAAAGCAACGAATTTAAGCAATTGCTAATAGAGGCATTTACCAACATGGGACAATACGGGGCCCCGGGCGCGGCGGTGTACATTTGGCACGCGCCAACAGAGGGCCTAAATTTTAGATTGGCAATGGCAGCGGCGGGAATTGAAGAAAAGCAAGAGCTTATATGGGCAAAAAATCATTTTGTTTTAGGGCGGCAGGACTACCAATGGCAACATGAGCCCTGCCTTTATGGCTGGATAAAGGGCGGCGCTCATTATTTCATAGACGACCACAAACAGAGCACAATACAAGCGCTGGCGGATGTTGACCTGGAAAAGCTAAAAAAACATGAACTAATAGAACTTATAAATAATCATTTAGGCGACGCCCTACCCTCTAGCGTTATAAGAGAAAAGCGGCCAATGAGGGCGGACCTACACCCCACAATGAAGCCCATTAAGCTATTTAATAGGCTAATGACCAATAGCAGCAAGCGCGGCTGGCTTGTACTGGATCCATTCGCCGGAAGCGGGACAACACTAATCACGGCAGAAATGGCCGGGCGGGTGGCGCGCTGCATTGAACTGGATCCGTATTATTGCGACGTCATAGTGCGGCGCTATATAAATACTTTTGAAGATAACAACGTCAAATGTTTGCGAAGTGGCAAGCTGGCGGCGGTTGAGGATATAGAGAAAATTTTTCAGACCGAAAGCGGTTAATAAAACAGGAGGCGCAAGGAATGAGCAAGGCAGAAATACGAGAGCGGCTGGACCGGTACACGGACCTATTGGCAGAAATACGCATAGAAGAACGCAGGGCAAAGGCTTTAGAGGATGACGGCAGCGTCATTCAACGCCGGGCCCGCGCTGGTATTTGCGACAACCTTAATAAGCTGCTAGACCAGGAGCAAAAGGAATACGAGGCGTTAATAAAAATAATTAACCAATTGCCCCGCGTTGAGCAACGGCAGGTCTTGCTGGCCCGTTATATGGATGGGCAAGGCTGGCAGGCCATTACGGCGGCGATATTTGGGGACAGGTGCGACTTTGACGAAAAGGCGCAAAGCTACCTCCGGCGCGTGCACCGTATACACGGCAACGCCCTGGCAAATGCTAATAAAATAATGTTACAGCCCGCCTTGCAGCGCTAAACCTTGTCCCCCGGCCCGTCCGGGGGCTTTTTGTTATAGAATCGAAATATAATCTTTGTGGAAAAAATATCCAAAAAATTAAAGAAAAATGCTTGACTATTGGACACCAACAGAGCTATAATATAACCAAGGTAAGGGGAACGGCCCCAGCCCTAGTAAGGAGGTAGCAAAATGAAAGTTAATTACTATGTTTTTCCGGATAACATTCCATTAGAAACCATGAAGCAACTGGCGATTGAATACGGGTTGACCGTATATTATGACCACCCGGACGGATGGGAGCTAAATTGCAGCAACGAACGTATAACAAAAGAAAGGTTAATAGAATTGGTTATAACAAACCCGCCCGCACCTATTAAAGCAATCGAGCACACTTTAAGATTTTTAAAAGTAACCACAGTAAAACAGCTAATAAGAAAATACGGCGGCCATGGCTTTACAGAATTTTATAACAGGCGTGATGGTGAATTTTACGGATGTACACCAATCGAATTAAAAGGCAGAAATCAGCAAGTAGGATATAAAGTAAAATAAGCGCGGGGCCCAGCGCCCCGCCCTACAAAGGGAGGAAAAGACAATGACCGACAAGGAAAGAAAATTATTAGAAATTGCGAAAAAGCACATTGTAACCATGGAGGACCGGAACAATTGGGACGAGGCCATGCGGGACGATCGGGACTTTTTCGACGTGTATATAACGGCACTTTATAAAGCCATGGCGGATGCCTACGAGGCCGGGAAACAGGAGGCGGCAAATGAGTAACAAAGAAAAAGAAATGTTAAAAATTAGCTATCAACAAAAATTTGCGCAGCTACTAGACATTAGAAAATTTGTTGACGAGGGCCGAAAAGGATGGAGCAAAGAAGATTATGCCCAGCAATGCGGCATAGTATTAGGCTATAAAATGGCCGTATTAGAATTGCTAGAGTTAAACAAAAGGACGGGAACATGCCAGCACATAATAGAACAATGGGAAAAAGAAGTTATAGAAAAGAATAAACAGGAGGCGGCGAACTAATAAGATAGAGGCACCCAGCGCGGGGGCCTCTTTTTTTGTGCCGAAAAACCCGGAACACAAAAAAATCAAAAATCAAAAACCCCGCGTATTTTCCCCGCAAAGAGGGCACCGGCGGCGGCGCACTTGTCACTATTTGTCATACTTTGTCATTGAATGTCACACCCTACCCCATTTTATAATATCCGCGAGGGACGGCCAGCAAACCAATTCCTCCTCTTTCACTGGGCCGGGGGAACGGACACCCCCGGCCACCCCTTAATGATGGGAGGCGGCAGCGGTGGCAAAATTCAAGATTGAGGCAAAGAACCTGCGCAAGATCGCGGAACAAATAGAGCGGCGCAAGGTACCAGCAGAAAAAGCCCTTGAGGCCACGGTGCGGGATATGCGCAGCCGCGTGCCTGGATTTGTGGCCGGGGAAGTAACGGGCGTATACAACATCAAGAAAAGTGAAGTTATGCCCGCAAAGATAAACAAGAAAACCGGCAAGCTAGGAAAGACCGCCGGCACCGTGCGAGTGATTGGCAAAACAGTAACCGGCCTTGAAGTGGTATATACTGGCCGGCTATTGACGCCGACACATTTTGGCATGAGGCCCAAGAAATTAGCGAAAACCAAAAGAGGGCGCCGGGCACCAATCACGGCCGAAATTAAAAAAGGACAAAGGAAGCAGCTCCACCCGGACGCCTTTTTGGGCAGCAACAAGGGCGGCGGCTATATTCCATTTAGACGACACACAAATAAAGCATATCCCATATATGCAATCAAAACTTTATCCATGCCACAGATGGTGCAGAATGAAATTGTATATAAAAAAATTAGCAATAAAGTCAATTCAGAGTTAGAAAAAAGGCTAGCGCATAACGTGAAAAGATTTTTAGATAAATGAGCAAAAGTTGACCGCGTAAAATGGCCGTAGAGCCACGAAAACGCCCGCGCGCGAGTGTTTATACACGCAAGCGAAAAGAACGCACAGCGGGCAAATACGGCGGCGCTAGAGGCAATCAGACTATTTTCGTAGGTACTGCTGACGGCCAAAAAGCCTGTGGTGCTGGCGAGCCCGAAATTTTGCTAGTTACAAGAAATTTTTTCACGGGCATTTCGTTACACTAGAAATTTGCATTTTGGAGGTGCACAAATGGCAGGCGAAAATAAAAACTATCAAAAAGCGGATGTTATCGCCCGCCTATTTGGTAAGACCACGCGCCGGATCCAGCAGCTAACACAGGACGGCGTTCTACCAACGGAACAAACACCCGAGGGCAGGCGCTACGACCTACTCCCCACCATAAAGCGATATATACAGTATTTAGAGGCGCGAGCTGAAAAGCAGCAGCCGCAAAGCTTAAACGAAAAAATCGAAAAAAAGCTAGATGCAGAAATAAAATACAAAGAGGCAAAAGCAAGCAAGGCAAAACTGGAGCTTGACGAATTAAAAGGCAAGCTACACAGGGCGGAGGATATAGAAAAATTAACGAATGAGCTTGTATTTGCCGTCCGGTCTATGCTGCTAGCCTTGCCCGGCCGTGTTGCTATGGATGTAGCAGCCATTAACACGGCGCCCGAGGTGAGCCAATATATGGCCCGACACGTGGCGGTGCTGCTGGATGAACTGGCAACACATGAATACAACCCGGACACATACAAGCAGCTGGTGCGCGAACGTGAGGGATGGGAAACCGACCATGACAGCGACAGCGACGACGAAGAAGAAATATAATTTTTTCGCCCGTCCCTGCCCTGCTTTTAGCAAATGCCTTGAAAATTTCAGACCGCCCGAGGACTTGACCGTCGACGAATGGGCGGACAAATACCGCATACTGCCGGAAACATCCGCGGAAGCGGGCCCCTGGCGAACAAGTCGCACCCCCTATTTGCGGGAACCCATGCGGGCTTTCACCGATCCAAATGTTAACCGCATTGTTATGGTAGCGAGTAGCCAGGTGGGCAAATCAGAATTAGAACTAAATATTATTGGTTATATCATAATGCAGGATCCCGGAAGCATTTTATATATACAGCCCGCGGAAGCGGACGGCAAAAAATTCTCCCGGCAGCGTATTGCCCCCATGATTAGGGCCTGCAAGCAATTGCGGGAAAAAGTCGCGGACGTGAAAAGCCGCGACGGCGGCAACACCATTTTGCAAAAAATGTTCCCGGGCGGCAGCTTGACAATAACGGGCAGTAATAGCGCCCCGGCCTTGTCCTCTATGCCTATACGATACGTTATAGGCGACGAACGGGACCGCTGGGCAGATAGCGCCGGCACAGAGGGCGATCCCTGGGAGCTGGCGCAGGCCCGCCAAATTACATTTTACAACCGCAAATCGGTGGAAGTATCAACCCCGACAATAAAAGATAGCAGCAAAATCGAGGCCAGCTACTACCAGGGCACGCAGGAACGGTGGCTCCACCGGTGCCCGTATTGCGGTGAATATAACGAAATTTGCTTTGAAACCGTCAAACATGAGCACATAAAAAGCATAGTAAACAACCGCGAACAGCACGCGGTGAAAATAATCGGGCACGCCTGCCCCGATTGTGGGCACGTATACACGCAGAACCAAATGCGCAAGCAGCCCGCAAAATGGGTGGCAGATAACCCGGAGGCACTCAAAACCGGGTGCCGGTCCTTTTGGTTGACTGCCTTTGCGTCCCCATGGGTAACATGGGAAAGCATTTTGCTTGATGTATATAAAAACGAAAATGATCCCGAAAAACTAAAAGTAGTTTACAACACAAAACTAGGCAAGCTATGGGAACATAGGGACGTAAGCCAATCAGACGAGGAACTGTTAAAGCGCTTAGAAGAATACCCGGCCGAACTACCCGACGGCGTGCTTTGCTTAACGTGCGGCGTCGATACGCAGGACGATCGCCTTGAGTATGAGGTAGTGGGATGGGGCAAAAACGGCGAAAGCTGGGGCATTAAAAAGGGCTACATCATGGGAGCCCCGGATACCCCGGAACCATGGGCGCGCCTGGATGATGTTGTGGACCGGCGCTATGAATTTAGCAACGGGCAAGGCCTTGCAATCTCTTTAACTTTGATAGATAGCGGCGGCCATTTCACGCAAACAGTATATGAGCGCTGCCGGGAACGGCAGGCAAAAAGAGTATTTGCAATCAAGGGCCGCGGCGGTGAAGGTATTCCAATAGTTAACCCGCCTAAACGTGTAGCAATCCGGGACCGCAAGCGCGTAACCTGCTGGCTTTATTCTTTAGGCGTCGACGCCGGCAAGGCGATTATATATCAGAATATACAAGTACAAACGCCCGGCGCGAAATATTGCCATTTTCCTAAAGGGCAGGAGCGCGGCTATGATATTAACTTTTTTAACGGCCTAATATCCGAGCGCATGGTCCGCAAGCGAACGGCGGGCGGCTATAAGATGGCATGGGAAAAGCTACCCGGGCACCGGCGTAATGAGGCATTAGACTGCCGGAACTATGCGCTGGCGGCGGTAAAAATACTTGATCCGGACTTTGACGCCCTAGCCATTAGATTAAAGGCATTAGCTACCCCACAGCATGAGGAAAAGAGGCCGGAGCCCGCAAAACAGCAAAAGCCACGGCGGCGGCGTAAAATGTTTGACGAATGGTGAACAACATGGACGAAGCGAAAAAATTAAGAATACAAGAGGAAATCGACGAAAAGCGGGAACGGCGCAGGCTATATATTGAACGCGAAAAAGTTATGTTAACCGGAGGCGTGCAATCTTATGGCATGGGAAGCCGTAACCTTGCCCGCTATACAACCGACCTAGCCCAAATCCGGGCAGCTATAAAAGAGCTGGACCAGGAAATCAAGGAACTAGAGGCATTATTGAACAATGAACCAGCGCGGCGGCGCGTGGGCCTTGTATTCCAAGATTGGTAAGGAGGTAAAGTATGCGGCAAGTAAAACGCTTTTATAACAAAGGCTATGGGGATGCAGGCGCCAGCAGAAAGCGCCGGTCCTTAAAGGGCTTTACTGCAAAGAGCGGCAGCCCTAAAGAAGATATTGACTTTAACAATTACACATTGAGGCAGCGGGCCCGTATGTTATATATGGCCGCACCCATTGCGACCTCTGCTATAAAAACAAATAGGACTAATGTTGTAGGGCCCGGGCTTATGTTATCCGCCCGAGTTGACCGCGAAATTTTGGGCATGAGTGAGGAGCAGGCCGCGGCGTGGCAGCTTAACACAGAAAAAGAATTTGCTTTATGGGCCGAAAACCGGCAAGCGTGCGACGCCCTGGGCTTAAATGATTTTTACGAGTTGCAACAAATCGCCCTTATGGCCTGGCTATTATCCGGCGACGTGTTCTGCCTAATTAAAGGCGGGGCAAAAAATCCGCTTAACCCCTACGACTTATGCCTGCATTTAATCGAGGCGGACCGCATATCCACCCCGACGGCCTGGACGGCAGCGGGCGGACTTTTGACAGAGGGCAAAAACGGCGACAATGGGAACAAAATTCACGACGGCGTGGAAGTTGACGCCGGCGGCCGTGTTATCGCCTACCACATCCGCAATACATATCCGTATGAAATCAGCACGGAGCAAACCGAATGGCAGCGCATAGAGGCAACGGGCAAGGAAACGGGCCTGCCCAACATCCTGCAAATTATGGATGCAGAACGCCCGGAACAATACCGGGGAGTTAGCTATTTGGCCCATGTTATCGAGCCCCTGCTGCAAATGCGGCGCTATACCGAAAGCGAACTAACAGCGGCGACCGTAGAAAGCTGCTTTGCTGGCTTTATCAAAACGGAAGCACGACCGGACGAAATACCCATGAACGAAACGGGACAAGCGGAACCCGGGACCAGTAACCCCGACGACTTTAATTTCGGGCCCGGTGAATTTAACGTATTAAAACCCGGCGAAGATATAACCTTTTCAGATCCGAAAAGACCGGCGAGCGGCTTTAGCGCTTTTGTTAGGGCGGTAGCTGAACAAGTGGGCGCGGCGCTGGAAATCCCGGCGGACCTTTTGCTTAAGGCGTTTACTGCTAGTTATTCCGCGAGCCGTGGCGCGCTGCTTGAAGCGTGGAAAGCGTTCCGGATGCGCAGAGGATGGTTCGCAAAAGATTTTTGCAAGCCGATTTATGAGGCATGGCTGGCGGAGGCCGTGGCAATAGGCCGCATAAATGCCCCCGGCTTTTTCGTGGATCCTAGAATCCGCAAGGCATACAGCGGCAGCGAATGGACCGGCCCGAGCCAGGGGCAACTGGATCCGGAAAAAGAAATTAGCGCAGAAATTTTGGCTTGTGAACACGGCTTCTCTACCCATGAGCAAAGCACGGCCAAATTGAACGGCGGCAACTGGCGCAACAATGTGCAAACATTGGCCCGCGAAAATAAAGAGCTAACAGCAGCGCAGCAGCAGAAAGGAGTTGCAAATGAGTAAAAAAATTTATTTTAGGGCGGGCCCGATTATGCCCGCGCGCTTTTGGAATGTGGCGGAGGTTAACGGCGACACGGCCGAAATGACTTTATACGGCGACGTCGTGCCGGAGCAGCCCATAGATTGGTGGACCATGGAACCATTGCCGGGCCAATATATCTGCCCCGAGGCATTTGCGCAGGACCTAGCGCTCATTAAAAATAAACGTGTAATCAATATTAAAATTAACAGCCTGGGCGGCGACGTATACACGGCGCTGGCTATCCATAACGCGCTTAAAGAGCTACCCGGAACAAAAAATATTATTGTTGAGGGCATTGCAGCCAGCGCGGCCAGCGTTATTGCAATGGCTGGCGACACCGTGAAAATGTACCCGGGCTCCCTAATGATGATACACGGAGTGTCCGCCTTTGTTTACGATTATATGCAAATTAACGACCTTAAAAAAATGATTAAGGCCATGGACGCCAGCGAGCGGGCCATTGCTGCAATCTATGCGGGTAAGACCGGCACCGAGGAAACAACCCTGCGGGCCATGATGGAACGGGAAACATGGATGACCGGAAAAGAAGCAATTGAAAAGGGCTTTGCGGACGAGCTGCTAGAGGGCGAGGGCCCACAAATGGCAATGACAGTGGCGGAGCACTTGCTAATAGTTAACGGCGTTAAACATAACACCGAGGGCTTGACCATTCCGGAGCGCTTTAATATTCCTAAGCTGGCAGCGGCGGCACCGGCACCCGTTGTTAATAAAAATAATTCCGAGAAAGGAGAACAAAAACAAATGACCATTGAAGAATTACGCGCACAATATCCCGAATTTGTGGCGCAAATTGAACAGGAAGCCGTGGCTGCTGACCGTGCGAGAATCCGAGAAATTGAGGAAATCCAAGACACCATTGGCGACGCCGAAATGATCGCAGCGGCTAAATTCACCAACCCCACCAACGCGGCAGCGCTGGCATTGGCAGCCATGAAAAAACACAAGGCACTGGGTACCGACTTTTTGGCAGCACGTGCACAAGAAACACAACCGGCTGCAGCCGTACCGGCAGCAGCAGCCCCCGAGGATAACCCGGCGGCCATTGCTGCAAAGCAAAAAGAAGAAGAAACCCAAGAAATTAACAAAGTAGCCGAACTGTACGGCAAAATTTTTAAATAGGAGGCAACACCATGGAATTAGATTTGACTCGCACCCATACCCTGCTTGCAGCTTATGAAGCTACCCCGGCGGTCCCCTCTTTCCTTAAAGACCGCTATTTTCCTACTAATGCAATGACCGACATTTTTAATACCGACGACGTGCTAATCGACTTTAAGGAAAACGGCCGCAAAGTGGCACCCTTTGTGCTGCCGGTAGTTGGTGGCGTGGTAATGACACGCGGCGGCTATACCACCGACCGCTTCACCCCGCCTTTGATTGCACCCCAGCGCACCTTGTCCGTGGATGATTTGAAAAAACGCGGCTTTGGCGAGGCTATTTTTAGCGGCGTGGCACCTGCTGACCGTAAAGCCTTAATTACCTTGCGCGACCTTAAAGAACTGGACGAAATGACTACCCGACGCGAAGAAATTATGGCGGCCGAAATTTTAGTAAATGACAAAGTGGTAATGAAGCAAATCACAGCCGACGAGGGCGTGACCGAGGACAAAGTGCTTGTATTCCATACCGGCGACGTGAACCCGTACCAATATAACCCGACTACTAGCTGGGACGCTGCCGGCGCTAAAATTTTGTCTGATATTAACGCTATGGTGCAAATGTTGACCGTTAAAGGCCTGCCCGCGGAGGAGCTGGTAGTAGCTGGCGACGTGGCCGACGCTATTATTAACGACGCAACTATTCAAAACCTGCTCGACGTTAGCCGCATGAACCTGGGCAGCATTGCCCCGCTGGAATTGCCGGACGGTGCAGCACACATTGGCACCATTAACGTGTACGGCAAAATGATTAAAATTATTGCTTATACAGAAACCTACGAGGCAGACGACGGCAAAATTACCCCGTATATTCCGGACGGTACTGTTATTTTGACCGCACCGGCAGCAGGCCGCGGCCTTTATGGTGCAGTAACCCAGCTTGAATGGGACGGCGAATTTTACACCTACCCGGGCCGCCGTGTTCCGAAATATTTGCCGAAACCGGGCGAAAACACCCGCACTTTGACCTTATCTAGCTGCCCCGTGCTCATTCCCAAAAACAAGGGCGCATGGATCAGCGCAAAGGTTATTTTATAGGCTAATAAGTGCATAAGCACACAATGCGGCGCTTTTTGCGGCTGATGCAGCCGCATTGAGCGCCTAAACCCTAAATTATTCACAAGAGGTGGACAACATGTTAATTCAAATTTTAGCAGGCACATTTGGACACCAAACACCGGCGGGCCGCGTGGTCCCTATTCGCGCCGGTGAAGTGGTCCAGGTGGACGAGAATATTGGCGCGCGCCTTGTTGCTAAAGGTGTAGCCGTTGAGGTAGAAATGGCCGGCAGCGTACCGCCCGAGCTGCAAAAAGAACTCGGGGACGACGCCCCGGAAAATGACGACGCCCCGGCAATCCCCGAATATAACGACCAAATGAGCCGCGCGCAGCTTGAAGAAATTGGCATTGAAATGGGCCTAGAGCCCGCCGAATTGCAGGAGGCAAAGAACAAGGCCGCTGTCATTGCCTTGCTGGATGAATTAAAGGCAGAACTTGAAGAAGAAGCCCCGGGCTTTGATCCCGCAGCAGCTATCAAATGACTTTTAAAGACGAATTAGCGGCCGACCTTGACAACGTATTTTTTAATGAATTGGAATTTGCAGAGGGGCACATTGTCGAGGGACAAGAAATTATTTGCGTTATTGACAGCGATCGCGGCCAGGCAAAGAACGACGGCAACATGTACGGGCTGGCGGAGGCTGATTTTATATTACTGGCTAAAAGCGTGGACCTACCACGGCGCAAAGAATCCGGCGAACTGCTGAACCTTGACGGCAAAGAGTTAACAGTCAGCTATTGGGACGAACAGCAGGGCATGGCCGTTATAGGCCTAGTAAGCCCGGTAACAGCATAGGAGGCGGGCAGCTATGGCAATAGTAAACGACCTTGAAAAAATCCGCGAATGGCTACAAGAAAACATTTGCGAAAAAGTGCTGTTAAAATTGCCGGATGATAACAACGCGGGCGACGGCTACCAACCCGAGCTGGTCCACCCTACCGCGTTCGCCCTTTTCACCCCGACAAAGGACAGACTGCCCCCGAATGTGCGGCTCCCGGTCCCCTCTTTATGCGTGCGCATTGTGGAGGGCGAACACAAAGGCAGCACCAACACCATGCAGCTAATTGTGAACTTTTGCACCTGGAACCCGGGCGCGCATATCCAATATAAACCGATTGAGGATGGCGCGGGGATAAAGGGCTATAATGCCCAGGCCATGCAATACCAACGCAACGCGGACGGCTGGCAAGATGTTTTTAGCTTTATCGACCACGCATTGCGGGAACTGGAAAACGCCGAATATATAGCAGATATGCGAATTGTGGCGGAGGATGGCATTAAATACGGCATGACCAGCGACAAAGAAGGGCTTGACGACTTTTATCCCTATTGGCTGGGCTGGCTAACCTTTACCGTGCAAAGCGGCAATATTAGGGCAAAATCATACAACGAATTTTTGTAAAGGAGAAAAAACATGTTCAAAGTAATTGCTACCGTATGGGCTTGCTAATCTAATTTACTGATATATAGAACCCTAAAACAAATTTTTATAAAGGGAGGTTAACAAATGGCTAACACATATCTTTACGGCGCTTATGGGCACCTGGGCGAAACCGTGGCACAAAGCGCGGTGCAGGCCGGCACCGTGCCCGTGTATGTAGGCACGGCACCGATTAACCTTGTGCGCGATTATAAAGCAGTAAAGGGCGTAAATAGCCCGTTAAAGCTGAATAATTTTGTTGATGCACAACGAAAGCTGGGACTTTCAACCGATTGGGGCCGCTTTACCTTGTGCGAGGCAATTACCGCGCATTTTAATAACCCCGTGGGCAACATTGGCCCAATTTACGTTATTAACGTACTGAATCCGGACACCCACAAAAAGAGCACACAAAGCACAAAGGCGCTAACTTTTGTAAACGGGCGCGCTGAATTTGTGAGCGATACCATTATTCTTGATACCCTGGCTATTGTAGACAAGGCCGAGGGCGTCGACTATAACCTGGACTACAATTACACCAATAACAAAGTAATTTTAACCAGCGCGGACGCAGCGCAGCCTTTGACCGGCACAATTAACGTAACTTTTTACGAAATTGATACCGACAAAATCGACGCAGCGGCCATTATTGGCGGCGTAACCGCAAACGGCGAATATAGCGGCCTGGGCGCCTTGAAATTGCTTTATCAAGAGCAATACCAGGTGTGCAACTTGCTGGCGGCACCCGGATGGAGCCACGATCCCGCCGTATATAATGCGCTGATCAGCGCGGCCCAAAAAATTAACGGCCATTGGGACGCCTTTGTATGTGCGGACATTCCCCTTGTGGATGCTGAACAAAACAAAGTTGATACAATCCAAAAGGCCATTGACTGGAAAAAGGCCAACGGCTACACCAACGAACGCAGTAAGGTATGCTGGCCGCAAGGCATGGACAACGCGGGCCAAATTTTCCATTTGTCCACCCTTGCAATGGTTGAGCTCATGCGCGCCGATTTTACCCACGACAGCGTGCCCATGGAAACCTGCGGCAACAAAGAGGTGCAAGTCATTAAACAATATTTTGGCGCTGATACCAAGAACCAGGGCTTCGACCAGCAGGACGGCAATGAGCTGACCAGCAACGGCATTATGACTCTTATCGCGTGGGGCGGCAATTGGGTATTATGGGGCGACCATACCGCGGCATATAGTTACGGGGCGGATGTGGATCCGCGCGCTATTTTCGACGTGTCCATGCGTATGCTTTTCTATATCACTAACAGCTTCCAGCGTGAGTGGTCCCCGAAAATCGACAAGCCCATGACCTTGCAGCTAAAAGAAAGAATTTTGAACCGCGAGCAGGAGAAGCTGGACGCCCTGGTAGCACGCGGCGCCCTTTTGGGTGAGCCTACTATTCTTTTCCTGGAAAGCGAAAACAGCACCACCGACCTAATGAACGGCGACTTCCGTTGGGATATTGCGGCAACACCTACCCCGCCTCTCAAATCCGCGACCGTTTACGTGGCCTATACCGATGCTGGCTTCAGCGCTTATTTCGCAGAAGAATAAACGGAGGTATAAAAAATGTTTATGAATATTAAAGGCGCCGTATTAGCAAATACGGTATACCGTGACGGCGTGCTTTGCGCTAAAGACGTTACATTAACCCTCCCCACCGTGACCTATAAGACCGCGGAACACCAGGCCATGGGAACGCTGGAACTGCCCATGTTGGGACAGATTGAAGCAATGGAGGCCAGCGTAACCAAAAAGGGCTATGATACCGGCCTGGCGCAATTGGCAAAGCCCGAGGCGCTTAATCTTGAATTTAGATTTGTGCAGGATGTAATCGACGCGAACGACGTAAGCAAGCCGGAGGGCTGCAAGGCGTTCATGCGTTGCGTGCCTAAGATGATGCCCGGCAGCGACCTGGAACCGGGCGCCGTGGGCGATACTCAAATCACTTTTGCCGTGAGCCGCTACCAGCTTATTGTGGGCGGGGAAGAAATTTGTTTGATTGACCAGCTAAAAGGAATCCAGCGAATTAACGGCAAGGACTATGCAAAGAGCATTAATAGCCTGCTTTAATAGTGGACCCGGTGGCTATTGCAAAAAATGCAACATCCACCGGGAAAATAGGAGGAACCCATGAACAAAATTATTTTAAACGCCCCTATTATGATTAATGGCAAAGAGGTTAAAGAACTGACCTACGACACGGCCGAAATTACCGCGGGCCAATTTTGCGAGGCGGAGCGCTACCGATTTGAAGCTGGTGGCAACAAACCCGTATTGACTACATACGAATTTGACAACGGCCTGCACCTTTACCTGGGCATGATGGCAATTATTGCAGTAAACCAGCACATTGACGTTAAAGACCTAGAACGCATTAAGGGCTTCGATATGATCCAATTGGCGCGCATTGGCAGAAATTTTATTTTGACCGGAGCGGGCACGGAATCCGACCAAAACAGCTCCGGCGACTTGTCCGCGACTACGCCCGGGCCTTTAGATGCAGCCCCGGTGAAGTCAAACGAATAAAGCTAATCGATTTTTTACGCGAATACGTGGAAGCAGCACAGCAGCTCAAAGAAGAAAATGAGCGCATGAAGCAGCGAATGGCAGCAGCTAAAGGAAGGGGGCGCAGACGTTGAGCAGTAAGACGTTCGAGGCCGTACTACAAATTAGCGGCATGATGGGCGACAGCGTTAAGCAATCCGTGTCCGATGTAAATAAGCAGCTAGGCATTATTGATAAAAAAACTATAATTACAGCCGCGAAATTTGCAGCACTAGCAACGGCAGCAGCAACGGCCCTGGGTGGCATTGCTTTAGCAGCAATAAAATCCGGTAATGATTATATGCGTACCATGAATAACATTGCAGCACAAACCGGCGCCACCGGTGAAGCGCTGCAAGAGATGGGCGACATTGCAAAAGATATTTACGCTAGCGGTAAAGGCGAAAATTTTCAAGAAATCGCGGACGCTTTAGTAAATATTAAGCAAGCCAGCAAGTTGGCAGGCAAGGAATTAAAAGCGGCAGCAAATAGTGCAATGCTATTAAAAGACACGTTCGGCATGGAAACAGCGGAAACAACCCGAGCAGCTACCGCACTAATGAAAAATTTCGGCATAAGCGCGGAGGAAGCATACGGAATTATTGCCGTAGGTGCACAAAACGGCGCAAATAAAAACGGCGACCTTTTGGACACCTTGAACGAGTACAGCGTGCATTATAAAGCTTTAGGCCTAGATGCGGACCAGTTCGTTACAAGTCTAATAAAAGGCGCGGAAGCTGGCAGCTTTTCCATTGATAAAATCGGCGACGCCGTAAAAGAGTTTACTATTCGCAGCAAAGACGGAAGCAAAACCAGCTCCGAGGCCTTTGCGCAGATAGGACTAGACGCGGAAACAATGACCGCGGCATTTGCAGCAGGAGGCGACGCAGCACAGGCGGCGTTCTTCCAAACCATTAAGGCGTTGGATGCTATGCAGGATCCCGTGGCCAAAAATGCTGCGGGCGTGGCTTTGTTCGGCACCATGTTTGAGGACCTAGAATCCGGCGTATTGAAAACCCTGGGCGGCATGAGCGGCGCAGGCGTGGATGCGGCGGCGGCCCTTAAAAAAATGGAAGAAGTAAAATATAACGATATTGGTTATGCAATTTCTCAAATAGGCCGAAGCTTTGAAGTTGCTTTACTGCCGTCCGCTGAAAAGGCCGGGCAGGAAGTATATAAACAAATGCCGGCTATTAAGGCAAGCATTGAAAAAGTGACGCCCATTGTGGCAGACCTAGGAGAAAAATTCGCGGCAGCATTGCCGGGCATTATTGATAATATAGCCGGAGCCGTAAAGGTAGCGGTGGAATTTGCAAAGGCTATTGGCGACAACTGGGGCTGGCTTGAACCTTTGCTCATGGGCATTGTGGGCGCGTTTGCGGCCTTTAAAATTTTGACTTTTGTTAGTGGCTTATTAACTGCCTTTAGTGTAGCCGGAGGCATTGCGGCCGGTGTAGCAACGGCATTAAGCGCAGCAATGGCCTTTTTAACGTCCCCCGTGGTACTAGTGGCTGCAGCCATTGGTGCACTTATAGCAATAGGCGTCCTTTTGTATAAGAATTGGGACACTGTAAAGGCAAAAGCCGGCGAGTTATGGGAATACGTGACAAACGCATTTGCCGGACTATGGGAAAGCGTGCAATTTTACGCGGGACAATTAGGGCAATTTGTTAGCGGCGTATGGACCAGCATTAAAGACGGCGCGGCCCAAATGGGGCAAGGAATTAAAGACTTTTTTGTTAATGCGTTTGAGGCTTTACCGGGACTGCTGAAAACTCCCGTTAATGCTGCTATATCTTTAATTAATGGCGCTATTAACGGCATTAACGATATAGGCTTTACAATTCCCGATTGGGTGCCCGGAATAGGCGGCAAGGCCTTTAAGGTTAATATCCCTAATATTCCTTTGCTGGCGGCGGGCGGCTTTACCGACGGCGTGAGCATTGCGGGCGAAGCAGGCACCGAGGCCGTTATCAGCTTTAACCCGGCATATAGAAAAGAGAATATAGGCTATTTAATGCAGGCGGCCGAAATGTTGGGCGTTACGGATGAATTGAACGTGAATTATTTAAGCGATCAGCTAACCGCCCCCGGTGAAAATACTGTAAATTATTACACCGAACAATTGGCGGCCCTAGAGCATGAGGGGCTGGCAGCGAGTAGCACGTCCATAACGTATAACCTGGGCGGCATTGTGTTCTCCCCCACCGTAACCGTGGCAGGAGGCGACGAAAAGAAAACCAGCATTATTGAGCAGCTAAGAAACTACCAGGGCGACCTTTTAGAACTGATTGAGGACCTATTGGCAAGCAAGGAGGCGGGCAGCTATGGTACAGGTGGGGTATTTTGATTATATCGCCAAAAGCGGCGACACATGGGACAGTATCGCGTTTGCAGCCTATAAGGTGGAACGCATGAGCCACCACATTATACAGGCTAATCTGGGCTATATAGACACCGTTATCTTTGAGGGCGGCGAACGGCTTAAAATCCCTATTGTGGACACGCTGGAAACCCCGAAAACCTTGCCACCCTGGCGGCGATAGGAGGCGGCAGCAATGAGCATACAAGCAAGCTGGCGCGGTCGCACGTGGGAGATCAGCAACACAAGGGCTGCAGCCATTGGCAGCTTGTCGACGGCCGTTGAGGTAAAAAAGGCAAGCGACAGCACCCAGGGAGCCGCGAAAATAACCGGCATGGAATTGGAGCGGCTATCAATCAGCTACACGACCACCTTCGAAGCAGGGGGCAACCCGCGCAAAGAATTTGAGGAATGGCAAGCACTAATAGGCTTGTACGGACCGTTGAGAATTGGCGGCGCCCGATTTGGCCCCCGTAACTACCAATTGAGAAGCGCCGAAATCAGCGACGCTTTTGTGGACATGGTGGGCAAAATTCGCCGGGCAAGTATAAACCTTGAATTTGTGGAATACCCGACGCAAGAAAGCGCCGGGGATATGCAAATAATTTACCAGGGAAAAGACATTTACCCGGATATTAGCGTTCAATCTTGCGAGCATGATATGTATGCAGAAAGCCAGGCGGACAGCCTAATATTGCGCTTTAACGATACCAGCCACCAATGGGACGGCTGGAGCGTGGAGCAAGAAAGCACAATAGAAGTAATTGAGGGCGCGGCCCGCACCGGCAAAATGTTTATTTATGACGTTACGCCCCAAAACGGCGTTTATACACTAAAGGCCTTTAGCATCCCCCCTACCAGCAAAAACCGGACCAGCAAGAGCTGGGAAAAAGTTTATTTTAGGCAGCTATGCAAAGAAATTGCGCAGCGCCACGGGCTGGACTATGAGGAGCACGGCGTAACGGACCAAATTTATAATTACGTGGTACAAAACAATTTACCCGACTTTGTTTTTTTGGAGCAGCGCTGCAAGCTGGAGGGATGCTCATTCCTAGTTTTTGACGGCAAATTAGTTATTTATAACGAGGCCGAACTAGAGAAAACAAGTCCCCAAATGCTGCTAGAACTGAACACCGACGCAGATTTTAATTATAGCGATAACACGGCCAAAAGCTACAAGGCCGCGGAAATTGTGAACGGAACCCGCGTCGGGAAGTATAGCGCCAGCACGGAAAGCGGCAGCAGAATATTACACAAAAATATCACAATACCCATGAGCACGGACGCGGAAGCAAATCGCTTTGCTAAAAACCTTTTGAGGCTAGAAAACAAAAACCAGCGCACGGGGACAATATCATGGGACATACAAAGGGAGCTAGCACCCGGAAGCGTGCTGCAGCTTAAAACCCACGGCGTGAAAACATGGGACGGCAGCGCGTTAATTTACCGCTTGCGGCACGACTACGTGGCGGAAAAGTCGAAAATCTTTATTAGAAAACCGCTAAATTACTAGGCTAGCCGCCCCGTAGCGCGACGAAAAACAGGCGGCCACTTGTATAGGCTGAAAATTAGAACGCTTAAAACGAAAGCTAGGAGGCCCAATATGGCGGGAACAATCGACAAAGGTTATATAAGTACCATATTAGCCGTAAAGGACTGGAACGGGCACCCGTGCAAGGCCACAATAAACCCTTGTACCAATTCCGGAGCAGTAACCCCGGCTTTAACAATTCCGTGGTATTTACGCGGCAAAATGGGCGGCTTAAAGATTGGCGACTGCGTGGCCTATTCGCTATTTGATGATGGTACCGGCGTAATAATTGACCGCCTGGACGGTGAATGGACCGGCGTAATTGATTACCCCACGACCACGACCGGCGACGTGATCAACGAAAAGACCGTGAAAACCATAGGCAAGACCACGACCGCGGACTTAACCACGGGCGCCGTGGGCAGCTATAACAGCCATACCCACACCGGAGTCCATGGGGAAACTAGCGGCCCGCATGGCTGATAATTGGAGGCTAAACAATGGCAACACAAGCAAGCTGGCTTGATAAAAAATGGACGATTGGCCCGACGGGAATCACATTTTTAAACGGCCTTAGCATGAAAAAAGAGCTTGACGTGGACGAAAACGAAGCGAAAGACGGCAAAAACCCCATTAACACAAAGGGATATAAACCGCAAGGGCTGACAACTACCCATAAAGTAGGCTTTTCAATTGGCGTGAATCCGCTAAAAGAATTTGAGGCATGGAAAAAGAGGTGCGGCAAACGGTCCGGCTTTTTCGTGGAGGGGCAGAAATTTGGCCCGCCCGTGCTCATATTGGATAAAGTGGAATTTACGGCAACCAATATAAGCAACAACGGAATTATTCTTGACGCTGAAATTACTTTGACATTTTCAGAGGATACGGGGCCGGCAAAGGCACCGGCGGCAGCAATAGAGCTATTCGTAGGCGACACGGCGACACCGGAAACAACACCCGGCTATAATCCGAACGCAAACAAAGGCGCCAAAAGCGCATATAATGTGGGCCCGTCAAAAAGCACGGCGTACGATAAATACCAACAAAACATTTTACCCTATTAGGAGGTGCGGCCATGAAATCTAGCGGCAACGGCGAGCCGGCGCAATGCGTGGGCAACCTATTGCGACTTATTCGCGGCGAGGTGCCATTTGAGCGATTAAAGGGACTAGATCCCCGGCTAATTGACAGCCCCAGCAGCACGGCGGGGCCCGAGCTGCTAGCGGATGCAGAATGGCTAATAGAAAACTATGAGCCACGGGTGAACCTGGAAAGCATAGACCTAGAAGCAGAGCTGGCAATGGCCGGACATTTCAACATTAAAGCACAAACCAGCTAGGAGGTGAAAAAGTATGGCAGATATTGAATTTATGGACATATCAGCGGCGACAATCACCGAAAAGCTAATAACAGGCGTCGAGGACCGGTTGAGCGTGCCCCTTTACCCCGGCGACGAGCGGCGCCTGCTATTGGAGGCACTAGCCCCCGCCATTGTGCAAATCATTAACGAGGCGGACGACAACTGCAAGCAAAGGCTTTTAGCTTATGCCCGCAATGATGTACTCGACGCCCTGGGCGATCGCATGAACACAAGCAGGCTGCAGGCGTCCCCGGCTAAAACTGTATTACGATTTAGCGTGGCAGAAAAGCGGGACCGCAGCACCTTTATTCCGCAAGGGACAAGGGCGACGGCGGACGGCAGCGCGCACTTTGCGACCATGGCCGCGGTAACAATACCGGCGGGCGCGCTTTATGTTGATGTAGCGGCCGAATGTACCACGCCAGGCGCGGCTTTTAATGGTTATAGCGTGGGCGCTATATCCACAATTACAGACCTTATCCCCTACGTGGCAGGTGTGACCAACATTGAGGCAAGCCACGACGGCGACGACGGCGAACCAATGGACAGCGGCGGCGACGGGGACAACCGCTACCGCGAGCGCATACGCCTGGCACCGGCGAAATTATCCACGGCGGGCCCGGAGGCGTCCTACATTTACCACGCTTTGAGCGCGTCCCCACTAATAACCGACGTAAAGCCGTTAAACGATCACGACGCGGGAACCGTGGAGCTCATTATTATGACAGAGGACGGCAGCCCGTCCGAGGACATAATCGAGGCCGTGCAAAATGCTTGTAATGATATAAGCGTCCGGCCCCTTAATGACCTTGTAATAGTGAACGGGCCCGAGCGGGTGCAATATGACATAAATATTAAATATTACACGACCGCGGAAAATGAACAGGCCACCGTGGCAGCTATTGAGAACGCCGGCGGCGCCCTGGATAAATTCAACGAATGGCAGCAGCAGAAAATCGGGCGGGACATTAACCCCGACAAATTGCGGGCCTTTTGCCTGGCACCGACGGACGGCACCGGCGCGCTAAGAATGGAAATCACGGCGCCCGTATTTACCAGCCTAACCGAAAGGCAGCTAGCCAAATTTAGCGGCATTTTGACCGTTACACATGAGGTGACGGAAGAATGAGAACGCGGGAAATTGATGCAAAAAAGTTTTTGCCCTTGTTCATGCGGGATGATGAATTCAACCAGGCGGTGGCGGCGGCCTTTAACGATATACTGGCCCATATCGACACGGCTAAATTGAGAACATGGGACCAACTGGACAAGCTGAACCATGGAGAACTTGACGCCCTAGCCTACGAGCTTAATGTGTTATGGTACAACGCGGCGGGGACGCTGGAAGAAAAGCGCGAGCAAATACGCACATCCGACAATGTATGGCGTACATTGGGCACCCGTTACGCCGTGGAAACGGTAATTACGCAATTATTTGGCAGCGGCACCTTGTATGAATTTTGGGAATATGAGGGCGGACGCCCGCACCATTTCAAAATTGACGTGACGGATCCCGCGGTACTGACACCGGAGGGGGAAAAAGAATTTTTGCGAGTGCTGGAGCTAGTGAAGCGCAAAAGCCAAATACTAGATTTAATTAAGCTTGTGCTAGCCCATAAATTCCGGGCATTTATAGGAATGGTAAACCATGAAGTGTCCCGGGAAGCGCACAGCTTTAAAGTAAATTTAAGTAATGAATTTATAGGCCCCAACCTTTACACAGGCGTGGCCGTTATGGATAGCACCATTGAGCGGCACACCTGGCCGTCATAGGAGGGATAAAGAAAATGAGTACATTTACACTAAACAGTATTACAGTACAGGGCCTTGGCGTTATATCCCGGCTGATAGCTGGCTCCACGCTGGAATTTACCCGCATAGCCGTTGGCGATGGCGCTATGCCTAGCGATAAAACGCCCCTAACTGTAACCGATTTGAGCAACCGCCTCTTTGATGTTGATATATCCAGCGTACAAAGCGACGGCGCAGGCAGCGCAACCGTAACCGGCCTATTTAGCAATGAGGGCCGCGAAATGGGCTTTTTCTACCGTGAGCTCGGCCTTTTCGCAAAGGATCCGGCAACCGGCAAGGAAATTTTGTATTGTTACGGCAACGCGGCAGCGGACGCCGAATGGATCAGCCCCAGCGGCGCAAGCAGCATAATCGAAAAAGAGGTAAAAATCACTACTTTAGTAGGCAACGCCGAAAAGGTAACGGCCCAAATTAAAAGCGGGCTATATGCCACAAAAGAAGAAGTCGCCCAAATTGCTAGCATGAAGGCGGACCTGGACGCAACGGCAGCGGACGGCGGGCGCGTGCTGGCGGCGCAAATGCGATTTGACGCGGAGCAAGTGCTTTACGTGGATGCAGCAGCGGCGGCAGGCGGCGACGGATCCGAAGCAAAACCCTTTAAAACAATTGCGGCGGCCGTGGCGGCGCATTATTATGGCGCAAGTATTTCAAGAATTAAAATTAAGCCGGGGGCTTATCCCGAGGATATTGTAACCCCACAAAGCCCGGGCAAAGGCTGGATATTTGAACGCAACGGCGACGGGATAGTTAATATCAATTCATTAAATATTGATATTTGTTCTTATGCAGTAACACAGAGTTTAACCTATAACCCACAAAAAGGGAAACCGGGTATTAGGCTTTACAATGTAGGTACAGCAGTATTAGTGAAAAATACTATAAACGCAAGCGGAACCGACAACGGCGTAACGCTTACTCGCGCGCGTGCATTTTTAGCAGAAAATACAATAAATAACGCAAATAATGCAGTATATGCAAGCGAAGGCTCAGATGCTTTAGTTATTAGCACAGCGGGCACCGGGAACGCCGTCGGGTATTTTGCTAACGGCGCGACAATTTATTGTAGCACAAACACTTTAACAGCTAATGAGCTTTACAAGCGGGCAAATGGTGGCGGTGTATCAGCAGAGGGCGGCTCAAGCAGTATCCCGAGCAATTACAGCCAATTGTATTACCTGGGACAATTTACGACCATTAGTGATTTAAAGGCCGCACTTTTAGCAGAATTCGGGAAATTGACAACCGGAGAAAGCCGGAGCTGCTGGCTTATGAACTCAATAAATGACGGTATAGGCCCCTTTGTTGGCAATCAAAACATGGCCGTCGAGCTGATCAAATCAACAAATAACGGCAACGGTTACGGGGTTATAATTTTTAAGTCACATTTTAACCCTGCAAGCGGGTATTGGCATGTTCATAATGGCGTGTTGATTGGCGACGCCCCGACGGCCTTTGCTATTGAGCAAATAGCCAGCGCGGCAACTTATGGCCTTTTGCGCGTAGCCAGCACAACCGACGAAATAGACTGCCAATGTGACGACGCGGCCGTGACACCCGAAAACCTTTACAAGCTGGCAAATTACCGGCTTGTGTCCACGGCCTACAATGTAGGCGACACCGTGGCCGTGCCGTATCATGCGGACCTGCAGCTAAGGTGTACCACGGCGGGCACTACTAGCACGGGCTCCCTTGATACTACCGGAGCAGCTAAAGGGCAAACACTAACCGACGGCGGCGTGACCTGGACCGTAGAGGAAAGCGGGGCGCAACCAATCGAAAACGAAACAATCGCTGAAATTGTAGAAAGCGAATATGTACCGGCTGGCGACGCTGTACCCTTATCTAATACAGATATAGACAGCGTATTCAGTATATAAAATTTTTATTCCGAGAAAGGAGAACAAAAAACATGGCAAAATTTTTAGACTTGGAGGGCTTACAGTATTACCACGGCAAGGTGAAGGAAACTTTTGTGCAAAAAGAAGCCGGCAAAGGCTTGAGCACTAATGACTACACCAACGACGAAAAGACCAAATTAGCAGGCATTGAGGCCGGCGCTAATAAAACCGTTGTTGATGCTGCATTGAGTGCGACCAGCACCAACCCCGTGCAAAACAAGGCGGTAAATACTGCTCTTGCTGAAAAGGCCCCCTGGCTAGCCCGGCATTTACCGGCACCCCGACCGCACCTACCCCGGCAGCAGATGTGAATGATACCCAAATTGCTACCACCGCATTTGTGCAAAGCTTGATCAATAGCAAAATTGCGGCGGCTGATGCAATGATTTACAAAGGCACCATTGGCACCGGCGGCACCGTAACCGCTTTGCCTGCTACCCACAGCACCGGCTGGACTTACAAAGTAATTACCGCCGGCACTTATGCAGGCGCAGCTTGCGAGGTTGGCGACATGATTGTTTGCCTGGCAGATGGTACCGTGGCGGCTGATGCTGATTGGACCGTTATCCAAACCAATATTGACGGCGCTGTAACTGGCCCCGCGTCCGCCGTTAATGCTCATGTGGCTGTATTTGATGGCACCACCGGCAAAGTAATTAAGGATAGCGGCTTCACTATTGCGACCAGCGTTCCGGCAAATGCTAAATTTACCGATACCACCTACAACGACATGAAGGGCGCAACCGCGAGCGCGGCCGGTACCGCTGGCCTTGTTCCCGCACCTGCTGCCGGCGACCAGGCCACCAAATATTTGCGAGCTGATGGCACCTGGCAAGTACCGCCCGACACTACTTATACCGCGGCGACTACTTCCAAGGATGGCTTAATGACTTCCACCATGGTAACTAAATTAAACGGCATTGCTGCCGGTGCAACTGCTGACAGCGCAATTACTACCGCGGAAATTGATACTTTGTTTGCATAAGAGATAAACCAAAGCCCCCGAGCAATCGGGGGCAACCTTAAAAATGGAGGTTAATATGGGGAAATATTTAGACACAAACGGGCTAACATATTTTTATAACCAAATTAAAGCTAAATTTGCACCCGTGAACCATAGTCACAGCGTAGCAACTGGACTGGCTGCCGTTGGCACTGTAATGCCATTTGCAGGCGATAACATTCCCGAGGGCTATATTGTATGTAACGGCGCAGCAATCAGCCGCACAACATACGCAGCCTTATTTGCTGCTATTGGCACTACATACGGCAGCGGCGACGGCAGCACAACTTTTAACCTGCCTAATTTGGTAGATAAATTTATTCAAGGCAGTAATACCGCTGGTACTGTTAAAAGTGCAGGATTGCCTAATGTTACGGGACGTGTTCTCGGTATATATGGTTATTATACAAATGGCAATGCAGTAATGATGACGCTTGACGGTATTGGTGCATTTTATAATGCTACTGATAGACCATGGGGTAGGGTAATAAAAACAGATTCAATTCCAACGATGGATGATAGCAAAAAAGACCATGATGGTGTGTATATGGATTTATCAAAATCAAACTCCATTTATGGCAACAGTACAACAGTACAGCCCCCAGCATTAACCATGCGATATATCATCAAATATTAAGGCGGTGACAATATGCAAGTATATAAATATGACGAACAAACAAAAGAATACTTAGGCGCAGAAATTGCCATGCTTAACCCGCTGGAAAGCCAGCAGCAAGGCAAAGAAATTTATTTACTGCCTGCAAATGCTACATTTACCGCCCCCACCGAAAAAGAAGGCTTTGCCAATGTATGGGACGGCGAACAATGGCAGCATGTAGAGGATAACCGCGGCGCTGAATATTGGCTGCCCGGCGACACATACGGAACGCCCGCCCATGTTATGAATGATTTGGGCGCATTGCCGGAGGGCGCAACCTTTACAGCGCCGGAAAAATCTTTTGAGCAGCTAAAAAAAGAAAAGCTGCAAAAGGTAGACGCATGGACAGCAGCAAAAATCACGGGCGGCTTTACCAGCAGCGCAAGCGGTGAGCCTGTACGCTATGACAGTGACAAAGACACACAGCTCACAATGCAGGGAATTGCCCTAAATGTGCACACGGCACAATTTGCCGAAAAATACCCCGGGGGCTGCCCAGTGCGTGGCTATGCAGATGGCGCAAGCGTAAAAGCTGTATACATGCTAACCGCGGAGCAGGTTCTTGCCTGGTGCGCTGATTTGTCAATACATATTGGCACATGCAAGCAAGAGGGATGGGCAAAACAGGCAGCGGTGCAGGCAGCGACCAGCGCGGAAGAGCTGGATGCAATTATTTTATGATTTACGCGGCTTTTATTACTGGCTATATAGCGGGCGCCGTTATGGCTTTAACGGTAATCGCTTTTTGCATTGGTGCCAATAGGCACGCGAGGCCGTGAAAGGAGGCGGCGGCAATGTTAGAAGAAACCAAAAGGGAAGCGAGGGAAGCAATCACGGAAATTTTAGACTTTGTAAAAACCATGTACAGCGCCAATGAATTAAAGATTATTGCAATTGGTGGCTTTATTGGCAGCTTTATCGCGGAGGCCGTGGGCGGCTTTGACAAGCAAATTATTGCCCTTTTTTGGCTAAGTGTTATCGACTTTTGCACCGGCCTTTATGCGGCCTGCCATTGTCATAATTGTGTTAGCGCGAAAATGTTCCGGGGCCTTGCGAAAAAAATCGCTATTTTTGCAGCCGTGGCCGTGGCCGTGCTATTGGACCACGTGCTGGCCGTTGAACAATTCCGATTTGCAGCCATTGCAGGCTTCGGGATCATGGAAGCATTAAGCATTATTGAGAACGCGGACCGCGGCGGATGGGGCGACTTTATCCCCGAATGGGTACGCAAGCGACTGGCGCTATTAAAAGAGCAGCGATTGGACAAGCCCACCGAAAAGGCAGGCGATAACAAATGATTATTAAAGAGCTATTAGCACACCCCACAAATTACACGGAAACGGGCAGCCGAAACATTGAGTATATTGTTATTCACTACACCGGGAACGACGGCGACACGGCCGCGGGTAACTGTAATTACTTTAACGGCGCAAACCGTGAAGCGTCCGCGCATTATTTTGTTGACGAGCAAGAGGTATGGCGCAGCGTCCGGGACGGCGACCGGGCCTGGCATTGCGGTGACGACGTTTATTATCACCCCTATTGTAGAAATAGCAATAGTATAGGAATTGAGCTTTGCAGCCGATTGGATGCGGACGGCCGCTATTATTTCGAGGCGGAAACGATCGCGCGAGCCATTGACCTAACACGGGCAAAAATGGCCGAATATCATATCCCCGTGGAAAACGTGGTCCGACATTACGACGTAACACACAAGAACTGCCCGGCCCCTTTTGTTGAGTACCCGGAGGCATGGGCGGCATTTAAAGCGGTACTCACACAGGAGGCGGACGAAATGAAAACCTATAAAACCATTTACGACGCGCCCGAATGGGCCCGCCCTACCCTGCAAAAGTTGGTAAACGAAGGCAGCCTTGCTGGCGACGGCAACGGCAATATTAACGTGAGCGACGACTTTTGCCGAATTATGACCGTATTGGACAGACGCGGCAAATTATAAGGGAGGTGGCGCGTTATGACACGGGAAAACATTTTTAATATTGTGGCTTGTATGCTGATTTTCTTTGCAGGCTATGCCGTGCACGGCGCGCTGCATACATGCCCCACCCCGGCGCCCGAGGTAGTAACAAAAATTGAGTACCGGGACCGGGTACAGACGGAGATCGCCTACGTGCCAAAAGAAACAGTAATATATAAAGACGCCAGCGGCCAGGCCGTGGAGCAGGCGGAAAAAACGGACGTTGATATAAAAATCAATAAACCGGAGCTTTTGGTAAAAGTAAACGGCAAAGAAATGGCCATAGAAAAGGCCGAAGATGAAAAATTCTTGTTTGAAAAAAACAAGCTGAAATTAGAGCAAACAAGCAGCGCGGCCCTAAATATTACGCTACCGGACAACACAAGGCGCTGGGAGATTGGCGCCGGGTATAGTAAAGACGGCCTAGTGGGCCAAATAGGCTTCCCCATTGCCGGCAATGTAGGCGGATGGGCAGCGGGCCGCCCCGGTAATATTATGATGGGCGTAAACGTGAAATTTTAAACAGAAAACCCCCGGAAAATTCCGGGGGCTTTTTTGCGCCTTATTTTATTTTTTCAATATCGCCGTTATCCAGGTAAACAATATAATGAGCTACCACAGGACCGCCACCAATTTTCGCGGCGTCGTGTTCTTCTTTTTTGGTGTAGCTAGTAACAGTTATATCTAACATATTCGCTATTTTTTTAATAGTGGACGTTGTTTTTTTAGTGAAGTTAATCACGTAATGGGCCTCTTTATTCGAGCAATCCCGGCAAAAACCTGCAAATTTTGGCAAAAAATTTATGAAATAGCGCTTGATTATTGGACACCAACCGAGATATAATAAATAAAATTGTATAGGAGGCGACAACATGGAAAAAGAGGTGCGAACCTTGCGCTGCATGATAAACAAAGTGGGCGGCAATGCGGGTAAAAATGCGGTAAATTACAAAATAAGCATACCGTCCGCGTGGGCGGGGGCCATGGGAATAACACCGGACGCCCGCGACCTTAAAGTAACATTTGACGGTGAAAAAATCATAATTGAAAAGCAATAAAGCAACCCCGGGCAAGTGATATGTACCCAGTTTTCTGGACACCGCTTAAAAATTGAATAATTATATTTG